>Ga0155111_102_pt1 | contig 197992 bp, 193 predicted proteins | sample RifCSPhighO2_01_FD_106079 | JGI IMG/M metagenome (GOLD analysis project Ga0155111, IMG submission 106079) | Candidatus Magasanikbacteria bacterium RIFCSPHIGHO2_01_FULL_41_23
CAAGCCACCACGCACGCGGAGCGTGCGATTAGTCGGCATCAGGGTTGCTTTCAAAATACATTCGAACTTTGTATAATACACACCGCAAAATTTCAGAATGGGTTTCTGGAGCGAATACTGGGTCGCGCCGAAGGCGCGACCCCACTTTGTCCGTTTCTTCTGATTCCGAATTTTGGCGGAGAGTGAGGGATTTGAACCCTCGATACCTTTCGGTAAACCGCCTTTCCAAGGCGGCGCCATAGACCACTAGGCGAACTCTCCATTTTTTATTTGTTATGTTTTCCCATTTCTCGAATTATTTCCAACGGATAACGAATTCCTTTTAAGTAGTCAGCCACAGCAGCCTCAAAAACCAACGGATTAACATGATGAGCCGGATCCAAATCCTTTAATTCAGCAGGATCAGCCCACCTCACTGCCAAAATATTATCACCTGCTTCTTCTGTACCAGCGATAGGCTTAGCGACGAACACAAATCTAATAGAATGATTTTTTCCAATTGAATTATATACACCCAAGAGCGCAGTAATTTCTACCTCCAATTTGGTTTCTTCAAACACCTCACGTTTGGCAGCTTCCCAGGCTTTTTCTGTTACTTCCATTGTTCCGCCCGGATAATTCCATTTCTGAAAATTTTTTTGTTTGGCTTCTTGGACGAGTAAAATTTTACCGTCCTTTTCTACAATAGCCGTAGCATATATTCTCATTTCCATATTACTTTCTTTTAATTTTAACGAGCCAAAAACTACAGAAAACCAGCAGTACAATACTAAAATATTGCGCCGGAGTCAACCCGTAGTAACGCGTGTCGGCATTGGCAATGTCGGTGGCGCGCCAAAAGTCTAAAACAAGCCGTAGAGCGCTGTAATAGGCTAAAATAATGAGTGCCCGGGTACCAGATTGGAGAATTTTACGGCGCGTTATCCAAAGCCCCAAAGCGAGCGGCATCATCCCCAAAATTTCCAGCCAGGCCATATCCAAGCGCGGACCGGTCGGCGTCATTATCGCGAGTGGACAATTGGAATGCACGCCTAAGTGATCGTGAATCATAAAACAGCCTACACGGCCAATCATCCAGCCCGGCACAGCTGCCACTAAAAACAGATCGCCTAATTCTTTAAGATTGAATTTATTTTTTTTAATTAAATACCAAGCTGCCAAGCCGGCACCCAAAAAACTGCCGAACGATGACATGCCGCCCTGCCAGATTTTAAAAATCTCAATTGGATTTTGCCAAAAAAACAGTGGCTCGTACAATAAAACATGACCCAATCGGGCGCCAATAAAACCCCAAATAATAGTCCAAAAAGCAATATCTAAAATATTTTTTTGTTTCGGATTATTTTTTGTATATGTACCAATCATCCACAAACTCACACCCATTCCCAACGCCACAAAAAATCCCCATACCTGAATAGGAATCGGACCAAAATAAACAACCGTAAACTGGAACCACGGTATCATATATTATGGCGCTCCTGCCCGAACATTAGTTTTAGCTGTGTCAGCTAAAACTTTAAGTACTGATTGTTCGTTATCAACGATTTGATACAGTTCGTCGTCTTCTTCGGCAATCGTATCAACATCATGAACCAAAATTTCTTTGATAAAATTATGCAATGGCCCCCAAAATGAATGATCAACAAGTATGACCGGAACGCGTGTCATTTTTTTAGTTTGAATCAAAGTTAGAACTTCAAATAATTGATGCAGTGTACCAAAACCGCCCGGATAAAATATGAATGCGTTCGTTGGAGTCATCAATATTAGTTTGCGCGTAAAAGGAAAATTGAATTGAATTGATTTGGTTAAATAATGATTAAGAAATGCCTGGCCACGCACTTGCATGGCAATTCCCATTGACACACCGCCGTGTTCAAACGATCCTTGATTGGCCGCTTCGGCTACTCCCAAATTTCCACCCGTAATAATGGCATAACCGGCTTTGGCCAGTTCGCCTCCCAATTTTCGTGCGGATTGATAATAATGACTATTGGGAAGAATATCTTTGGTACCAAGTATAGTTATTGTCTGACTGATATTGCTCACAAATTCAAATCCTTCCACCAATTCCGCCATTATTCTAAAAATTTTCCAATCGATATTCCCTACACAATGAAAACCATTAGGATCGAGCGCGCAATTATTGGATCGGTCAACTACGTTACCCAAAATTTCCATGGCTTCTTCCGCCGTATCCACCACGTGCCAAGAATCGATCCAACGACGATCCAAATCTGTTTGATCAGCATGTTCCCGCAAAAAAGTAAGTAATGGATTCCAAAATTCACGATCAAGCAAAACTATGGGCGTGGGTAAAATAAAACCCAAGTCAATCAGGTCAACCACTTCAAAAAATTCATCCATAGTTCCAAAACCACCCGGAAAATAGACAAAAGCATTGGCCGGAGAAGTCAACATTACTTTGCGCGTAAAAAAATAAAAAAATGATGTTGATTTGGTTACAAACGGATTCAAAACTTGTTCCGATGGTAATTGAATATTAAGACCGATTGATTGACCATTGGCTTCAAACGCCCCATGATTAGCCGCCTGCATTATTCCCGGACCTCCGCCCGTAATAACCGTGAAACCTTTTTGCGCCAATTTACTACCAAGTTCGCGCGCCAATACGCAATACTCCGATGTATCCTTAAAACGAGCTGAGCCCAAAACAGTAATTTCATTTTTAAGCTGAGACAAAAATTCATAGCCTTCCACAAATTCGGACATGATGCGAAAAATACGCCATGGTTCCCGATAATCACCTGGTTGCAAAGCATACCCAAATGGATGTGGTATTTTTTCATGAATCTGTGCGGAATTTTTAGCTGACATATGCTGACATATGAAGAATTTAAATAAAAATAAAAATGGAACGGATAAAGCTTTTTTGAGCCCGATATTTATGAGGGTCTCAGAAAAAGATTTGCAGTGAATTTTTATTTTAATTTACTTAATTTTTTCCAAATGATTTCCAATTCGCATCACTAATGCATCAGCCAAACGTGGTCCAATAATTTGCAAACCAACAGGCAGGCCAGCTTCAGTTTTTCCGGCGGGAATTGATAATGCGGGAAGACCCGCGACTGATGCCGGACTGACAAATACATCTGCCAGGTACATGGCCAAAATATCTTCTTTTTTGGCTCCAATATCAAACGCGGGGAATGGCGAAGTCGGTGTAACAATTGCGTCGCATCTGCTAAACGCAGTTTGAAAATCCTGAATAATTAATGTTCTGACTTTTTGGGCTTTTTTATAATAAGCATCATAATAACCAGCGGAAAGCGCGTATGTGCCAATCATAATGCGGCGCTTAACTTCATCGGGGAAACCAGCGGCACGGGTATTCGCATAGGTGGCGTAGAGATCTTCTCCCGGAACGCGTACCCCGTAACGTAACCCATCAAGCCGAGCTAGGTTTGACGAATCCTCGCTGGGTACAATTAAATAATATGTAGGAACTGCGTATTTGGTATACGGTAAGGAAACCGGAATTAATTGCGCCCCGAGTTTTTCCAGTTCTTTAATTTTTTCTTCAACTATTTTTTTGGTTTCCTCGTCCATTCCTTCCAATTCAAAGTATTCTTTGGGCACGCCAATTTTTAAACCGGTAATTGAACCAATAATTTCTTGGGTATAATTTGGGACAGCCTCAGTAACCGTGGTGGCATCCAACGGGTCATAACCAGCCATAGTTTCCATAATAATTGCCATGTCAGCGACGGTTTTGGTCATTGGTCCAACCACGTCCAGCGAACTGGCCATGGCCATAATGCCATACCGAGAATTACGGCCATAGGTTGGACGCAAACCATTAATTCCACAAAATGAGGCCGGTTGGCGAATTGATCCGCCCGTATCTTCGCCAATGGAAAATAAACAATGGTTATCCGCGACCGATACGGCAGAACCACCGCTTGAGCCGCCAGAAACTTTGGTTTCATCATACGGATTTCGTACCGAGCCGTACATGGAATTTTCATTACTGGCGCCATGACCAAAAGTATCACAATTTGTTTTGCCAATGAGAACTGCGCCAGTCGCGCGGATTTTTTTTATGACTGTAGCATCATAAATTGGAATATAATCGCCCAAAATTTTTGATGCTCCGGTTGATAATGTTCCTGCGGTGCAAATCGCATCTTTAATTGAATAAGGAATGCCGGTTAGTGGAAAGGAGTTATCGGACGCGAGCAAGGTATCGGCGATCTTTGCCTGTTCCAGTGCCTTGATTTCATCAATCGTAATAAACGCATTTAAACGTGCATTGCGTTCTTTGGCGCGCGCTAAACAAGCCTGGGTTAGTTCCACGCTGGAAAATTCTTTGGCGCGTAAACCAGCCGCCGCTTCAGTGATTGTTAGAGTATTAAGATTTGCTGACTTCATGTTTTTTTAAATACCGCGGGAACTTTCAAAAAATTCGTTTCTGAATCAGTAAATTGATTAATTAATGCTTGGCGTTCATGTTCATTGATAATTTTGGATTCATCAGAGCGCGTTCTATCCATAATGCCCGTGACTTGTGATGTTTCCTGAACCATTGAAGTATCAACCTCATTGAGCATTTCAACATATTCAAAAATCTGCGACAATGTGCCGGCATAATATTCTTTTTCTTTTTCAGTTAGGGTAAGACGAGCCAGTTTCCCTACCCATTCAATATCCGCAATCGTGATATCCATACCTTTATAGTTTAATGGAAATTGGTTTTTTGTACAATATTTAGGTTGACAGCCTTACTAGAGCCCTGCCCTTGCCAATCGACCATTTATAGAAAATCCTGCGTCATCTGCACATTTTATAGGAACAATCATATTTGTGTATTCTAGAGATGGGGTAAAAGCAGGCAAAGGATTTTCCAGTGTAGTCCAACTTCTCATCAAATCATTTTCCGGCATAGATGCGGCAGTTCCTTCATCATAGTGGGCACGAATAGAATTTCCAGTACGAGCTCCTTCGATTCTCATGTTTACTTTTCTATATTGATCAGCATCTCTGAAAGTGTAATCTTCACCTGATTCACTTATTCGATATAAACCATCCTTATTAGCAGGAACACCTAACAATTTATACTCATACAGTACATAGTAATCTGCTTCAGATTTATTTCGTACAAGTACAGCCACATCTTTTGCCATCAAGCGTTCATCTTTTTCCCTCCGGCGTTCCTCCCCAATACTATCTATAATTGCATACACATCGCATAAATACCATGATGCTTCTACAATACTTATTCCCTCACCATTTATTAAACTTTCATTCATTAAGCTTAATCTTAGTACACCAACAGGTTTTTCCCTATCTCCGATTGTGTTTCCATCGGCATCCAAAAGTGGAATAAGTTCAGTATTAATATCTAAATAGACACTATAGACAAGGGTATTCGGAAAGGATGGTAGTATACTCTGAATCAAACTACATCTTTCATGCATTAATTCCATGTATCTACTGTTATCATTTTTTTCTGTCGCTTCTTCAACCTCCTGCCTATTAAGGTCTATAGCACTACTCATGTCAGGGAGATCACCAAAAACTAGATTAGACGCTATGGTATGCAAATCAGTACCAAGTAATAAATGTTCGGCTCTTGAGCGACTTGCATCTATTTTTTTTACCGGACCGCGTAATATATCCACAGCCTGAATATAATCTGCATTTTCCGATTCAACCTCTGCGGCTTGCTCCATTTTACTCGCTTGCGCAGAACCTTCCCTACCAATAAGGAAAGAAGCTGTCCCACCCAGAACTCCCTTTAAAAAATCTCGTCTTTCCATAGATATTTTTTATTCCTCTTTGAACTAATTTTATATTAAATTCAGAAAAAGATCAAAACGACTTTTATCCAACATTTATAACAAGACTAAAATTTGACAATAATATTGCGTAGTTTATACTGAAATCAGTAAGTTGCTTCTGAACGGCTCTACTCTGGTTCCATCCACCTTTTTCTTTTTCCTAACCACTCCTCACAGCTCCCGAGTAGACAGAAGCTTCCTACTTTAGGAACGACCGGATCATGCTCTCCCCAAGAGTTGATAACCGGTCGTTCCTTCCCCTCCTAATTTTTTAAGCCCTCAGGTTTAAAAATTTTTCTTCATTAAGAATAGAAACGCCAAGTTTTTCAGCCTTATCCGCTTTACTTCCCGGGTCACTTCCGACTATAACATGGTCGGTTTTTTTACTGACTGATTCGGAAATCGTGCCACCGAGAGAGCGAATTTTGGCTTTGGCCTCATCGCGCGTCATGGTTTCTAGGCCGCCAGTGATAACAAAAGTTTTACCGGCCAGTGGTAGGTTGGTTGCTTTTGGTTTGGGGGATTCAATTTTTACACCAGAATCAAGTAGTTCGTCAATCAAATTAATATTACTTTTATCCGCAAACCATTCCGCAATTGATTCAGCCACGCGTGGGCCAATATCAGCCACTGATTGTAATTCCTCAAATGCGGCCGCTTGAATTTTTTTAATAGTGCCAAAATGTTCGGCTAGGCGAATAGCAGTCTCTTCTCCAACATGCCGAATTCCCAATCCAAAAATAAAACGCGGCAATGAAACTTTTTTGGCAGCAGCAATCGCGCTGACTAAATTATCCGCGGATTTTTCGGCGAATCGTTCCAATGGTTCCAGATCACCGACACTTAAAGTAAAAAAATCAGCCGGATTTTTTACCAAACCTTCATTCATAAGATGTTCCACGATTTTTTCACCGAGTCCGTCAATGTTAAACGCCTTTTTGGAAACAAAGTGAATCAGACGTTCGCGTTCCTGCGCGAAACATTTTCTGTTGAGACAAAATAATCCCACACTGGTAGTCTGTTTACCCCGAGCAACTTGTCCCGAGCCCCTCGACTCCACTCGGGGTAAACTTAGTCGAGGGAAGTCGAGGTTTTTTTTATCGGCTATTTCTTGACGTGCGACATTTGATCCGCAGATCGGACATTTTTGCGGCGCACAAAATATTTTTTCCTCCCCAGTACGCATTTTTTCCAACACGCGAATAATTTTGGGAATAATATCACCGGATTTTTCCACGACAACAGTGTCGCCAACGCGCGCGTCCAAGCGTTTTATTTCCGCGAAATTATGTAGTGTCGCGTGGGTGACCGTTGTGCCGGCTAATGATACCGGTTCCAAAAGCGCGACCGGAGTCAAGGCTCCGGTTCGTCCGACTTGCACATAAATATCTTTAATTTTGGTTGTGCCTTGTTCGGCCGCGAATTTGAAGGCGATTGCCCAGCGCGGCGCTTTGCCCGTAAAACCCAAGATTTCTTGATATTTTTTTTGATTAACTTTTATGACTACGCCATCAATCCAAAAATCTTGACTGTCTTTTTTCCCCCGCCATTCTTCCCAAAACTTTATAATTTCAGAGATTGAATAGACCACTCTCCAATTATTATCAGTTTTAAAACCAATTTTTTTCAACTCCTCTAATTCTTCGGCTTGAGTTTTAATATTTTCTTCCGCTGATGAAATATCATACGCAGTCAAGGCTAATTTGCGACTGGAGACAATTGATGAATCAAGCTGACGAATCGTGCCCGCGGCCGCGTTGCGTGGATTCGCAAACAATGGTTCGTTATGACCAGCGCGCTCTTTATTTATGGTTGCCAATGTTTTCGCTGACAACCATACTTCACCTTCGGCCACTAATGATACCGGTTTGGTTAATTTTAATGGAACGGTTTGAATGGTGCGTACATTTTGCGTTACATCCTCGCCAATCACGCCGTCGCCGCGCGTAGCCGCGTTTTTTAAAATGCCGTTTTCATAGGTCAAAACCATGTGCAAGCCATCAATCTTCAATTCGCAGACATAAGAAATATCATCCGGCCGTTCACCCAAATCACGCTCCAAAATTTTTAAAATACGCTCCTCCCAATCTTTTAAATCGTCTTCATTAAACGCGTCATTAAACGACCATTGCGGCACACTATGTTTTATTTTATTAAATTTATCCAGAGGCTTGCCAGCGACGCGTTGTGTCGGTGAATCGGACGTAATTAATTCCGGATGCTCAGCTTCAATTTTACGCAATTCAGCCATGAGCCCGTCATACATGGCATCAGTCACTTCCGGATCATTGAGCACATGATACCGGTACCGCAAATCATCAATTTGGGCGCGGAGACGATTTATTTTTTTTGTGATTTCAGTCATATTATTATAATTATTTACTCCGCACTTGACCGTTTTTTAGGCGTATGTTATTGTTTTATTAGGTGTTTGGAGGGTTCGCCCTCTCACAGCTATTACATAAGCTGTAACCAAACACCCGCAAAACATCCCTTTAATAAGGGATTTTTTGTTTAATCTTCTGCAGGGTGTCCGTAGTGGAGCTTGCGTACGTGGTTATTATTTATTCCCCAATGAGGAATAATACTCCAAAAAAACTTCTGCCCATTTTCAATTTCCTTAACAATAATTTTAAGTCGAACATCTTCGATAACAGCAATAAACTCGTAATAAGTTACATCTTTCAAGATCGTGTCAGTTCTACTGTGAACACGCACTCGCTCAAAGCTTTTGGCTTCACATCTTCCTTGTAAAGTTCCACTGTTTTTTAAAACCACTGGAGCAAAATGTAGCAATTTAAAACGCATATACTGATCATGTTGCAATCGAGCTTTGGCACGGCTTTTAAATTTAAGATGCTGGAGTTCTTCTGAATTAAAAAATACTTTGGATTTGAAATAAGGGCAATCGACTGCCTCTAAAGTTTTATAAAGAGTTTCTGCTTTTTCTTTTACTTCTGAAAAATTTTGCATATTTTTTAAGAAAAATCGCTGTACCGTTTATTCTTTTTATAATTTTCAATCGCTTCACGGATATAATAAATTGTGTTTTCGGGCAAATTCGCCAAATTAAACCACGATAGATCATCGCATTTTTTGGGTTCCAGATTCTGGGGTTCTCCCTCCCATTTTCGTGCCACAAAAAAATAATTAACCCGTTCATCTACAACGCGGTGATCAATACTTGATAATTCCAAATCATCGAGCGCCACGGAGACACTGCTCTCTTCTTTTGCCTCGCGTTGCATGGCTTCACGCAGTGTTTCACCTGGCTCAAGATGACCAGCGATCATACTGTAATGCCCGTCCATGTGGCCAGTGTTCGTGCGGCGCAATAATAAAATTTTGTTATTACGCACTAAAATTAAAAACACTGCGGGAATAACTCGAAAATAATTTTTTTGCGCATCAACCATATCATTTTATTTTATGAAACAGTTGTTTGGAATTGGCAAAAATGATCTCCTCCATTTCTTTTGCATCCTTGTCCCGCAATTCCGCAATTTTCGCCACACACTCCTCGGTCATCCATGGTTCACAGCGTTCACCGCGATATTTTTGCGGCGCCAAATATGGCGCGTCTGTTTCTACCAAAATTTTATTTTCTGGCATATTCCGAATCACCTCCCACAATGATTCTTGTTGTGCCGGATTGGTTTTTTTGGCTGGAAAAGTAATCACGCCGGTAAAACCAAGATAAAACCCTAACTTTAGATATTCTTGAGCATATTGCCAATTACCGGTGTAGCAATGAATCGTACCGCGCTGCTTGGGTAATTCAATTGTTTTTAGGAGTTCAATCATGTGCTCATGTGCGTCACGGACATGAATAATTAACGGCACTTCATGCCTAATCGCAAACGCTACCTGCTTTTTAAAAACTTTTTTTTGTTTATCTAAAACTGTTTCCCGCGGCACATCAGGTGGCAGATGAAATAAATCCAAACCGCATTCACCGATTCCAATTATTTTTTCCGGAGCAATATTATAAATTTCTTCGTAATAAACTTCATCAAAATCCTCTTCGCGCGACATGAATTGGCTTTCTTCTTCATCAATATAAGTCGGGAATAAATGATTGGGATGCGTGCCAATACTGGCATACATATCGGAATTTTCTCTGGCCAGCAATACCGCTTTTTTACTCGTATCTTTCTGTGTACCCACTAAATTTAAAATAATACCACGTACGCGACAGCGCTCAATAATTTTTTCTCGATCCGCGTCTTGTCCCTTAAATTGCAGATGACAATGAGTATCAATTATCATAAACGCTTGTTTATTTTTGTATATGTGATATTATTTCCCAAACTCCGCGAGGGCGGAAAGGGAAAAACAATCATGAATGTCACGAAAGTGGCACATCTGGTTCGCCAAGGCCGATCCGAAGGGATCAGCTGGCGCGTGTTCATCATCGAGAAGTCAGGAGATGCCGACATCGGCGTCTACACCGTGGACATCGGTCGCACCCAGATCGACTCCGAACATCACGGACGACTGATCAACGCCATGTTCCTGGATCACACCAAGTGGATCGAGGAGCTCGGACACCCGCGGTCTGACTGCGGCGTGGTGGATGATCCCAGCAAGATCCGTCATGATCATATGTGGATGGTTCAGGGGAGCACGCTCGTGATCCCCTGGCTGAAGTTCATCCACTACCACGCGGTCGTCGAGGAGGAGACGATCACGACCATGCCCTGATTCGGAGTTCTCGTTCCCTGCCTCCCGACGAAAAATCGGGGGGCGGGGTTCACACAACTTTGTTTATCCGAATAATTTTAAATAAATTTATTTTGCACGTAATCAACTGTTGACTTTAAAAGTTTGAGCGCGTCCGGCAACAATGGAATAAAAACATCGGCCACTGACCGAAATTTTGGCGCCAGTTCTGACTCGGCAATCATAGTCATAATTTTTTCTGACAATGGGAACCGTTCCACAAAAAATAAAATTAAACCCAATGTCATGGCTCCTTCTATAAAACCTAACCCAACTCCCAGCAAACGGTTTAACGAACTGATAAAAGGCAAACGGGTAATAATCGACAAAATGCGATCAACAATCCAAAAAGCAAAACCAACTAAACGGCTGATGATAAAAAATGCTACAATGAACATCGTCACTCGAGCGATATTTCCTTCCCATCCAGTAATTTTAGTCAGCCACATGGCCATGGGTTCATAGTAGCGGCTGGCCAAATACGCTCCAGCCAATGTACCCATCAGTGATCCGGCCGTATGAATAAATCCAAACCAAAAACCAAATAGGGCAAAGCCGGCCATTATAATGAGAAGAGAGAGATCAAACCATGAAAGAGGCATAAACTAATCTAAAAAATTAATTACCAGTAGTATATACCTTATAGGCGCGGAAATAAAATTTCACCTTTTTTAATTAGAATTTCAGCCGGCAAACCACCCCATTTTTTTTGAATATTCAAATGATCTTTCACTGCCATGTTTAATTGAGTAAGAATTTTAGATCCTGTTTCCGGAATAATCGGCAACAAGGAAATTGCTACATGGCGCAAGCCTTCAGCCAATTGATATATAAGTTCTTGTATATTTTCTCCTTGTTTGACTTTTTCCCATGGTTTTTGTTGTGATATTAGTGCATCAACGCGTGACACAAAATTATTTATACCTGCGACAACAGCATCAAACGCATAATTACTGATATTTTTTTCATATTCCTCCCAAAACAATTTGACATCAAAAATATCTTCTGCGGTTCCATGGATTTTATTTTCACAATATTTTTCAATCATAGTCAAAATCCGCGATGTTAAGTTTCCGATTCCATTGACCAGATGCGCCGTATAATATTCTTTAAAGCGCTCTTCAGAAAAATCACCATCATCATAGGCTGGCATCGCGCCTAACAAATAATACCGCAAGGCATCGGTGCCGATTTGCACCGAACCTAATGAACTAAATTTAGTAACAAGATCAAGTGGATTGATCACATTTCCCAATGATTTACTCATCTTCTCTCCGTCTGCAGTAATAAAACCATGAATAAAAATTTGTTTTGAGGTCGGCAGTTCAGCAGACAATAACATGGCTTGCCACATGGCCGCTTGCTGACGCAAATTATCTTTACCCGCAACCTGTACGCCTGGCCAAAATTTGGCAAAATTATTTTCAGTCTTGCCCTGAGCATAATCCAATGGCCATCCCAAAGTTGAGATATAGTTGACGAGCGCGTCAAACCAAACATACAACACTTGTTCGGGATCATTTGGCACCGGCACTCCCCACGGCATTTTTGTTTTTAAACGTGAAATACTGAAATCTTCCAATCCTCGTTCCACAAATTTTTTGATTTCTTGCAAACGATTGGCCGGCACAACAAAATCCGGCTGGTTCTCGTATAATTCCAACAAAGCCGTCTGATATTGAGAAAATCGAAAAAAATAATTTTCTTCATCAATGAATTCCAGATTTAAGTTGGGATGAGTTGGACAATGATCATCAACCAATTCCGAATCGGTTTTTTCCAACTCACAACCCACGCAGTATTTAATTTTGTATTTTTTCTTGTAAATATCACCTTTGGCCAAACACAATTTCCAAAATTCCTGAGCCGCGGCACAATGCTCGGGATCTGTCGTACGAATAAAATTCGTATAACTTAAATTTAACGCGGATTTTAACTCACCAAAGCGCGCCGCATATTCATCGCAATATGTTTGCGGATCAATTCCTTGCTCAATTGCTTTACGATAAATTTTCAGGCCATGCTCGTCAGTTCCCGTATTAAAAACAACATCTTCTCCCAATAAACGATGATAACGCGCCAAAACATCGGCCTGAATAATTTCCCAAGCAAAACCAATATGTGGATCCGCGTTCACGTAAGGCAAGGTAGTGGTAATGTAATAACTTGGCTTCATATATTTACAATTGATACGAATGTGATATGGTAATAGTGAAAGATTTGTTGTCTTATCTGACTTGATTCATAATGCCGTCGGATTCGTCCTCGGCCGGGGTTCTTATAATTAAGTTCTCCGGGATCAAAGGGGGTCAGTGTAGCAACTCATCTCATAACCTCGGGCAGATCCAACACCCAGAAACCCTTTTCCGGCCTGCCCGAGGCCTCACATCTATTTTGAAATGATAATTACAAATTCGCCTTTTTCCGGAATTTTTATGGTCATGATTTCGGTCATTGTTCCGCGATACACAGTTTCAAATTTTTTCGTTAATTCTCGACAAATACAGATTTTTCTTTCCGGATTTAATGATGCAGCCAATTCAGTCAGGCATTTTTGGATGCGGTGACTTGATTCATAGAATACCACGGTCGTTTTAGTTTTGGCTAGCTCTTTAAAAAATGTCTGCCGGCCTTTTTTGTGCGGTGGAAATCCTAAAAAAAGAAAATTGTCCGTGGGAAATCCGGAAATGGATAACGCCGCGATTAAGGCCGATGATCCTGGAATTGGTATGACAGTAGTCTCTTTATTATTTTTAGTTATTTGTTCAATTAAATAATTCCCCGGATCACAAATTCCCGGAGTGCCCGCGTCAGTTACCAACGCCAAATTTTTTCCCTTAGCCAATAATTCTTGAACTTCCTTAATTTTAGCCGAATCACTGTATTCATGATAACTTAACGTCGGCGTTTTTATGGCATAATGATTCAGAAGATTTTTCGTCACGCGCGTATCTTCACATAAAATCAAATCAACCGTGCGCAGTGTTTCCAGCGCGCGCAACGTTATATCTTCCATATTGCCGATGGGAGTAGCGACGATGTATAGTTTTCCATTTTCCATAGATAGATATTAACAGGAATGACAAGGAAAAACAAGGCTCTGTATCTCAATAAATCTATGGTATACTGTTACCCTATGTCAAATATTAAAAATCCTTTAATTTGGTTACTGGCTATCGGACTAATTTTAAGTCCGCGCTTAGTCAAAACTGCGGAATTCAACCCCAACAACATAATTTCTGATGCTGAGCTTCAGGATTATGATTCATTGGGACGCGCGGAAATTCGCAGTTTTTTGCGCAATAAAAACAGTGCTCTCACTGATCTTATTATTGAAGATTTTGCTGGTAAAAATCGCTATGCGAGTGAAATTATTTATCAGGCCGCACAGAATTATCAAATTAATCCTAAATATTTGTTGGTAAAATTACAAAAAGAGCAAAGCTTAATTAACAGCTCCCAACCAACTCAACGACAATTGGATTGGGCCACTGGTTATGGCGTTTGCGATAGTTGTGATACAACTGACCCGGCTCTGGAAAAAAATAAAGGTTTTGGCAAACAAGTGGATTATGCCGCGGGCATTATGCGCTGGTATTATGAAAATATCAATTCTACCGGCTGGATAAAAAAACCCAATGTAACCTATACGATTGACAGCACACCGATAACTCCGGTCAATGAGGCTACGGCTTTTTTGTATACCTACACTCCGCATCTTCAAGGTAATGCAAATTTCGCGCGCCTTTGGAGTAATTGGTTCAGTCAAGTTTATCCGGATGGAACACTGATAAAAAGCGAAGCAAGCTCGACAATTTTTGCGATTATAAATGGAGAAAAACGGCCAATTAAAAATATGAGTGTGTTGTCGTCACGCTTTAATCCTCAAATGATGATTGTTGTGCCGGCCGAAGAACTGACTCGCTACAAAACCGGCATGATGATTACATATAATAACTATTCATTATTAAAAATAAATGAGACGTATTATCTGCTGGATTATGAAATTGCTCGGCCATTTGCCAGCGCGGAAATTTTTAGACAATTTGGCTATAATCCGGATGAAGTTTTTGAAGCAAGTGAAGCTGATCTGGCCGGATATACTATTGACGAACCAATTACGCTGGAAGATCTATACCCAACTGGGAGAATGGTTACTATTGGCGAAACAGTGTATTACTTAAAAAATAACCGTTATTATTTTTTCCCGAGTTTGGAAATTCTGAAAGTCAGATTTCCTCGATTAAAACCACAGGCAATTTCTTCCGAAGAATTGGCAAAATTCGAATCGGGCGGTCCATTATTATTTCCTGACGCCACTTTGGTTGGATCCCAATTGACCAATAGAATCTATGTAATTGAAAAAGGTAAAAAGCGACTGATTCCTTCGGAAAAAATATTCTTGAATCTAGGCTATAAATGGATCAATGTAATGTGGCTTGACGATTTGACTTTGGATCAACATCAAAATGGCGAACCCCTATACACCGATGAATTATTAAATAGGAATGCAACGTCAACCGCAAAAATTGAATTGACTGCGGCCAAAAAAGCTGTAGCGCAAAAAATTATTCCTAAAAAAGTAATTGTGCCGGCAAAAAAAACTGTTGTCGCGGTTAAAAAACCAACAGCGACTTTTTTTTCGCCACCAACATCAACTGAACCAATGCGTTTTGTGGAAACAGGGATGATGTACACTCTGCGACCTGAATCAGCCAAAAATTCCGAACCGCATTTGACCACGATAATTGACAGTTACATTGTGGCAAGAATTAATAATGGAGTTACAGAAATCGTTGCGGAAAAAAATGCTGATGTTCCTCGACCGTTGGCATCATTAACCAAAGTAGTCGCCGCCTATCAAATGGGACGCGATTCAATTGACACGGAAAAATCAGTCAAATATAGTCCCACAAAACACAGTGCTCCGTCCGGTTATTTGTACAAAATTTCTGCCGGAGACACTGTCAAAAATAAGGATCTCCTGAGCGCACTACTCATTTCTTCATTTAACACGCCGGCACTGATGCTGGTGGATTCACTCGGGAAAAATCAAGCGGAATTTGTGACGGAAATGAATAATCAAATAAAAGAATGGGGACTGACAAAATCGTATTTTTTTGATGCGCATGGATACGATGTCCGCAATCAAAGCACGGCACGGGAATATGTAACGATATTTACCACTGCGCTTACTGATCCAATCCTCGAGTCATATTTGGGAGAAAAATCATACACTTACGAGGAATTAAGAAACGCGGGCGGAGCGTCAATTCACCGTGACATTAACACCAATCGTTTATTTTTTAGCACAGACGCGCCATACACCGTATTGGCAAGCAAAACCGGTTATTTGTACGAAGCCGGATACAATATGGCCATGATTGTGGAACGAGTCGGTGATAGCCAAAAATTTGCTATCATTAGTCTGGGCAATCCGGATTACAATAAAAAATATTCAGAAACTGATCGCCTAACGCGTTGGGCTCTTAAAAATTTTTAATATGGCAATTGTTTTTTCGGCGATTGTGCCGCATCCGCCCGTGCTGTTACCGAATGCTCCGGAAGTCGCGCGCGACCGTCTGGCATCTACTCGCGCGGCTCTGGCGATTTTGGAACAGGAATTATACGTCAGTCGTCCCAATCTCCTGATTATAATTTCACCGCATGCCGGGACTTTCCTCAATGCCTTTACTGTTCATGGTCATCCAACACTGACTTCTTGTTTTGCGGAATTTGGTGATGTGGTAACCAAACGAACATGGCTTGGCGCGCCGGAAATGGCTGCAAAAATCAGTCATCGTCCGAATCAAAAAGTTATTCCCGTGCAAATGAGCGGCGAAGAGCGTTTGGATCATGGTGTTTCAATTCCTCTGCTATTTTTGACTGAACATTTGGCTAATCTCAAAATTTTACCATTGGGATTTAGTAATTTGCCACCCAAAAAACATTTTGAATTTGGTGAACTAATTAAGGAGGTACTAATGGAAGAATCTTTGCGCTGCGCCGTGGTTGCTTCGGGTGATTTGTCTCATACGCTAACGCCAAAATCACCTGGGAAATTCAATCCGCGGGGCAAGGAATTTGAACGAACTATTATTGAACTACTGTGTGCCAAAAATACGGTTGGGATTGCGAACATGGATCCGGCTTTGGTTTTGGCCGCGGATGAATGCGGGTATCGATCAATTCTGATTCTTTTGGGTATTTTGAAAAATTCCGACAGTGCGTTTCAGGTTCTGGCTCACGAAGCTCCTTTTGGCGTGGGTTATTTAACCGGAATATTCCATCACTAATATGATTGCGGACATTATTCCTTTTATCCGCTTGCCGCGTCAACTGGTTTTTTTTACGTATCATGTCCCTAACCATTTGGCTGTCCAAATAGCAATTGGGCAATATGTGAGTATTCCCTTTCGCTCGCAAAAAATTTTCGGATTGGTTGTAAATATTAATTCTCGCGAACAGAGCAGTCTGAAATCAGTGGATACAATAATTAATTCAATACCATTGGTCGGAGCTGACTATCTAACGCATTTAAAAAATTTGGCCTCTTTTTATGGAGTATCATTGTCAGTCGCCACCACATTGGCCTTGCCGCCGCTCCAATCACGAAAAATAATGGAAATGGAAATTGAACCATGGCAGGAAAAACATAGAGTTGCATCAGGGGAAAAACCAATATATCATTGGTATAAAACGACAGCTGAACACAGTGCCGCATACGCGGAATATTCGAATGAAAAAGTAGTAATTATTGTTCCCGAAGTCGGACGCATTCCGGAAGTGATGGCCGTTCTTTCTTCTGAACGTCAATCGCATGCATTAATTTGGTCAAGTGAGCTTAGTCAAAAAGAACAGCGCGAAATTTGGTTTAAAATTCGCAATCATGCGGCGCAAACTCTCGTGGCTACTCGCAGTGCGCTATGGCTTCCTCTTCAGCAGAGTTTTGATCGAATTATCGTGGATTACGAACATTCGGAAAATCACAAGCAATGGGATCAAACTCCGCGCTATCACACCAAAGATTTGGCAAAATTATTCAGCCGAAATTTTGGCGTAGCTTACAGTGAAATGAGTTATTCGCCGAGCGTGACCAGTTTTTATTTTATTGGGAACGGCAATTATTCGTCAGTCAATTCAGCCGTACGGTATTTCGATTCACCGATTATCATTCAAGAAGCCTCAAATATCAAAAAACCGGAAAAATTATATACGTCGACAATGGCTCGTATTATGGAATCTCTGGTTCCGGGTACTGACGCGGTAATTCTTTATAATTGCAAAGGCACAATATTCCCTGATACGGGCATTCCCGCAGTAGTGCGAGAAATAAAACAAAAAATTTTCGATCCGGCCGTTCATGTTATAACGGTATCGGCCAAAACACCGCTCGAAAAAATCACTGAAAAAAATTCCACTGATACACGTTTGATTGTCAGTACGCATTCAATTCTCGGCATGCTGGATTGGAAACGAGTTAGTATAATTATACTTCTTGATTATGATTCCCAATTACAGTTTGCCGAATACGCGGCCGAAGAAATGTTGTGGCATACTATTGCCGATATTTTATTTCATAAAAATTCCACGACGCCTTTTATTATTCAAACCAAACAATTGGAACATCGAATTTTTGCTTCGTTGAATCAGCCTAACGATTGGTATGCCGGCGAAATTAAGGCGCGTGAATTATTGGACTATCCCCCGTTTTCTTATTTGCTACGTTATTTAATTTCCGGCAAAAGTGAAGATGAGTCCAAACAGCGAGCCAAACAAACTCTGGCTTGTCTGGAACAACAATTGACGAAGACCAAAAAAAAGATTATAATCCAAGGCCAGATCCAGGCTGAACCACAGTGCGCTCGCGGATCATATTGGGAAGTTATAATGCTAAAAATTTTGGAATCAGATATACTCTCAACAGTCCTCACCTTAAATTCTCTTATGCCGAATACGATTAAAATCGATCCACATCCGATTTCACTTTTGAATCCACGCTAATATGTCGGAACTTTCTTTGGTTATTCTGCCCGCGAAAACTTTGCGCGAACCTTCACGTGAGCTTATAAGAAAAGAAATCCTAGCGTCTGAAATGCAGCAATTTTTGTTTGCTATGGTGCCGACAATGTACCAAAATGATGGCATTGGCTTGGCCGCTCCGCAAGTGAATCGTAATATCCGCGCTTGTATCATTGGAAAATCGGCGATTGATAGCCTAAAGCGTCCGGAAAAATCATCCGAAACGACAACCAAAAAAAAACAAAAAAAAGATTTAATTCTTATAAATCCGGTTTTTCAAAAAATAAGCAAAAAAATGACCGTGGATACCGAAGGTTGTTTATCAGTCCCCGGGTTTTATGGCACGGTCAAACGTTATCAGGAAATTTACGTGACTGCTTTGAATGAAAAAGCCGAGCCAATTGAATTCGCGGCCACTGGTTTTTTCGCGCGCGTTATCCAGCATGAAATTGATCATTTGGCAGGCGGTTTATTTATTGATCGCGCCTATGATTTGTATCAAAACGAGCATGCCATAAAACTTGATCCTAAAATGGTTTTGCAAAATATAAAAGAAGCAAAAAATTGATTGCCATGAGTATTTCCACCACCTCAATTGTTTTTTTTGGAACGCAAGAATTTGCCAGAACCATTTTGGCCGGACTTTTGAGTAATAAAAAATTTTTAGTGCAAGCAGTAATTACTCAACCGGATCGGCCGGTTGGACGCAAACAAATAATGACGGCCTCACCGGTCAAAATTTTGGCGCTTGAATACAACATCCCGGTATTCCAACCGGAGTCACTCAAGAATTTTGATTTTAAAAAAACGATTGACACTGTGCCTGACTTAAATGTAGTGGCTCAATATGGGTTAATGATTCCGGAAGCAATCATTAACACGCCAAAATTTAAAACAATCAATGTCCATACTTCGCTTCTCCCTCAATATCGGGGCGCTTCTCCGATTCAATCCGTGCTTATTAACGGTGATACTGAAACAGGTATAACGATTATGCTCGTGGACGCGGGCATGGACACCGGGCCAATTTTGTCACAACAGGAAATTACGATTGATCCGACAGACACCTATGAAACATTAGATAAAAAAATGGCAGTGGTTGGCAATGATTTATTGTTAATAACCATACCGAAATATTTGGACGGAGAGATCAACCCACAGGCTCAGAATGATTCACTGGCCACGGTCTGTAAAAAACTGGATCGTGACACGGGCCGCGTTAATTGGGCCAATAGCGCGGCTGAAATTTACAATCTCTTTCGCGGTTTGTATCCGTGGCCCGGTATTTGGACAACCTGGAATAATCTGCGAGTAAAACTGTTGTCGGTTAAACCGAGCAATGAAGATCTTTCCCCCGGCCATTTAAAAATTAATAAAAAATCATTATTGGTCGGCTGCCAGCATTCATCGCTCGAAATTTTGGAAATTCAGATTGAAGGCAAAAACGCCCAATCAGCCGAATCATTTATTGCCGGCTATGCCCCCAACAATCAAAACTTTGTCTAGACCGGTTTGGCTTCTGACGCTCGCGTACACTTTCATCCGTGTTTTGTCTTTTGCCACTTATACATACCCGGTGGCCAATGAAATTATCGCCGGTGTTTTGGTGGGCGTGTTCGTATATATTTGTTTTAAACATCCTAAACTCGGCTGGCTCATTCTGGTTAGCGAATTAGTACTTGACGGTGTCGGACATTTCTTTGAATTACAAAATCTATTATTGCGTACATGGTTTTTGGGAACATTTGGTTTGATTTGGCTCGTGACAAAAATTAGACAAAAAGATTTTAAAATTGAATTACCCCGCCCGATTATTTTCAGTCTGATTGGATTGATGGTGGTTATTGGTTGGTCAATCATCAGTGGATTTCTATCCCAACATACCACCATACCTATTCTTCAGGACGCCATTCTTTTTTGTTTTCTTTTTTTGTTGTTTCCGGCTTGGGAATTTGCGCGTGATACGGAAAAACTACTTATCCCTTCTCTAAAAGCCTGGATTATTGGTTCAACCGCTTTTTCCGCCATTACTTTTTTTATTTATTCCAGTGGCCTTGGCCATCTGCCCGACACGTATTATCATTGGTTCAGAAACATCGCGGCCGGAAAAATTACTGATCTAGGCAACCATTTTTTCCGCATTGTACTTCCTGAACATCTTTTTATCGTGCCAATAATTTTGGTGATCGCGGCGTATCTTATTCAGCAACCCATCCCGACAGGTCGGGATAAAAAACTGTGGGGACTTTTTATTTGTTGTCTGTTCATTCTCACGCTCAATTTTTCCCGAATTTATTGGCTGGCACTCGCGGTGGGATTACTCGTTCTCGCGATTAAACATTCTCTTAAACATTGGCTTACAATTTTGGCCATTACTTTCACTTCTGTTGTAATTATTTTTTCCTCCACCCATTTCCTTGCCAGCCACGGTGAATCATTCGGTTTTGAGCTTTTGGGGCTAAAAATTAGCACCGCTACTGCGCCGCAAACCGACACAAGTGGCGCGATTCGCTTGGCAATGTTGCCCGATATTTTTCATCAATTAAAAACAAGCCCTTGGTTTGGTTCTGGCCTCGGCGCGACCGTTACCTATACTGACCCTACCACGCACCAGCCAGTGACGCGTACGCAATTTGACTGGGGATATTTTGAGATGCTGGCGGAGTTGGGTGTTGTCGGCACAATTATCTTTTTTTGTTTTTTCTTCACCGTTTTATATTACCTTACCCGTTTTGCCTATTTCTCCACAAATATAGATCCAGTCCTAACTCGCGGACTTTTGGCCGGTGCTACAGCACTGTTGGTGATTAATATCACCACGCCAGCCTTGTTTCATGGTTTTGGGATGCTCTATATCGTGGCGTTACTAGTTGTGATAAACCGAAACAGAAGCGGTGAAAAAAAATAAGCTACCGCTCTCCTCTTACCATTTTACTAAATTATGTTTCCTGCCTATGATCTTTTTTGAATCTTCGTATTTTTTTACTTTTGAACGAATCAAAGGCAACCACTTCCACGGCGCTTGGTAACAAAATGACGGTAACCACGAGCTGATGGTACCTTTTAGGTCAATCACCTTAAATAAATACTCCGGCACGTACACGCCGGTTTTATTTTTTTCTAGCATAGTGAGCCACAAATCCCAATCTTGAAATCTTTTGAGTGACTCATCAAATCCAGAGAAATCGGCCCGGCGAATGAGTGTGGTAATGGTAACAAAATTATTTTTTTTCAAGGCATCCGCATCAAACTCCCGCGCGGGCATTTTTTTATTACCAAAATAAAAATCACTGTACACATAACTGGCTGACGGACTATTGTGCAAAGTCAATACCATTTTTTCGAGAGCATCGGACTCAGCAATCGTGTCCGCATCCCAAAAAATGACGAACTCTCCTTTTGATTTGAAAAAACCAAAATTGCGAGCACTCGGCGCGCCTTTATTGTCTTGCCTAAATAATTGTACCCCAGGTTTATTTGTACTAATAGCCGGATTACTACCATCGTCAACAACAATGATTTCGGTATTTTTATAGGTTTGACTGAGAGCCGAAGCCAAAGAACGCTCAAAAATTTCTGGACGATTAAAAACCGGGATAATAATACTGACTAAAGGTTGCATAATTCTTCTCGCACAATTTTCCGATCATCCCACGGAATTTTTTTGCCATCGGCCACACACATTGCCTGTTCACTCCCCTTCCCTGTAACCAAAACCAAATCACCAACATCGGCAATGTGCAACGCGCGACGAATGGCTTCGCGCCGCTCAGGAATAATAAATAAATTTGTTCCGTCTCGTCCCTGTTTGTCGTGAGCTTGTCCCGCAGTGAGCTTGTCGAACTGACGAACCGCGCTTGCTACATCTTCCATAATTTTCCTTGGGTCATCGTCATACGGATCTTCATCGGTCACTATACATACATCGGCTCTCTGACCAATAAATTCCCCGACGGTAAAACGACGCGATACATCACGTCCACCACCGGTTGAGCCAAACACATGAATAGTTCGTCTTGGTTTCAGCAAATCAACCACCGAATACAATCCCGCCATAGCCTTTGGTTCAAACGCATAATCCACAATCACTTTAAAACCAAATTTTTCCGCTTCTGGAATAAATTCATTTCGTCCGGGCGCGTTTTTAAATTGAAGCACGGCTTTTTGAATTATCGGCCATTCAATTCCAAATTGTCGGGCAACCGCGATCGCAGTCAAAATATTCTTGGCATTATGCGCGCCGTAAATTTCCGGATCAAAGCGATGCTCACCAACTTTAAAATGTAACCCGTATTCATTGCTTTCCACCGGACCTAAAATAAATTGTTCGTTAAATTTAACAATGGTTTTTTGTTGACCAAAAATAACTTTCTTTGGCCAATTACCCGCGCCTAAAAATTCTTCTGTCTCAACGATATCACTATTAACAAACGCGGTTTTTATTATTTCTTTATTTTTAAGAATTTTATTTTTTCTACTTCCCGCGCGTCGAAAGATATTTAGTTTTGCTTGTTTGTAATGCGCAAAACTGCCATGCGACTCAATATGTTCCGGATATAAATTCGTGAGAATCATAAAATCATACGCAATATACCGGTCACGATACTGCAACTGACCTTCGGACGTTGTTTCCACGATCGCCACCTCACACCCCTTATCCACCATCTCGGCCAAATATTCCTGCGTTTTCATTTTCCCGAGCATCGTCATTTTTTGATCGTTCAATTTATTGGCACCATTAATGTAAAAATCAATCGTGGAGAGTGAACCAACTTTATAACCGGCAAATTCCAACATTTGACGCAAAAAAAACACGCTGGTGGATTTGCCACTTGTTCCTGTAACTCCAATCACCAACAATTTTTTAGATGGCTGGCGATATTTAATTGCTCCGTACCAAGCATACCAAAGATGGCGCAGATTACGAATTTTTTTTGGAATTAATTTTTTAATTAACATAATCAATGAACCAATCTACTTATTGACGCAAGGAAACTTCATATACAACTTGCTCCAACTTCTGTCCGGCTTGCTTTGCCTGATCAAATTTCGTTCGCAAATAACTGGTCAAATCAAATTCAATCAATGATCCGATAATTTCTTCAGCGGCCGCGGCGCATTCAGCCACGGTTTTAAAATTTCGTTTTGTGGCCGCTTTAAGAGCATACCGATATAATTCACCTGGTACATCACATAAACCCGCTATAAAAGAGTTATCGCTCATTTTAATTTTACTGACAAAAATGATTTTTCGTTTCGTTACAAATGAAAAAAATAAACAGGCCTCCACGTATTCTTCAAGAGCGGCTTCATACGCGCCTTCAGACAAAAGCGCGGGATTTTTTTTATGTTTAAAATTAATTTCTCCGAATATCTTTTCTACAACCGCTAATTTTTCATTAGCCTCTTCCATGTTGTCCCGCTGTAAGGCAAAAATGCAACGCTTGGCACTATGCAGAGCGTCACCGGCCAACTTGATAACATCCCGTCTATCCTCGCTATAGACATTTAAATTATTTTTAATGTTAGTCATCTTAGACTGGTCAAGATAAGTCATAATACGGTTTAAAAATAAAGCCTTTAACTAATTCTATACAAATAAAGGTAATAACGCAAAATCCGGCCACAATCATCAATTCCAGTCCGGATAGCGCCACCGTGCCCAATATTTTTTGTAATCCGGGCAAATATACGGAAGCAAGCATTAAACCAAATGAAAAGAGCACGGCGCAATTCAAGAAAAAATTATTCGTGAGTGAACGCCAAAAAAATGGCTTTCCCAAAAGACGAACCGAGTAAATGGCAGGCAACAACGCCAAACCAAAACCGGCAAAGACCAGACTGCGTGCACCCATTTCATCGGCAATTAATGCACGAGCCAAAAAATATAAGCCCACCAACAAACCGGCGGTCACTCCCATCACACCAATCATAAACTGCAGTTCAATTTTCCCAATTAAAGCCGATCCGTGGCCGCGCGGAGGCCGATTCATAATCTGAGGATCAGGTCGGTCAAAAGCCAGGGCAATTGATGGAAGAGAATCCTGTACCAGATTTAACCATAAAATTTGGGCGGGCAAAAGAGCCAATGGCAAACCAACCAACATGCTGATAAGAATCAAGGAAACTTCACATAAACTAAAAGCCAGCAAAAAAATAACGACTTTTTGGATATTGGCGTACATAGCACGGCCTTCTTCAACGGCCATAATGATGGTTTCAAAACGATTATCGAGTAAAACAAGATCAGCAATTTCGCGCGCAATATCAGTGCCGCCTCCCATAGCCACACCAATATCCGCGCCTTTCAAGGCCGGACTATCATTGACTCCGTCTCCAGTCATAGCCACAACCTCACCTTGCGCTTTGAGCGCTGTGACAATTTTTATTTTATCCTCGGGATTAACACGCGAAAAAATAGATACAGTCTTTAGTATATTATCCAGTTCAGCTGAAGAAAATAAATTTAATTCTTCGCCATTAACAACTCTGTCTTCTGGTTTAGCAATTCCCAACTCAATCCCAATGGCACGCGCGGTCGCAGCTTGATCACCCGTAATCATAATAACGCGAATGCCTGCGGCCTGAGCTCGTATAATAGTATCTTTTACTGTTTTTCTAACCGGATCAACAATTCCGACCAAGCCCACTAAGACTAAATCATGAATTCCATCAGCAGAAATTTTTTGCTCTTCTGATTTGGCCGGACGATAGCAGATCGCTAAAATTCGCAATCCATTTTGGGAAAAATCAGCATTAACTTTTTCAAAATAATCCAGGCATTTTTTGGTTATTTTTTTTACTGATCCGTTCATCTCAACCGCACAGATATGCGGACGCAAAACATCAAGAGCACCTTTGACATACACTAACCGTTCGACTTCACCCTGATTCAGTACAGCCATGTATTTTCGTCGACTGTCAAACGGTAATTCGGACAAACGAGGTAAGGCAATGTCTAAAACTGTTTTCTTTATATTGGCCAGTGCTCCGGCCTCCACGAGAGCAATTTCTGTTCCATCACCTTCATAATAAGATCCATTCATTGGCTGGGACAGACTACGAACATTATTGCATAATACCCCGGCCTTCAGCATGAGCAGTGCAGTCTGATGTGCCGAGTTAGCCACAGACAATGTGCTTAAATCATCGCGGAAAAAATTTTTTTCCACAGTCGCCAGTTTGGACACGGACATTTTTCCTTCAGTCAAAGTACCGGTTTTGTCAGTACAAATCACTGTTACCGAACCCAAAGTTTCCGCCGCTACCATTTTTCTAACCAAGGCTTGTCGTCGCAACAAAAATTGCATGCCGATCGCCAAAATAATAGTCAATGTAATTGCCAATCCTTCCGGAATAGCGGCGACAGCCAAAGAAACCGCAGTCTGAAACAATACTAAAAAAGAATAATTACCGCGCAAAAATCCAATTAAAAAAACAATCAGAACAACGACCAAAACAATTCGGCCAATAAAGGCACTGAGTTTCACCAACTCAATTTGGAGTGGAGTTTTGCTTTCTACTGTATGCTCAACCAAACCACTAATTCGTCCGACTTCGGTATTTTTTCCCACTGCCACCACGACTGCCTTACCTCGTCCACCAACAACTTGAGTGCCCTGAAAAACCATATTACTTCGGTTTGCCAAAGGCGCATTGGCCGACAATTTGCGTATGTTTTTCAAAACCGAATTTGATTCTCCGGTTAAAGCCGCTTCATTAAGCGCTAATTCCAACTCTTCAATTATACGAGCATCAGCCGGAACATTATCCCCCGCTTCCAAAAAAATAATATCCCCCAATGTTATTTCGGTACTTGGTATTACCACTAATTTTCCCGATCGCATAACACGCGCGGAAAAAGTCACCATCCGTGCCAATTTTTTAACTGCCTGATTTGCCTTACTTTCCTGAAAAAATCCCACCGTAACATTTACCAACACTGTCAGCCCAATAATAAGCGCATCCACTACATCAGCCAACCATGCACTCACTATTCCAGCCACCACAAGCACAATAATCAATGAACTTTTCCATTGATTTAAAAAAATCGACAGTTGAGAATCCAGCCGCGCATCCACGGGCAAACGATTTTCTCCATAGTGTATAATTCTTTGCTTCGCCTCTTCAATAGTCAAACCTGATTCTGACGACTGCACTTCTTTTAGAACTTCACTTATACTTTGAGTACAAAAATCCATATTTATGCACGAAATTATTGACAACCTATTTTTAGTAGTATATCATAATGGCACAAATATGACCCGGTAGCTCAGTTGGTAGAGCAGTAGCCTTTTAAGCTAATGGTCGTGGGTTCAATCCCCACCCGGGTCACCAATAAAAAAATCCCTCTAATTTTAAGAGGGATTTTTTTATTAAATTACTTAAAGCGTAATATCCATTCCATCATTCGATGGTGTAACTTCAAATACACTGTTGGTAAATTCCCAGAACTTGCCTTGTTCGCCGGCACATTCAGAGGCAAGAGCTTCCGTACGTGCTTTTTGATGCAAACTATCAAGTGGGAAATGACGATAGACCCAGCGCACGTTGTCGCCATTGGCCGCCATAACCTGTTGCATAGTCGCATGAAAACGTTTGCAAAACGGACACTCAAAATCCGAATATTCAATTAAAGAGATTTTTGCGTTGGCATTGCCTACTATCGGCTCTTTTTTTGGATCAATAGAGCGGACTGAAACTTTTTCCTCAACCGGTAAATTAGCCACAGTCACTTTTTGACCCAGCATTTTTTGAATAACTCCGTTTATTATTTCGGCAGGATACGCGCCTTTGATGGGAACTGTCTGACCTTTTGGTCCCATTACAACCAAGAACGGTGTACCTTGTCCTCCCGCAGCTTGAACTTCATCTTCATCAGCCTGCACTTTGTCCGCGTATTTTTTTGATTCCACACAACTCTTGAATTTATCATAATCCAAACCAATTCCTTTGGCTATGTCGGAAATTTTTGGTCCGGAGCCGGTATTACTAACTTGGGCGGCATCGACTGTTTTAACTGAATCCGCTGATTGGCCCTTACCAAAATTAAAACCACTACCACCTAAAACCATTGGTAAAAGAATTAAAAAACCAATAGTACAAAGAACCATTACACCACCACCAAGGCCTAAGGCAAAAACCTGGCCAGGTGTCATTGAACTTAAAAGACCTTTTTTGGGCTCCATTTCTTCCATAAGAAAAGTAAAATTAATAAATAATACTGTAAGAGCTAGTCTAGCACAGTAAAAAAAGAGATTCAATGTGGATAAGTCCAAAACTGGTCTGGTCAAAATTGACGTGGCCAAATGTTTAGCGTATGCTTTGTGTAGAACATTTACAAAAGCTATTTTTTACTTATTTTTTATGTACGAAGCCAAAAATTTTGATCATCTTATCGGCACGCCTGGTTTTAGTGATCAATTGATGAAAAACCACTTTACCCTGTATCAAGGCTATGTGATGAATACCAACAAAATAAATGGTATTTTGGATGATTTATTAAAAACGGACAAAACAGCTACTCCGGAATACGCGGAATTAACGCGCCGTTTCGGCTGGGAATTCAATGGTATGCGTTTGCACGAGTATTATTTCGCGAATATGACGGCCACTCCTGGCACAATGGATAACAATTCTCCACTCGCGCAAAAAATTATCAGCGAATTTAGTTCACTGGAAAATTGGGAAAAGGATTTTAAAGCTGTAGCCACTATGCGCGGAATTGGTTGGGCAATCCTGGCGTATGATGAAGTTGGAGATCGCTTATTCAATGTTTGGATCAATGAACACGATGTCGGCCATTTGGCCGGAGCAAAACCGATTCTCGTGATGGATGTGTTTGAACATGCCTATATGCTTGATTATGGCGTCAAACGCGCGGATTATGTCAATGCGTTTTGGAAAGTGATTGATTGGAAGATTGTTGCTGGACGATTTTAATAATCCCTTAACTTCGCAATCACATCCAAATCTTTTATTTTGTCGAGTGCCTTGGCTTCAATCTGCCGAATACGTTCGCGCGTCACACCGAATTCTTTACCGACTTCTTCCAACGTGTGCGTCACTCCGTCCACCAAACCAAAACGCATTTCCAAAATTTTTCGTTCGCGTGGCTGTAAATCTTCAATCGCATCTTGGATATAGCCTTTTAATAATTCCACGCCCGCGGCCGCGCTTGGGCTGATATTTTTGACATCTTCAATAAAATCCGACAACGAAGAATCATCGTCATCATCGCCATCTCCCACTGACGTTTCCAGCGATACTGTGTCTTGAGAAATTTTAATTATATGTTTAACTTTGCTGATTTCTTCTCCCATTTCCGCGGCAATTTCTTCGGGCGTGGCATCGCGTCCCAAATCTTGTAATAATCGTCGTTCAACCTGCTGTAACCGATTAATTGTTTCCACCATGTGCACGGGAATGCGAATAGTACGGGAATGATCAGCGAGTGCACGCGTAATGGCCTGACGAATCCACCACGTGGCATACGTGGAAAATTTATAGCCTTTGCGATAATCAAATTTTTTAACGGCACGAAACAAACCAATATTTCCTTCCTGAATCAAATCCAAAAGCGACAAACTTTTGCCTACGAATTTTTTGGCAATGGAAACAACTAAACGCAAATTCGCTTCAATCATTTTGCGTTCCGCGTCTTTATCGCCACGTTCTTTACGTTTGGCCAGAGCAACTTCTTGTTCCATATTCAAAAGTGGCACTTTACCAATTTCCCGCAAATACATTTGAATGGAATCTTGCGCAATACTGGCCAAATCAAAATAACCTTTGGCCACATCCGGCTGTTCACCTTGAAGTCCGGTAACAATTTCATCTTTTTTAGTATTCATTCCCAAAAGATTGTCCTGAACCGCAACCAAAGAAATACTATTTTTGTCCATTAAACTGATAAAATATTCAAACTTATCCAGATAATGCTCCAAACGCGGAAAAATAGTCAGAACTTCTTTTTCCGTTAAAAATCCGCGATTACGGCCTTTATTGACCAGATGCCGAATTTCTTCGTCACGTGGCTCAACAATGGGTTGCTCGGACTCTATTTTTGCGGAAGAATTGAATACTTGTCGATGTGAATTTGCTCTGCGTCGCGTAATCCGGTGACGCGCGGAGGCGCTTGATTTTGACTTAACGCCTGATTTAGTTTTTCCCTTACGAGAAATAGAATTAGATACAGCAGTTTTACTGCCGGATTTTTTGTGATGTGCGCCTGATGACGCAGATCGTCCTTTAATTGTGCTGATTTTCTTGGCCATGGTCTTAATTAAGCCGACTAAAGTCAGCTAATAATTCATCAATTTTTGGCTGATCTTTTTGACCTTCAGCCACGCGAATAGCTTGTGTTAATTCAGTTAGACTTTTCTTTTTCCATTCAGTTTTTATTGCTTCCTCTAAAACATGGGCTTCGGAAAAAGCCTCTTTTTCCGTTAAACCAAAAAAATCCAATTCTCCCTTGAGAAGAAGGACATCGACTAAATTCTCCGATTCAGTAATTTCACAAGCGGAACGGAGTTTATCAAGCGACCAATCGGCACTTGGATTATTAACATCAGTATACACATCTTTTAAAAATTCGTAAAGAGGAGAAAACTTCGTTGATTTTACCGTTGCGGAGAGAGCACCATCAAGCCATTGTAAACCACGTCCAGCTTTGGAAAATTTAAGCAATAAAACAAATAGGCGTTGCAATAAAAAATAAAGTCTGTCTTTTGGCTCTGTTTTAATTATGGTAATTATTTGCTCTTTTTCTTGGGAATGATAAGAAATTTTTTGTTTACTGGCATTTTTTACTTCCTGCATATTTTCCCGCAAAACCGCCACTTCTTCGCCTATTCGCGCGGCCATATTTTTTAACCAATGATCGCGTTCCGTGGCAAATGGAATACGCGCAATCTCCCGTAAAATTTCATTAACTGCGATTTGTTTGACACTCGCATTCGTCAAATTTTTTCCTTCTAAACTTTTGGCAATTAGCCATTCCATTACATCGTGCGCTTGTTCAACTGCTTGCCACCACATTTCCGGATTCTTTTTTAAACATTCATCCGGATCTTTTCCCGCACCGTCAGGAATTTTGATTATTTTAAGCGAGATTCCCGCCTCACGCGCCAAATCAATTCCGCGCTTGGCCGCATTTTGTCCGGCTAGGTCAGCATCAAAAGCCATCGCAATGTTGTTAGTGTAGCGTTTTAACAATTCAATTTGCCATTCAGTTAGCGCCGTTCCGCTCGTGGCAACGACATTCATCATTCCGGCCTGATGACACGCAATCACATCCATTTGGCCTTCCACTAAAACCGCCAAATTTTTTTCCTTAATAGTTTTTTTTGCTCTGTTCAATCCGAAAATCACTCGTGATTTATCGTATAGAATTGTTTGAGGAGTATTCACATATTTACCGCCTGAATTTTCCGTTTCCACCAAAACCCGGCCAGTAAATCCAACGACGCTATCATGTACATCCCAAATAGGAAACATAATGCGGCCGCGAAATCGATCATAAAATCCGCGTTGTGTGCTGGAATTGGCATCATCGCGTTTTATAACCATGCCCGAGGCCACAAGATCATTAATGGAAAAACCTTTGTTAAGTAAATATTTAGTCAATAAATCCCATTGTTCAGGAATAAAACCAATCTGCCACGCGTCAATCGTTTCTGATTTTAATCCGCGCATTTCCAAATAATCCCGCGCTGGTTTGGCGACCGGCAAATTGATTAAAATATGATGAAAAAACCGCGCGGCCAAAACATTAATTTCTTTGATTCGTGATTTTTGACTTGATTCAGCCTGATTTATTTTGCTGTCTTTTAATTCCACACCGGCCCGATTGGCCAAAAATTTCAGCGCGTCAATAAATTCCATGCCTTCAATTTTTTGGGCAAAAGAAAATATATCACCGCCAATACTACACCCAAAACAATGCCAATTTTGACGTTCGCGACTAACCATAAACGATGGTGATTTTTCCTGATGAAACGGACACAATCCTTTGTGGTTTATTCCTGCTGGCTTGAGCGGAACATATTCATTGATAAAATCAACAATATCCAGTTTGTCTTTTATAAGTTGGGTGTCGGACATACAGGGAAAAATTATCGTCAGATATGCGTACAATACCTAAAATTCGTCTAAAACTCAAACAATGCCTAATTTCTAAGACTTAAGCAAACCTCACCTTACTAACCCATAAGCAAAATTCGACGATATCCTTTTGTTCAACTGATAGTCTGACGGATTATGCATTCTCAGTAAGTCAATATACTCAGCTTTCAGCAAAAGTATATTCGTCTCCATTTTGCTTATTGGTATAGTGAATGTTTTGGTGTTGCATTGGTGGAATTTACGGATGAATCCTCGTCCCTTTAAATTTTTTCCCATCAATCGCCTTCGCTACTTCTTTCAAATTATTGCCATTTAAAATTGACACTGTCATTTTCCATTTGGCCGCGGCCGTACTGGCCGTGGGATCAAACGGCACATTTTTGCCAGGATCCCAGGTGTAGCCCACCACATCGCGCCGAAAAGTTTCCCAATTCATATCTTCAATTCGTTTGGCATCGGAAAATTTATTCGGATCTTTGTCAAACACATAGTCAATATTGGATAAATTTAAAATATCCTTGGCATCGTAGGTATGCGCAAAATCAACCGCGTCCAAATCAGTGGAACAACCGGGTTTTTCTCCGCCCGCAAAAATAAGCGGTTTTGTGGTTTTAATTTTTTGGTGGGGATTAAGAATTATTTCATCATGGCTATAACCGGAAAATAGTACTCGCATAAAATGCGCGTTCAAAATCGTAGTCTGAATCCCAATCCAATCCAAATCACTATTAGTCGGCTTGCCCAAAAGACGAGCGCCATTTTGATATTGACGCGCAATCGATCCCCCACCAGTCACAATAATAAATTTTTCTCCTTGGGCAACGCGCTTTAAAATCAACGTTCTAAATTTTTTTAAAAAATCCGGATTAAAACCGGTTTGGGGAATGATAATTGAACCGCCAACGGACAAAATTTTCATATATTTATTTCAAAAACCACGCGGATTTTTGCCCCGTCGCGCGCCGTGCGCTCGCGTCTTGTTATCCGGATTGCGCTTATTAGTTTCCGGCTGCCCTGCTACCCAACGGCTTGGCGTGCGATACGCAACGCCTTTATGTTTGCGCGATGAATAATCTTTCATACTATTTATAATGTTTACCCCGAGCGTAGTCGAGGGGAGCTATTTTTTATTCAATAATGAAACCGTTGCCATGCTAACAATACTCATAATCAAAGCTCCCAAAAATGCTGCGCCAAAATTCGCAACCGCAAAACCATCCACCACACGCGCCACCAGCCAAAATAACGCGCCGTTAATAACAAAAGTAAACAGCCCCAATGTTACAATATTTAAGGGTAAAGTCAAGAGAATAAGAATTGGTCGGATGAGGACATTGGCCAAGCCTAAAAAAAGTGCGGCCATAAAAGCCGCAAACCAGCCGGCCACTGTAATTCCGGGAATAATTTGCGTTATAACGAGAAGGGTTGCCGCGCTTATGATCCAACGTACAATAAACCGCATATTATGATTTAATTTTTGCTTTTAGCATTTGCGTATTTAATTCCGCTTTGGTGGATGATACCATTTCCTGAGCCTTGCTTAGTTCTTCTTTCGCGGTCATCAATTCCAGGCGAAAAACTCCAATGCTTTCGTTTTGATTTTTAATTTCTTCTTGCATGGCCTGATTGATTGCAGTTAATTGCTTTACCGCACCACTTAGTTCATGTAAATATATTTGCTGTTGTTCATTTTGCAGCACCAAGGCTGGAACTGGTTTAGTTAGATTCCCAATTGTATAAAGTCCCAAAACCAAAGCCGTGGTAATAATAACCGTGACCACAACCACCCACCGAATATCAGGATGATGTCGTATATGTGTCGCTTTATGCATACTTTTATAATTAATAATTGCAGTATACAATTCTTTTCAAATCCAAGCAAATGTTGTACTATTTAGACATATGTTAAAATTTTACAATACTCTAACCAAATCATTGGAAAAATTCAAACCGCACGGTGAAATTGTTGGTTTATATACCTGCGGCCCAACGGTTTACAATTACGCGCATATTGGTAATTTGCGGACTTATATTTTTGCGGATATTCTTCGTCGTGTTTTGGAATATAATAATTTTAAAGTTAATCACGTAATGAATATCACTGATGTCGGACATTTGACTGATGACGCTGACCAGGGCGAAGACAAAATGGAAAAAGGCGCTAAACGTGAAGGCAAAACCGCGTGGGAAGTGGCGGAGTTTTACACGAACGCGTTTTTGAACGACACGAAAAAATTAAATATTTTGCCCGCAACCATTATTTGCAAAGCAACTGATCATATTCCGGAACAAATATCTCAAGTACAAATTTTAATTGACAAAGGACTGACCTATGAGACGAATGATGGAATTTATTTTGATACGACCAAAATTGCCGATTACGGCAAACTGGCACGTCTCAATAAACAAACATTAAAAACTGGAGCACGCGTTGCTATGGGAGAAAAAAAGAATCCGCATGACTTTGCTTTGTGGAAATTTTCTCCAAAAAATGAAAAACGTCAGATGGAGTGGTCAGCTTTTGGTCGTAACGGTTTTCCCGGCTGGCATATCGAATGTTCGGCGATGAGCATTAAATTTTTAGGAGAACAATTTGATATTCATTGTGGCGGGATTGATCACATCCCGGTTCATCACACCAATGAAATCGCTCAGGCCGAGGCAGTTACAAACAAAAAACCTTGGGTTAATTATTGGTTGCATGGCGAGCATTTAGTAATGGACGACAAAAGCCATTCGGCAAAAGCTCAGGTTAAAATGGCCAAATCAGGTGATAATTTTATTACAGTGCAGACACTGATTGATCACGGAATAAACCCCCTCGCCTACCGTTATTTTTTATTGCAAACCCATTATCGCAAACAATTGCAATTTAGTTGGGAAGCGCTGGAAGCGGCACAAACTGGATTAAATAATTTAAAAAAAGAAATTCAAAAATTACCGACCGCATCTGATATTGACACTGACATTGCTACCGCAACCGAGGAAGAATTTTTGCAGGCAATTAATAATGATCTTAATGTGCCGGAAGCTCTCGCGGTTTTATGGTCTCAAGTTAAAACAAAAAATATCAGCCAAAAAACTGTGGCCAAGTGGGACAGAATTCTGGCTTTGAATTTACTTTATAATTCCGAAAAAAAAATCCTAACTATTCCTCCGGAGATCCAAAAATTATTGGATGAACGCGCTCTGGCCAGAGCAGATAAAAATTGGGCTAAAAGTGACGCACTACGTGACAAAATTCTCATTCTTGGTTTTGTGATAAAAGATACTGATCAAGGTCAAAAAATAAGTGCGAGCTGAGATTCCGTCTTTTTTTGTTACTCTTCTGATTTTTTGATATACTGATTTTACCAAGATTATTGTTTTTTTTCTTCTGACTAAAAGACTATGTCAAATCCTGTCCCAGGATCAGAACAGCGATTGCCTGATAAAAATCGAGAGCAAAATTCCCATCAGCCGGAAAACGAAATAAAACCCGCGGATTTTTTGGTGGAAAAAGAAACGAACGAAGAACTGCAAAAAAAAATAAAACACGAGGAGGGATTTTTGGATGATACGATTGCCAAAATGCGTGGTCTTTTGCGTTCCACCAAGCAAAAACCCGTTATAATGCCCAAAGTTCGCGATGATATAACCTTAAAAATTGAACATATAATGGAGGCGGATTTGGGTGATGCTTTTAATGTATTAACTCCTCTCCAGCAGCAAGAATTCAAATTAAAGGGCGAACAAACTGCCAGCTTGATTCGAGAATTATTGCAGCAAACGAAAATTAAGGTAAAAAAAATTTTTGCGCTTTTAGTGGCTTGGCTTAGATTTCTTCCCGGAATTGATCGCTTTTTTTTGGAACAGGAAGCAAAAATTAAAACCGATCAAATTATTGCGTTGTCGCGCCAAAATAAAAAACTGTAGCCGACTTATGGAATCATCCCAGATATTTTTGATTATTTTGCTTTATATAGGAGGAATCGGTGTTTTCACCGCTATTTTTTTTATAATTCGCTCATTTGTCCGTCCCATGTATCGCGCGCAAAAAGCATTTGACCGCGTCATTTTGCAAATCATGGTGCCCAAGGAAAAACGATCAGATAGCAGCGGACAAAGCAACGATGAACGCTTGGAGCAAATCAAAGAAGAAATCGGCATCACGGAAACTTTATTTGCCACTTTGGCCGGACTTCGACCCGAGAGTGGTGTTGGTGCCTGGTTTCAAGGACGAAACGATCATTTTGCTTTTGAAATGGTCGTACATGATAATTTAATTTATTTTTATTTGGCTGTTCCGCCAAAATATCAATCGTTTATTGAACAACAAATTACGGCGCAATATCCGTACGCGCAAGTTGAACAGATTCCTGATTATAATATTTTTTTGCCCAAAAGTCAGATTGTGGGCGCGTATTTAGTGGCTAAAAAATCCAATATTCTGCCGTTTCGCACGTATAAAACCATGGATTCAGATCCTTTGGCCGCGATTTTAAATATCTTAGCAAAAATTCACGATCACAAAAGCACAGCGGCAATTCAATATGTGATTCGGCCGGCCAAAAAAACTTGGCGCCGAAAAGGAATTCGGGTAGTTCGCGCCGTAAATAAAGGCGATTCATTTCACCACGCGCTCAAAAGAAATCACGTTTTAAAATTTTTCACCATGGTGGCTTCAACTTTGTCCGAACAATTTTTGGGAACAAAAGCTACAGAAAAAACACAGCATCAAATTTCCGCGATGGAGCAAGAAATGCTCAAAGGAATTGAAGAAAAATTATCCAAAGGCGGACTGGAAGTGACATTGCGTGTGATTAGTGTGTCTGATGACAAAGAAATGGCCAAGCTTAATTTGGAAAATATTTTGAACGCGTTCAGTCAATATAATTTTTACCAATACGGCAATGAGTTTAGCGCGCTTTTGCCACGTCAACAGCCAACATTAATTCGTGATTTTATTTATCGTTCATTTTTGGAACATCGCTCCTTTATTGTTAACACGCAAGAAATGACCGGATTTTGGCATTTGCCACTGCATTCCACGGAAACACCAAATATCAAATGGCTGAGTGGCAGACGTGCGCCGCCGCCCAGTAATCTGCCGGAAACCGGTTTATTGCTGGGTCATGTGATGTATCGTGGCAGTGACACGCCGATTTATATGAAAGAACCTGATCGTCGACGGCATCTATATATTATTGGTAAATCCGGCGCGGGAAAATCGGTGTTGCTGGGAAATTTAATCAGACAGGATATTTTGAATGGCAAAGGTGTTTGTGTGGTTGATCCGCATGGTGATTTGATTGAGGATGTTTTGTCGATTATTCCCAAAAATCGCGCGGATGATGTGATAATTTTTGATCCTTCTGATGCGGAGCGGCCGGTGGGACTGAACATGTTGGAAGCGAAAACCGAAGATCAAAAAGATTTTGCCGTGCAGGAAATGATTTCTATTTTCTATAAATTGTTTCCGCCCGAAATGATTGGTCCAATGTTTGAGCACAATATGCGTAATGTGATGTTGACTTTAATGGGAGATATTACTGATACGGGCACGATTATTGATATTCCTCGCATGTTCACGGATGATGCCTATGTTAAAAAATATCTTAAAAAAGTTAAGGATCCCGTGGTTCGAGCTTTTTGGGAAAAAGAAATGGCCAAAACCAGTGACTTTCATAAATCAGAAATGCTCGGCTATTTAATTTCCAAAGTCGGCCGATTTGTGGAAAACGAAATGATGCGCAATATTATGGGCCAACAAAAGTCCGGCTTTGATTTTCGCGAAGTTATGGATCAACAAAAAATTCTCTTGGTCAATTTGGCCAAAGGTAAAACCGGTGAAGTAAACGCCAAATTATTGGGGCTGATTATTGTGGCCAAACTGCAGATGGCGGCCATGGGACGAGCGGATTTACCCGAACCGGAACGTTTGGATTTTTATTTATACATTGATGAGTTTCAAAATTTTGTGACTGATTCAATTGCCACGATTTTGTCTGAAGCGCGTAAATATCGTTTGGATTTAACCATTGCGCATCAATATATGGGCCAATTGGTGGATGACAAAGGTCGATCCGCCATTCGCGACGCGGTATTAGGTAATGCCGGCACGATTATGACGGGTCGAATTGGACCCGATGACGCGGAGATTTTGGTTAAAGAATTTTCACCGATTTTTGGTGTTTATGATCTGCTCAATCCGCCGCCATTTTCGTATTACACCAAAATGTTAATTGACAACGAAGCATCGAAGCCGTTTAATATGCTTGGCTATCCTCCGGTTCAGGGCAATCGCCAACTGGGAGAAGCCATTAAACAATTGGCGCGTCTCAAATATGGCCGAGATCGACGGATCGTGGAAGCGGAAATTATGGAGCGGACACAGTTGGGCGGCGGGGAAAATAAAGCCAAAACCGATACGATCGAAGCAACATTATAAAAAATTAAAAAAATAAATATGGAAAACCAAAATTCCGACACAGTGCCAAAAAAATATCCTGATCCAGCCACTGTTCGCGCGCGATTACAAGTAATTAAACGTGAAATTGAGGAATTGATAAAAACTTTTTCCGAAGCAAATCACTCTTCAATCTCAACACCTACTTCAACTTACCTGCCTTTAGCCCATGACGAAGAACTATCTTTTTCAGAAATGAGTCGAACTTTGGAAGGCATATTTAATGGTGAAAAAATGATTGGCACGGACAATCAAGAATACCATATCCCGCCCAATTATGCCAGTAAATCAAAGCTGGTTACCGGCGACCGAATGAAATTAACCATTACTCCAACCGGTTCTTTTATCTACAAGCAAATTGGCCCGATTGAACGTCAGCGTATTATTGGAACACTCGACTTTAATCCTGAGCACAATCGCTGGCTGGTTAAAGCGGAAAATGCGGAATATCGCGTATTAACTGCCTCAATCAGTTTTTATAAAGGCAAAATCGGCGATGGTGTGATTATTCTAGCTCCTCAAATCGGAATGAGCGAATGGGCCGCAGTTGATCATTTGATTGCCAAATAATCACTTTGGGCATTATAGACTTGCGTGCTTTTTGTGCCTGTGCTACACTGAAATCAATTATTAAGTTATTTATTTAATTGGAATCTCTATGCCAACTCGAAAAGTCAATCCAGCGCTCATGCAGCCATACAAGCTCTCGGCCGAGCTTTCAGCCGTAACCGGTCCGGGTCCATTGCCTCGCGGACAAGTAACCAAAAAAATTTGGGAATACATTAAAGCCAAAGGCTTACAGGATCAAAAAAATAAACGAATGATTAATACCGACGAAAAACTAAAAGCGCTTTTTGGCGGAAAATCACAAATTATCATGTTTGAAATGGGTAAATTTTTAAATGCCCATTTGACCAAAATGTAGTTCTTGCTTCAACAAAAAATCTCTCGACAACCGAGAGATTTTTTTATATACTACGGACTCGGAAGATTCGCTAAATACATCCTTAAAAAAATAAATATGGCATTGTACCACAAACATCGTCCGCAACTGTGGCAGGATATTATTGGACAAGATGTTATTGTCACCACTATCCAAAATCAAATTAAACGGAACAAGCCGGCTCATGCCTATTTATTAAGTGGGCCACGCGGAGTAGGCAAAACCACCACGGCCAGACTCATTGCCAAAGCACTCAATTGTACTGAACGAAAAACTGAAACATCTGAACCCTGTAATCGCTGCAATTCATGCTTGGATATTACCAGAAGCGCGGCACTTGACGTGATTGAGATTGATGCGGCCAGTCACACCGGAGTTGATATGGTGCGCGAAACAATTATTGAAAGCGCGGAATTTCAGCCGACTAAATCTCAATATAAAATTTTTATTATTGACGAAGTGCACATGCTTTCCACTTCGGCTTTTAACGCGCTCTTAAAAACTTTGGAAGAGCCGCCAATTTACGCGATTTTTGTTTTGGCCACGACTGAACTTCATAAATTACCGGCCACGATTGTTTCTCGCTGTCAGCGTTATATTTTCAAAAAAATTCCGCGGGAAATAATGGCGGCGCGCTTAAAGCAAATCGCAGTGGATGAAGGAATTATTATTGCCGACGCAGTTTTGGCACGACTCATTAAAAAAAGCGAAGGCTCGGCGCGCGATGCCGTCAGTTTGCTTGACCAAATAATGGCCGTTGCCGGTGATTCAATCACCGAGGCTGATGTTCAACTACTATTACCAGCCACGTCAACGGAAAATCTGCTGGAATTTTTAAATGCTCTGGCCAAAAATAATGTTCCAGACGGGCTTTCATTGATCAGATCACTGATGGAAAATGGTATTCATCCCACACAATTTTTGACTGATTTCATCGAATTTACTCGTGGCGTACTTTTATTTCATTTTGATGAATCATTGGCGCAAAAAGAAATGGATATTTCCGCAACCACTCAAGAAGAAATAAAAACTATTTTGTTCCAGCTTCCACCCGATCGTTTACTTTTTATGTTGGATCGAGCTTTTAAGCGATATCAGGATTCCAAAAATGCCACGATTCCTGAATTGCCAGTGGAATTATTTTTAATTGAATGTTGTGCCACGGAAATAAAACCAGATGAATCTTCGACTCACGTTGAATCAAAAGTAAAACCTGATTTGCCAAAAATAATTCCAGAAAAACTTCTTCAGATGGTTCCTGAAATAATTCCGGAAATTATTGAGCCCGTTAAAACAGAAAAAACACCGAATACTATAATTGATAAAAAAACAGTAGAAAATGCGTGGACAGCATTTATGGCCAAATTAGAAACTACCGGTCCTTCATTGGTGTTTCTTTTAAAGATGGCGGAAGTGAAAGAAATAATCAATAATAGTATTATTATTTCCGTTCGTTATAGCTTTCATTATGATAAATTAAGTGAGCTGGCTACTAAAAAGAAACTTGAGGACCAGTTGAGTGAACTGTTAAAAACAAAAATCTTACTTAAATTTGAGGTTAATGAAAATGCGAGTACAGAAAAAACCGCCGCACTCAATGATTTGGCCGCGGCATTTGGTGGTGAAGTAATGTAATTCTGAAATTTAATTCTTGACCAATCGATATTTTAATGATAGCATTCCGCATATTCCGAGATCGTCTAACGGTAGGACTTCAGGTTCTGGTCCTGACTATCGGGGTTCGAATCCCTGTCTCGGAACTAAATCGGCTTCTGAATTTCAACTGTATACTTGATTGAGGCGCCATTTTCCGCAATTACTTGAATCTGGATGGTATTAAGTCCTTTTACCAACGTTTTTTCATATCCGCTACTTGCTGCCGATGCAGAAAAATCTTTATTATCAATGACCAGTCTGGCTTTGGGATCTTTTGGCGTTGCCTTAATGGTAATTTTATTTTCGGTTTCTTTTGCTCGGACTGAATAGACAAAAAGATTTGGTTTAAATGTTGGCCACAAAGTATCGTTTAAATTTTCCGTTAGAGAAGACAAATTATAATCATTATTCGGTCCGATACGCGAAACACGAACCGTATAGGTATTTACTCTCCCATCCGGAGTGAACACATATAAAGGAATATCCGAATCGCCCGATGGAATATCAATCGTAATGCTCTTTCCGGCTTCAACCGTATAATCTTTAACTTTTACAGTCATAAATGAGTCATAAACCACGGGAGTAAAGGTAATTCGATCCTCGGAAAATTTTGTTTTTAAGGTATAATAAAAAATCGTTGGCTTAAAAGCCGGACTAAACGCGCCGGAAACATCTTCGGTCAATGATTTAAACAAAGGAATTATTGAGCCATCAATCGCGATTGTCTCTTTATTTAAAATTTTCCGACGATTTAATTCTTGAGAAATAGTTACGTTGGTACGCTCCGCCGCACGATTAAAATTTTTAGCATCAGTGATTTTATCGGAAATGGAATATTCCCGTAGACGCTCTGGCGGTAATTGTTCATAGTAATTTCTCCAGCTCGAACCAAATAAATCAGTTAAAACTTTTTCCGTAACTATCCAACGCAACTTTGCTCCTTGGCTAACCGCATATAATTTGGGATCATTGCCAAATTTAATGACGCGCGCTCCCGGTTTCATGGTAACCAATAATTTACTGGTAGCATTGGCGATGGTATTTTTTTCATATACCTTTACTTTGTTAAAAGAAGGATACCAGCTAAAAAATGTTTCCTGATCAGGAAATGGATAGGCAGTGGCATCGCTGGCCACAAAATAGACAGCCGCGTCTCCTTTAAACTTAAAAAGTGTCCCGGGCGCAAGGGTTTGTTTGGCTATCACAGCCGCCAAAACCACGTTGGCAATGGTTAAACTAAAAACTAAAGAAATTAATGCGATAATTTTGATAATTTTGATTATTTTTTTCATACTTCGATAGTTCGGCAATTCGACAAGCTCATTGTAAACAAGCTCACTACGAGTAAACTCAGTATAAATACTTCAACATAAGAATACCATGGACCTAGTTATTTGTCATCTTTTGATTTTTTCGGTATGCTTATGGCTATGAACTACTTGATAGATGGCAAAAAAATTGCGGAGGATGTATTGGCGCGAGTAACGGCGCAGGTTATCTATTTAAAAAAAAATAAGGTGACGGTCAAACTCGCGGTTCTTTTGGTTGGCGCTGATTTGCCGAGCCAAACGTATGTGAGGCGCAAAGAGCAAGCTGCCAAAAAATGTGGATTGGAATTTGAATTAATTCATTTGCCGGAAAGCATTGATAAGTCAAACATAATTTCTGAAGTACAAAAAATACAGGCCACTGATTCTTTATCCGGTTTAATTGTGCAAATGCCTTTGCCTCAACCGTTCTATACGGCGGATGTTTTGAACGCGATACAATCTTGTTATGATGTTGATTGTTTGACCAATGAAAATTTAGGAAAATTGATGATGAATCAGGCTGATTGGTTGCCTCCAACTCCGGCCGCAGTCATGGAAATTTTGGCGGCCAAAGGCATTAGTGTTTTGGGAAAAAATGTCGTGGTCGTAGGCGTAGGCGCTCTTGTGGGCAAACCACTGGCAGTTATGCTTATGAACGCGCGTGCCAGCGTAACCACACTAAACAGTATTTCCTCGGATTTTGCGGCTAAATGCTTGGCAGCTGATATTATTATCAGTGGCGTGGGAAAACCAAATATTATTCGCGGTAATATGGTCAAATCCGGCGCGATTGTGATTGATACGGGCGTGTCATTTCCCAATGGTGTAATGTCAGGTGACGCAGTGGTGGAAGAAATTGCGGATCATGCGTATGTAACGCCGACTCCGGGTGGAGTGGGACCGATTACGGTTGCCAAACTTTTGGCAAATACTGTAGCTGCCGCGGCCAAATTGCACAATATTACGTTGCCGGCAGTATGAAGCCGATTATTGTCATACCAACTTACAATGAACGGGCAAACATTATTAAACTGATTCCGACCTTGTTTGCTTTAAAAATTCCCGAACTTCAAGTTATAATTGTTGATGATAATTCTCCGGATGAAACCGCTCATGAGGTTGAAATTTTGCAAGACAAATTTCCCGTGCATCTTATTAAACGCTTACGCAAATTGGGTTTGGGTACTGCCTATTTGACTGGATTTAAAAAAGCTTTGGCTCTGAACGCGGATATTATATTTGAAATGGACGCGGATTTTTCGCATGATCCGGCTGATGTGCCGCGACTGATTGACGCACTTGTTAAATTAGAGGGAGCGGAATTGGCCATTGGATCGCGGCGAGTAGATGGCGGAAAAATTATTGGTTGGAATATACGACGACATTGTACCAGTTTCATTGCCATGACTATAGCACGCATCATGCTTGGGCTTAAAACAAAAGATGTCACTTCCGGTTTTCGCGCGTATCGTCGGCCAGTATTGGAAGCAATTTTAAAGCAAAGTATTACCAGCAATGGTTACGCGTTTCAGGAAGAGATGTTATTTCACGCGGAAAAAATGAACTGGAAAATTATTGAAATACCAGTAACATTTATTGATCGTAAAATCGGCCAGTCAAAATTAAGCACTGCGGATATTTTGGAATTTTTTAGGGTGATGTGGCGATTAAGGAAGCAGTAACAAGTAAAATTTTGGATACATAAAATTTACTTAAATTTTGAATAAGCAAAAATATTTGTCACCAAAACTCGTCCGTCTTTCAATCTAGTTTGCGGATATTCATTTTATTATTATTTATAAGACCGATTGAAAGCGGCCTCAAACAGTTGGTGCCTAAATATTTTTGCTTATTCAAAATTTAACTCAACTTTTCTAATATATTCTCTAATTCTGAGAACGTACTAATTCGCACCAATTGAACACGAATTTCTTTTATCCCAGGAATTTCAAATCCAATTTTATTCGTTTTAAAATACCATGCCAAATGTTTACGAAAAGTTACCAATCCCCTTTCTCCATATTGGGCAATGTGCAAACGCGCGTGATTAAGGACAACCAGACAGCGTTCTGCCAAGCTGATTATTTGAGGATTGTTTATTTGATTAAAAAACCAGGGATTGCCGAGTGCGCCGCGCGCAATTAAAACACCATCAGCCTTGGTTATGGCAAGCGCTTCCACAACTTGTGACGGCTCATGAATATCACCATTTGCGAGTAGTGGCACGCGCGCGATGGTTTTGGCCTCGGCGATTCGTGCCCAATCGCTCACGCCACTATAGCCCTGTGCCTTCGTGCGACCGTGAATGGTAATTAAATTTGCTCCGGCATCTTCAATTACCGGAATAAAAGTTTTGAAATCATCAGGATCATTCCAGCCCAAACGAATTTTGACAGAAAGTGGGGTTTCTCCAATCGCGTTTTTCACCTCACGAATTATATTCGCGGCTCGTTCCGGTTCTTTCATCAAGGCGCAACCATTGAAATTACTGGTAATTTTATACACCGGACAGCCCATATTGATGTCAATGCCTTCGGGATTGGCATGCTCCATAATAATTGCGGCCGCGCGCGCCATTGTAAGAGGATCCGAACCAAAAATTTGCTGAACAATCGGTCGTTCGCCAACAACAAAATCCGTCATCCCCAAGGTTTTGACATTGTCGCGCACTACGGCTTCGCTGGAAACCATTTCGCGAAAGACCACATCAGCTCCGCCAATTTGGCGAACAATTTGACAAAACGCCGAATCAGTCATGTCGGCCATGGGCGAGAGTGCAAGGATGGGTTTATTTTTTTGGACGATGTCGTTGATCCACATATATAAAACAGTTCATTCCACCTGTCTAAAAAATCAAACAATAAAATCAATCATATTTCCTCGAGTAATCGTCTCAAAACTCGCGCCCGGATAGGCCGTTGTCCAATCAGACGGCGGACGACCGGATTTATTTCCCCATTTGAATTCATAGCCAAACAATTTGCCATCTCGTTCTTCCACCCAATCAATTTCTTTTTGGTCATAAGTTCGCCAAAAATAATTATTGGCGTAGAGTCCGGAGTATGATTGTTTTTTTATCCTCTCCATGACTAGATAATTTTCCCAAAGCAGACCAACATCATCGCGCACAGACAGCGGATTAAAATTATTAATCAACGCGTTTCGTACACCCGTATCATAAAAATAATAACGCGACATTTTGGTTACTTCTTTGCGCAAATTCCGGCTAAAACCACGAACATTCACTATAACAAAAGCCTTCTCCAATAAATCGAGATACTTGGCAACAGTCTGTTTATTCATCCCCAAACTGGTTCCAATTTCAGACATAGATACCTCCTTGCCAATCTGATAGGCCAGCAATGTAAGAAGGTCGCGTATTTTTTTGGCGTTGCGAATATTTTCCAATTCTAAAATATCTTTAAATAAATAGGAATTGACCAATTCGTGCAGATATTCCTCCTGACGCGTACGGTCATTAATACTAAATAATTCCGGATAACACCCAAAGACCAATAAATCCTCCAATGATTCCTGAAAGTATTCCAAACCTTTGGTTTCAATTATTTCCGCGGCCGAAATGGGGAATAAGTTAACGATTTTTTGGCGACCGGTCAATGGTTCCCCGACCTGACGCGCCAGGCTGAATGAAGCTGAACCGCTGGCGATAACTGACACATCTGGAAAATTATCAACAATAATTTTTAAACTCTGCCCAATTTGGGGAATTTTCTGCGCTTCATCAATGATAATGACTTTGCTATCACCAACAAACCGCCTTAATGATTCTATATTCTGAACTGAAAGCGTGGCTTGAACTACGGTTGTTTCTCCGTTGACTATTTTAATGTGCTCTCTAGCCTCGTGATTCTGGATAAATTCATTAAGCAAAGTTGTCTTGCCCACGCGACGCGGTCCGTACAGCAAAATAACCTTTCCCGGCTGAAGTTTGTCGGCAAGCAATTTTTTGGCTAATCTATTGATTATCATACCGAATTTAGTTAAATAAAGACATTATAATGACCTTATTTTACTAAATTCAGATATTTATGTCAATAGCGCAACTTGGGTAGAGCTTTCGAGGTATACATACCCCCCACTTGCATTTGGCAAATAGTTTCTGTGTATAACTCCACGAATAACAAAATTTGATCCAATTCCTTAATATGGTATAATCTCAATAATTAACTAAACCATGTTAAGCATTTCTTATGAATTATTTACCATCAATCACAAAAATCCGTTTGGAAGAAAAATTGGCCAAACTGAATAAACTTCGTCCTTTACCAAATTCTTCGGTACAAAAACTGCGAGAAAAATTTCAGATTGAAATGACTTACAATTCAAACGCGATTGAAGGCAACTCTTTAACTTTAAAGGAGACTTTTTTAGTTATTAACGAGGGTATTACGGTAAAAGGAAAACCTTTAAAAGATCATTTGGAGGCGAAAGATCATCATGCCGCGCTGGAATATCTTTATGACTTGATAGATAAAGACAAAAAGCACACTGTTTCTGAAATGCTCATAAAAAATTTGCACCAAATTATTTTACAGGAAACTGACAGAGAGTGGGCTGGTCGGTACCGAAACGCCAATGTAATTATTGGCGGAGCCAAGCATACTCCACCCGATGCTCTGCAAGTACCACAAAAAATGCGTGATTTAATTAGCTGGCTTATTTCACAAAAAAATAAAATAAATATTATTGAACTAGCTGCTTTACTACACCACAAACTAGTACACATTCATCCTTTTTTTGACGGCAATGGCAGAACTGCACGCTTGACCATGAACCTATTTCTTATGCAAGCCGGATATCCGTTGGTGGTAATTATGAAAACCGACCGAAAAAAATATTATGACGTGCTGGATAAAGCGGATAGTGGCGTATATGAACCACTCCTAAAATTTATTGCTCGCTCAATAGAACGTTCGCTGGATATTTATCTAAAAACGTTAACTCCGGCAACCACAAAACAGGAAAAATTTATTTCATTGACTGAAATATCCAAAATTACTCCGTTTTCCGCCAAATATCTAAACTTACTAGCAAGACAAGGAAAACTGGAAGCATACAAAGAAGGGAGGAATTGGTTAACTTCAAAAGAAGCGATTGAACGGTATTTAAAAAATAGGACAAGACAAAGAAAAATTATAAAATAAATGATCCACTTAACAGATAAAAAATGTCTTATTATTTATCTAACTTTGGTTTAATTTGCCATGTAATGCCTGTATTGATGCTCCTTGACTGTGAAGTTTTTCCGCTAATTCCAATACCTGATTTACATCGAGATCATCACTCAACACTTTACCAATAGAATAAATTATTAAAGCCAACTATAAATATAATTAACCACCGGAAACGACCGGTGGTTAATTATAGATTTATTTAGCTTAAGAAATTAGAAGAAAATTAATCCTTATGAACCTCGTTCATCTTCAATTGTTTAGCAATTTCAATCCAGATATCGGGTTTAATTATAGAGAGAATTTCACTTACTGAAAGAGGAGGTAATTTAGATTTTTCAAGCTTGACTTTTAACCTTCTCAGTTTATCGCTAAGTTTAGTTGGATCATCCAATGAATATAAAGAATACCGCTCATCTTCTATTGAACTGGATCTCAATAAATCATCTTCACTCTCTGAATAATCAATTGATCCTCCAATCTGGAGGATAGCCCACATAACATCACCTGACGCAGCTTTTTCAATGATATTTTTTGCCTCGGCACACTGACCGTCCATGTGATGTCCGGTCGTACAAACTTTACAAAGTGATTCTGGCATAAAATTAATTTTTACTTAGTTAATTATTAAAATTTATTTTTTCTCTTCACTAAAATATCGTCTGTGAATTTCTGCGATTTTATTCGCCCATTTTCTCTCTAGCTTTGGCATTTCTTCTTTGTACATTGTAAAAGGATCTTTAAAGTAATTAGGCTCATCAAAATCCCAATCGTCTCGATGTACTTTTTCGTCTAAACGATCTAATTCTTCTTGATGAGTTTCGTCCATCGAACTAAGATCTTGCCTATCTTGCAGTTTACATTGTTCGCAATCCTTACGAAAAATCATATGAGAACAGTTTGCTTCAAAATCATCGCCTTTTTGCCATTCTAACAAATCTTCTTTTTGTCTTGCAAGACGATCAAGCATTGCAGTTCTAACAGTTTGGATTTGTTCCTCTTTTTTATTTTTCCGTTCTTCGGCAGAAATTCTGGATCCCTGATGACAGGTTGTACAACTAACGCTGGACATTCCATGCGGACATGGTTTAAATCGGTCAGACATAAAATGAAATATAATAAGTAAATAAACCAACTATCTATTTTTCGCTTCCTCCAAAATTTTCTTCACTTCAATTGTTATTGCTCCAAACCTGCCTCCCAGAGCATTAGGATTAGTCTCAACAATTTTTAATAAATTAGGAATATCCGCCTCAACGATAAGTTGAGCGTCAATGAGTTTTTGAATGCATACTTGCTCCACAATCTCCATATTATAACTTACTGCGACTCGTTTGTCTTTATTTTCCTGTGGTTTTGGAGCTGCCGGTTTTTCTTCCTCCGGATCCGGTTCATTGAAACCTCCAAATTCTATCGTTGGGACAGTAATAGATGTGAGTGATGGATCGGGTTGTTTTTCGATCGGCGTCTTCACCTCTAATCTTTTGGGACTTAATGGTTTATCAGGTAGAGGTCTCTCTCCAATCTTCTTATAATGGATGTCATTATTAATAAAACCAAGGGTGATGTGAAAATCCTTCCTTTCTAAACCAAGGCACTCGCGAAAAGCCGTAGCTTCAGGAATCTCAATAGCAACAAAACAAACTTTTTTGTCTTTATCGGCTTTTACCATTCCCGGCTGGCTTCCATCGATATACCCGACTCCATTCACTTTTACCGGCGACTGACCACTTTGCAACTGACTGGACAAGCGATTAAGTTGCTCAATCTGCTCATCTGTCAGCCTACTCAAAATTCCCTTTTCTTGCTGTTCAATAATCGTTACATGAAATTTGCCTCTTGACTTAAACGGCAGAGACATTTTTGCTTGCATCGTCTCTAGTGTTGGAGTCAAATCCGTATTAACTGTTATTTCAATGGACTTCATGCGAGCCAAACTCTCGCGCGTGAGCTCAGCTAATTTTGGTGCAAAATCCGATACCGAAGAAGTTAATGGCTGCTCTGGTTTAATAATTGCTAGAGACTCTGAAATTGGTCGTGTGACTTCAGGCATAGATAGTACATTATTTTGAAAAAAAATTCGTTACGACTCGCCTAAAATCTTCTGCATTCAACAATGAGGTTTTTGACGCTGCTATCAAACTTCCGCCTGCTACACAAACAGTTGGATCTCCAATTCCGAGATATTCTTTTCCGGGCCGAAGAGTCGTCCATGTTTTTAATAACTTTGTTTCTTCTTCACTGAGAGTGCCCTCTTTTTCCTTTTGTCGCAACGAAAGCAATATAGGCTCACGTTTTTCGCGTTCAGCGTCATTAAATATAGCTTCAAGGGATGTGAGATCAAACAAATCAAGTGACTCCACCTTCATACCGATATCATAATTATCTCCACCTTTTTTACGATCCTGACCCGCATAAACCGCCACAATCGTTTCTGGTGGCATCCGCATGTAAGCCATGTTGGTCACCGCAAGAGGACTTAATTTTGTCTGCCCAAAAATCAGGAGTGTAACTTCCAAATTTGCCCCCTCCTTTGTTCTGATGGTCACACGACGTTGTTCAGCGGATTCAAACTCTTGATTAAATGCCTCGACATCTGTCAAGGATTTTTCACGTCCAATTCTTAATAATTCTTTGAATTCATCTGAAAATGTCAACCCATTTGTTGTATCAAGATCTTCGAAATTAATCTGAAATCCTTCAGATTCTGCTTTTGCACACGCATTAAAAATCGCAAACATTTGTGTGATCAGCTCGCCATGAAATTGTTCGCTCACCGCTTTCGAGCGTCCTGCCTTTTCTTCTTTTGGAATTTCTGCAGAACGCCAAATCGCGCCAATCGCTGCGTGCATTTTATCAAAAAGAACATTTTTTAGGCTTCCGAAATAGCCGGGTAAACTTTTAATAAATCGTTGCGGATCCGTTTCGCCAAAGCGTCCATAGTCCACAAGATTCACAATTTCTCCCAATTTTTGTGTAAATTTTGGAAGACCGCTCACGGATCGTGTGTCCACAAGAATTTTTGTGAGATATGTCGCCGTGATTGAATCAAGATCACTGTCAATATGACCGCTCACCCCTTTTATGTTTTTTTCTTGGATTAGAGCCAAAACCTCATCCGGGAAATCCGCGACCATTTTCGCCGCACAACGTCGAGTCCCGCCTTCTGGCATCTCTAATACAGACGCATCAACACCATGATGGTCAATAATTCCATTTCGAATCGTCCAGCGATAAATTTCATCAACTTCTTCCGGAGTTTGAGGAGAACGCATTTCCAAAGGTGGAATAATCGGTTGGCCAGTATCAACCACGACCACATCGGGAGACAAGCCTTCGGCACGTCCCGCTTTTTGCACACTAGCAAAACAATTTTCCGGACTCGTTGGCCTCACTTCCATTTCAGGTGTTTCTGTATCTCGCATAACTATATTATAAAAAATATTATAATCTAACAGAGAATATACAAAATTCTAAAACTCAAATTCTTCACTTATAGTTTACCCCCCCCCCACCTGCTTTCAGCAAATATTTACTGTGCATAACTTATGTAAATAATTCCATGTGCATAAGTCCATTTGACAAGGATTTTTTTTATGTTTACACTTTCATTACAATTTATCCTCAATAATGCTGGAAGTAAGGTAACCCAATGGGAATTCCTTCACTGTGCCGCAACGGTAATTTCGATTTATGGAGCTTGCTCTGAGCGAGCGAAGCGAGTCGAAGAGTCCGGTCTTCATTATAGAGCGTAACCCGCGCAGGAAAATGCCTTTTTAGGCTTATTTATTTCTCTGCGCGGAGAAATTTTTTATTTAAATAAGACTATGATGAGATGTTTAAAAATCCTGCGCCGTCACTGGTTAGCTACCATTATTTTATTCGGTAGTTTGATTCTCATGATTATATATGGGAATAGTCAAAACATCGAATCGAATAGTAATAAACTCCTCAATCAAGAATCACAAAGTGTAGAAATAAAGTTAAAAGAAAAATCAATCTCTGTTCCTACAAATCAAAATTATGACACGGAAAATAAAAATGAAAATAACACTTCAACGCAAACCAACAGTCCAAAAACCATAGAACAAAAACCAAACGCAGACGCTCTTGAAAAAAATCTAATCGCGGCCAAAATTATCATTGGTGAAAATGAGTATTTAATCAATGTTACGCCTTCAAGTTCAGTGTATGACGCGCTTATTCAGATGAACAAATCCGGCCAAGCCAGTTTTAATTTCAAAGAATTTAGTGGACTCGGATATTTTGTAGAAGGAATCAATGGTAAAACAAGTGACAAATTACGTGGACGATATTGGATTTATTATATTAACGGCGTCAAAGCGCAAATGGGGATTTCCCAATACATTCTTAAATCAAACGACATAATAACCTGGAAATATGAAAATCAAGAATAACGCGTTCGGATATTTAATTTCCCTTTTGGTTTTAACTGTATTATTTTTTCCCGTACTAACACGCGCGGAAGAAGAAAATTCAACCACTACGACAACTACAGCAACACTCACAGAACAAACTACCACTACTACACCGACGATAACAGAAACACCGACTGCACTAGAAACTACGACCATAACAGAAATATCCAGCTCAACCCCAGTTACTGTTTTAGATTTTGCCCAATTAACGATTCGCATTGACAATACGATTATTTTTTCTGATTCTATCGCGATTAGCCCTGCCACGACTACAGTAACTGATAATCAAAATAAAAACTATGATGTTGTGGATAACACTGTTTTAGGAATGATATTTAATGCTGATTCAGCCACAACGACGTTTGCCGTTACTGATCTGGCCTATTATTCTTCGTTTGATTCATTTTTAATTAATTGTATTGCAGTCGCGGACACGTCGTCATGCTATAACTGGCAATACACGGTCAATGATGTCTATCCCTACATGGGAATTGATGATTACATATTGAAAAATAATGATGATGTCTATTTGTATTTTGGCAATCAAACGCGATTTAACTTGGCAACATCTACTATTACCACTGCAGAACCACTAGCTATTACAACTGAAAAATATGATTATCGAAATAATCAATGGACTCCACGACCCAATGTAACAGTGGGAGCAACCAAACCTGATCCTAATAATCCATGGAGTCCAATTGTAGTTACTTCAACACTCACCAATGAATTCGGTTTGGCCAATCTTTATATAAGCGTGACCGGTACATACAACGTCGGAATTAGTGAAGATTATTATTATCCGACCCAAGCAGTTACAGTTCTTGATATTATTTTAAATAATGAAACAACGACAACTACCGTAACATCAACTCCGACAACGACGACGTCAACAATAGAAGTCATAAATTCAAATAATTCCGGTGGATCAGGTTCTACTACTGCTGAAATTATTCCGACCATGGATGTTGTGAAAGCAATTGAATTCTTAAAAGCGCAACAAAATAAAACCACTGGCGCGATTGGTTTCCCGAACGGAGTCGAGGGACTCACCACAAGTGGTTCAGGCACTCTCTATAGTGATTGGGCCGCAATCGCCTTTGGCAGCGACGATAATTTGGGCGAAGCCAAAAATCTTTTGGCGACATATTTAAAAACCGATCCCAGTCCGGGTACAGCGGCGACCGATTTTGAGCGACGCGCCATGGCCATAATGTCTTTGGGAATCAATCCGTATTCGGGAACCAAAACCAATTATATTGCGGAAATTCTTAAAACATATCAAGCCAATCAATTTGGCGACAGCGGATTGGTCAATGATGATATTTTTGCGCTTTTTCCTCTGATTAAAGCCGGTTATACAATCAGTGACACAGAAATTAAAAATAGTGTGGCCTTTATTTTGTCGCGCCAAAATCAAAATGGTGGTTGGGAAAGTCCGGACTTAACCGCCGCGGCTGTCCAAGCTTTATCTTTGGTCAAATCACAAATCGGAGTAAATGACGCATTAATTAAAGCTAAAGAATATTTAAAAACCAGTACAAAGAATAATGGCAGTATTGGTGATAATGTTTTTTCCACCAGCTGGGGAATTCAGGCAATTGTTTCACTTAATGAATCAATTAATTCCTGGAATGGAACAAATGAAAATCCGTTAACGTATTTGGCCAAGCAACAGCAAACTGATGGCGGATTTGAATCAGCATCCGGCTCGCTTGATAATCGCATCTGGGCAACAAGTTATGCTATTCCCGCGGCACAAAATAAAGTTTGGGCGGATATTCTTGTTTCATTTGCTAAACCGGTCATACAAAATACTGTTGAGACCAATCAAACCAGTTTTGGTAGTGGCGGCAGCGGAGAATTAGTCACAAGTACACCAACAATCACACCGGCAATCATAAACCAAGCAACATCAACTCCAAACAATAGCGAATCAGAAAAACTTTCCTCCAGACCAATTGAAACAGCAGTAAACGAATCACCGGAAAACAATAATGTTAAAGAAGTAGTCATAGAAAAAATGACAGAGATTGCCAAGATTGAATCAAAATTTTCTAATTCACCATCTGTTGAGTTAGCCCAAAACCAATTAACGGTTCTAAATGAATCAGAATCTCCTATTGACAGAAATAATAATGTCGGCGAAATCATAACCACTGTGATCCCGTTAAAAAACACATCACCAATTGCTGGTCGCGAATTTGCTGGAGCCGCGACAATGGCTAGCAGCGCTGGCGCTTATTTAGCCTGGCGATTCTTCCAATCGTTAATCTAATATCGTGGACTAGCTCAATCGTTTGTAGATTGATATAATATTGAATGGCATTATGAACAAAATAAATAAAGAAAACACATCGTATTCTCAAACTAGTTTATTAGTTGCGATTGGACTCGTAATTTTTGGCGCAATTGCTCGTCTTGTTCCTCATCCAGCTAACTTTGCGCCACTCGGCGCTATTGCAATTTTTGGCGGATTATTTTTGCCTCGCAAACTGGCGATATTAGTTCCTTTATCAGCTATGCTTGTCAGTGACATTGTAATTGGCTTTTATTCCTGGTCAATAATGCTGGTAGTGTATTTAAGTTTTGCCTTAACCGCGTTTGCCAGCACCAAAATTAAACATTCTTTTAAGGCAATTCTCGGCACAACTTTAGCCGGATCAATTTTATTTTACCTCACCACCAATGCCGCAGTCTGGGCATTTGGCACTATGTACGCGCACGATTTTGCCGGCCTGATGCAGAGTTACACCATGGCCATCCCCTTTTTCCGCAATAGTTTATTGAGTGATTTATTCTATACGAGTGTTATGGTAACCAGTTATATTCTTATTACAAATTTTCATACCAATTATCATATTCAATCACTTCACCGGAATCAGTCGTAAAATTTTTACTCTTTGTTGTTGATGTAACTTTTGTGATACCTGACGGATTAAGTGGTTTATTCAACAAGGTAACAGCATCGGGACCACCTAAATATTCGACCGGTAAACCAACCGGAGGTTCCGCTTGTTTGGTGGCGGCTTTGGAAACCAACGGAGTTTTAACATGCGACATAGGAAAATGCCAAATCGTCGCCAATTCTTCAATATTCAAAATACAAGTGGGACTTTTGGTATTCATGGAACGCTTGCGATAGGCTTCAAATAATTTTGCTGGCTTATCTTTCTTTTTGCCTTTTGGTGCTTCCACGGCGACAATAGAATTGGCACTGGGAATATTATATTGATTAATCGCTCCCAATAATAAACTAGCTCCACGCCGAGGATTAAATGATTCTTTGCGCGCCACATATACCGCTCGCATTTTTGCCTTAAACGCCAACTTGGTAATTTTCTGTTCCATCAGCTCAACTATTTTATTTGTTCCCGGAGTTAAACGCACGGTATCAGCATGTTCATCTTCTGCTTCCTCCTTTGGACTGGCTTCGCGATTAAAAACTTGATCACCAATTAAGACCAAACTTTTCATTAAAAATTCCACAAATTTATCGCCGATATTTTCCATCGTATCATGCTCGGCAATTCCCAGTACTTCCTTTACTTTATTTATTGCGCCTTCTTTCCAATCATTATTGATTGGCTCAACCAATATCTGCCACCACATTTGCTCGCCCGGACCCAAACGAGTAAAACTTTCCAAAAAAGTTCCCATCGGATCTTTTAAGACCGTATCTTTGGAAATTGAATGCTCAAATTCGCGATAGGATCGAAGCGGATACGCACTATGCTCGGCCAAACCAAAATCGTTAACCCATAAATCATGGGTTTCATTCGGAAATTTTTCCGGAACCAAATGTACATAATCTTCAATTTCGGTAATTTCCGCATCCGGATATTGCGCATAAATTGACGCCTCCACCAAATCGCGAAAAACCGATTCAGTCCAAACAACAAATTGAATGTAACCCTCGATACTGACAATTTCAAAACTAAACCAGCGTTGAACATAGCCGTCTTTAATTTTTTCCTTAAGTCCGGATGGTGCCAACGCACCCGCCACATGCGAAAATAACTGTTCAACCGCCATTGGTGTCTGTACATTTAAAGCTGGAATATCAATGGCTAAAATCACTGGTTTCCAATCATGAACATATTTTTCTTCTTTCAATTCAATAAAAAAATGCAAAGCCTGACTAAAGATCGGTCCGATCATCAAAAGCCAGCCCATGACCGCAAACCATTCAATGGCTATGACGACAACACCTTGAGCCAAAAAAAAATTCAAGGCATGGACAATAGTTGCGCCGTCAATAGCAAAAAAACCAAAGTCCATATTAATGATGGTGGAGACGATTGATTATAATAAAATAAACTACGAGTACGAGCGGAGTGGCAAACCACCAACCATAAATTCCCGCGATATAACCGCCGGCGTAGGCCACGCCACACAGGATGGTACACAAAAAAGCAATTATTTTTTTTAATTTATCTTCTGACATGGACATATAATACAATTATATTTATAAATAGCGCTCAATATAATTGTATTATACCACACTTATGAAATGAATCGAAGATTATTTACTCCGATCCCACTTTTCCCAGGCCACCAACAGTGGAGCGGCCAAAAACACCGATGAATAGGCGCTGATAATAATTCCCAAAATCAATGCCAAAGAAAATGTAAAGATGGATTCATCGCCATAAACCAGTAAAGCAATGAAAACCAACAAAATAGTAAACGAGGTATTCAGCGATCGCCACAGAGTTTCATTTAAGGCATTATTCGCGAGCAGAGCAAAATCATTAACTTTACGACGGATTAAATTTTCGCGAATGCGATCCAAAACAACAATATTGTCATTGACGGAATAACCTAGAATGGTCAACAAAGCGACGACGAAGGGAATGTCCACTTGAACATCATAAAAGCGGCCGAGAATCGCAAAAATTCCCACCGTAATTCCCACATTATGAATTAAAGAGATAATCGTGGATATCCCGAATTTCCAAGACTGAACCGGATGCGAAACATTTCTGAATGAATACGCCACATACAAAATTACGGTCAAAGCCACGGCAAAAATAGCCATTATGGAACGTTTTTTAAGAGTGGAACTAACTGCCGGTCCAATGGTTTGAATCCGTTCTTCTATAACTTTGTTATCAGCAGTTTCATGCACACTCTTAATCTTACTCAAAATTTTCTGATGTTCATCTTCGGTAATAAAACGTAATTTAAGCGAATAGCCTTTTTCACCGCTTGGCTGAACTAAGATTGAACCAACTTCGGGAACAGTGCTCAGTGTGGATTGGATGGCTGATAATTCCGGTCGAACAGTGGTAAAGATGACAGCCATTTGCGAGCCGCCGGTAAAATCAATACTGGGCTTAAGACCAAAAATAATAAGAGCGGCTGCGCTAAGCGCCACCATGATACTGGAAATCGTGAAAAAAATATTTCGTTTAGCAATGATGTTAAGCATACAATCAGTTTACATTATTTTTTTGAACCCAAGAAAAGCCAACTGCCTTCATTTTTAAACCAAGGCACAATAAAGCGAACCATAACTCTCGTAACAGTAATAGCCGTAAACAAACTCACGAGCGTACCAATAATCAACGTTAAGGCAAAACCTTTCACAAAACTACTGCCAAACCAAATCAAAATTACCGAAGTGATAAGCGTAGCCGCGTTTCCATCCCGAATTGAAGTCCACGCGCGCAAAAATCCTTCTTCCACTGCCAGGCGCAAACTTTTGCCCTGCTGCAATTCTTCTTTGAGACGTTCAAAAATAAGGACATTGGCGTCAATTGCCACACCGAGTGACATGATGAAACCGGCAATCCCAGCCAAGGTAATAGTAACACCTAAAAGTTTAAATATAACCAAGGTCAAAGCAGTGTATAAACACAATGACACCACGGAAATAAGGCCGGGCAAACGATAAACCGCGATCATAAAAATCATAATTACCGCCAGACTCATAGCACCAGCTTTAAGACTTTTTGCCAATGATTCCGCGCCCAAAGTAGCGCCGATTGCTTGTTGGGAAATTAATTCCACAGGAACGGGTAAAGCGCCAGCATTCAAACGTTGTGCCAAAATCTTGGCTTCTTGAAATGAAAAACGACCGGAAATAACCGCGTTGCCATCAGGAATTACCGTATTTACATTGGGCGTGCTAATTGGAAAACCATCAAGAAAAATTGCGATTGGTTTTTGCAAATTACGCGTGGTTAATTCCTTAAACAATTGCGCGCCTTCGCTATTAAATTTCAATGAAACTTGAACTCCTCCCGTTTGCTGATCCGTGACAACTTCGGCTCGCTGAAGCTGTTTACCGGAAAGTCCGGTTGATTTCCATTGCTGATTTGGACCCAAAATATCCACAGCTGTTTTGGTGCGAATTAAAATCCGTGAAATTTCATATTCTTTTTCTTGACGAGCATCACGTTTATAAATCAAGTGATAGCCAAAAGCAGTTTCAATTGGACCAATAATTGTTCCTTTTGTTGCCTCAAAAGCAGCTGAAGCAAATTCTGGAACCATTTTTTCTTTGGTAAAATAGCCCAAATCACCACCTGTAGCTTTATTAGAGAGATCGCTGGAATTTTCTTTGGCCAATTGGGCAAAGTTTTTTGGAGTGGCTTTTTTAAATAATGTTTCAGCTTTATTTTTGGCTTCTTCTTTGGTCAATCGTCCTTCACAATTTTTGGAGCCAAGCCAACAAATCAAAATATGACTCGCTTGAACTTCTGGCTGACCATCACGTTCACTGCCACGCTTAACAATATTAAATCCTTGCGGAGTTTGGATTAAATCTTTGCTAATTGTATTACTCGTACTTGTGTTTACTTGATTTTTTGCCCAGGCATACAATTCTTTGACCGGCTCAATATCAGGAATAAAACCAATCAAGCCTGCATTGTCTTTGGTTTCCGATTCTTCCGATGCTGAGACCAGACTTTCAAATGATTCACCTTTATTCAAACGTTCCAAAAGCGCGTTAGCCTTATTTTTGGCATTGACATTATAATCAATAATTGATTGTTGTTCTTCATCAGTCAAAGGACGATCGATTCGGGATCCTTCTTCTTTAAATTCCAAAGTGGGAGTTTCCCCAATCATTTTTATGGCTTGGTTCACATCGGTCACACCCGGTAATTCAATATTTACTCGATAAGTATTGTCAATTTGTGAAGTCTGTACATTGGCCTCGGCCACTCCGAGACCATTCACGCGGCGCTCAATGACATCGCGCACGCCTTCTACAGCCAGAGCTTGTTTGTTTGCTTCAATTCCCGTTAGATCAGTTTTATAAATTAATTGAACACCGCCTTGCAAATCCAAACCCAGACGAAATGATTTTTCCGGAACGTTGGGTAGACCGATTTTTACTTTATCATTAATAAAATTGATTCCCTTGTTGGCATATTGAGGCGCGGCAATAGCCACGGTAATTAGCAATAAACCAAAAATACCAACTATTCCCCAGCGCAGATTGGCGCGGGTCTTGCCAAAAGAGACACTATTTATATTCATAAAAATTAACTAAAAGTGGGGCTACTGTACCGAATTTTAGGGAATACGTCAAGGATGCAATTAGGCTCCATGACACTTCTTAAACTTTTTGCCTGAGCCACAATAACACGGTTCATTGCGTCCGATTTTTTGTTCAGGATCTGAAGATTGTTTGTGCGCCAATTCCGCGACTTCACCCGCGGTTTTTTCCGCTCCGGACATTTGCAAGTTAGCATTTTCCATAATTGATGGCGCAATGTGCACACCAATACCGATTTTGAAAAAACTGTAGACGACTTCTTTTTGGATGTCGGAAAGCAATTGATGAAACATGGTGAAACTTTGTTTTTTATATTCAATCAAGGGATCGCGTTGGCCATAGCCTTGGAGTCCGATTCCCGCACGCAAATAATCAATGGCCACCAAATGATCCACCCAAAAAGTATCAATAGCGCGGAGCAAAATCCCTTTTTGCAATTCCAAAAACATTTGTTTGGCATGTTCCGGAACAGGAAACTTATCATTGACTTCTGTTTGTAAAGCATCAAAAGCCAATTTGGCTTTTTCCAGTAAATGTTTAACAATTGAATCGCGCGTTGTGACATCGTCAAAATTACTTGTCCCCCGTGCGGCGGAAAAAGACAGTAATTTTTCTTTATCACTTTCTTCAAGAGGAAAAATCGTCCGCACGGTTTCATAAATTTCAACCACATTCCAATCCCCGGCCTCCACCGCATTGGTATGAAAAGAAACCACTGATTCAATTTCATGTTCAATATCTTCATTGATCATCGCACCAAGTTCGGCAATGGCGTTTTCCCGTCGCGCGACATCCAGAATTTTTCGTCGCTTTTCATAAATCACCGTGCGTTGTTTATTTAAAACATCATCGTATTCCAGTAAATGTTTGCGGATGTCAAAATTATGCGCTTCCACTTTTTTCTGCGCGTTTTCCAAAAGTGACGTGAGCATTTTTTGTTCAATCGGCATGTCATCCGGAACATTCAGCCGTGTCATGACTGATTTTAAACGATCGCCACCAAAAATGCGCATCAGATCATCTTCGGTGGAAACAAAAAACTGGGTCATGCCCGGATCCCCTTGGCGAGCCGCACGACCGCGCAGCTGATTATCAATGCGACGTGATTCATGACGTTCGGTGCCAAGCACAAACAAGCCACCAGCCTTATTCACTAATTCAATATCAGCGGGAATAGCGGGGACACCGCCCAATTTAATATCCACACCGCGTCCGGCCATATTCGTGGCCAGTGTTACCGCGTCCGGCCGTCCGGCTTGCGCGATAATTTCTCCTTCTCGTTCATGATTTTTGGCATTTAAAATTTCATGCGGGATTTCCAGCGCATGCAAATATTCAGACAGACGTTCATTTTTTTCCACAGAAATCGTGCCGATTAAAACCGGTTGATTTTTCGTCCGACATTCTTTAATAATTTCCGCAACAGCCTGGAATTTTCCGGCTTCAGTCTTATAAATCCGATCCGGACGATCAGTGCGTTGATCAATTTTATTCGTAGGAATGGTAACCACTTCCAAATGATAAATTTTAAATAATTCTTCGGCTTCGGTCGCCGCAGTGCCCGTCATGCCGGACAATTTGCCATACATGCGAAACAAATTTTGAAAAGTAATCGTGGCCAAAGTTTGGCTTTCTTTTTGGATCGCTAATTTTTCTTTGGCTTCCAAAGCTTGATGCAAGCCTTCGGAATACCGTCGCCCAGGCATTTTGCGGCCGGTAAATTCATCGATAATAATAATTTCATTGCCTTCCACAATATAATCGCGGTCACGCTTAAATAAAACTTGAGCTTTCAGTGCTTGTTCAATATGATGAATCGTGCGAATTCCGCCCTCTTCGTAGATATTGGCGATTCCCAGCCATTGTTCAAATTTAGTAATGCCGTTTTCAGTTAATGTAGAACTGTGCATTTTTTCATCAAGGTTATAATCACCTTGATCTAGACTTGCTTGTTCTGGCTTATTCCGAGTAGATCCAAGAAAACCTTCTTGAGGGGTAGCAGATTTATTTTCCTTAAGTTGCCGTACCAAATCCGCAAAGCGATAATACTCTTCTGTGGCTTCTTCGGCCGGAGCGGAAATAATCAACGGAGTCCGCGCTTCATCAATTAAAATGGAATCAACTTCATCCACAATGGCAAAGTTCATCTCTGTTCCCGGACGCATGACCATTTCGCCGAGATCCGGCACCATGTTATCACGCAAATAATCAAAACCGAATTCATTATTCGTGCCATACGTAATATCACAGCGATAGGCTTCTTGGCGCGTGCTGAGACGCAAAAATTCATCTTCAACCGTGACATCATAAATAAATGAAACCCGTTGATTCTGAATAATTCCGACAGTCATTCCCAACCAATCATAAATTTTTCCCATCCAGACCGCGTCGCGTTTGGCCAAATAATCATTGACTGTTACCAAATGAACCCCTTTGCCAGCTAGGGCATTTAGATATACAGGCAAAGTGGCCACCAAAGTTTTGCCTTCACCCGTCCGCATTTCCGCGATCATACCACGATGCAGAACAATTCCGCCGATCATTTGCACATCATAATGACGCATGCCAGTAGCGCGTTTACTGGCTTCGCGCACAACGGCAAAAGCTTCGGGCAAAATCGCCTCCAGTGTCTCGCCTTTTGTCAAACGTTCTTTAAATTCCGGGGTTTTTGCCTTTAATTGTTCATCCGACAAAACCGAAACTAGGGATTCAAAACCATTAATTTCCGCAACAATCGGCTGCAGTTTTTCCACCAAGCGACGATTTCCCGGACCAAAATATTTTTTAAATAAACTAATCATAAATAATTCAAAAAATAAAAAATTCTGTCAAAAACAGACGGTCGGATTATACCACTGCTTTTGCGGTCTGTCTATACCAAAAATTTGACAAAATAAGTCAAATATGGAAAAATCAGCGCGATGGGATGTGTGAGGACACGACCCATCACAAACTCCGGTAAAAAAAGGCGACAATGCAACACTATACGCGGCCAAAAGCACATCGCCAGAAAAAAAAGGAAATTCACGAGGAGGTTGAAACTCCGCAAAAATGCGGGAACGCTGTCTGTGCAGTAGCCACTGTGACCGAAGCGGACAACTGTCCCAAATGTTCCCACCTCTACGATTTTGGGGTTGGATACAGTGGCTGTCATTGTCGGGTATGTTGGAAATCCAGAAAACTATAAAAGGAGAAGATTACTGCCTCGCACACAATGTCGGGGCCAACAAAAAAAACAATTCCCACTGTACAAAATACAGCGGGTTTTTTAGAAAAATTTATTCTTCTTTGTATTCCTTATTTTGCCGAATTTTCTTCTTATCGCGCGCCAAAGTTTTTTCTTTGACTGTTTCCAATTCAATTTTCAAATGATCTTTGACTTTGTCAATGGCTTTATACAAATCTTCCGCCTCTTTCACCACGCGAATCATCGTGCCGGGAACAGACATATTAACTTCCGCATAATATAGCTTGCCTTTTTGGTGATGATGCGTCCGCAGGCCAATGTCAATTTCCACTTTGGTTACTTTGGCAAAAAATTTTTCCAAAGAACCGATTTTTTCCAATGTGTAAGTTTTGATAGCTTCTGTTAAATCAATACCCGTGCCGTGAATCGTTGTGATCATAAAATTAAATTAAGAAAATAAATGGATAAAAATCAAATAATTTGTATTTCCTCCTCGAGGATTACCCCAATTTCAGTATATACTTTTTCTTTTATCTGTTCAACCAATCTAATCACATCAACCGCGGACGCTCCACCCAAATTGACCACAAAATTCCCATGAGTTTCACTCACTTTTGCTTGGCCAATCTGTATTCCTTTCATGCCGGCCTTTTCCACCAGCCAGCCAGCGGATATTTTACCGATGGCAAAAAACTTGGCAATTTTTTCCGAATCTTCGGGAAATTTATCAAGCAAATTCTGTTTTAAATTAAACTGATTCTTGTTTTCCCATTCGTGATTTTTAATTTCATAATTTTTGAAAATACAACCGGTGGAAGAAAATCCTTGCGGTTGTGTTTTATTGCGGTATTGCAGATATTCCAGAGCTTTTTTCCGGCCATTTTGATCAGCGGTTTTTTTGAGCGTTAATTCAACTGACAAAATAACATCGGAATTATTTTTGAAAATACTATCGCGATAACCAAATTTACATTCAGGATTACTTAATTCTATAACCTCGCCATCGCGATACACTGTAACTTTTTTGACAGAATCTCTGATTTCCCCGCCCATAGCACCCGCGTTGCCACGAACTGCTCCGCCAATCGTTCCTGGTACGCCGACTCCCCACTCAAAACCCGTCAATCCTGTTTGCAAGGAAAGTTGTGCGATCGCAACCGTAATGCAGCCGGCTTCGGCCATAATTTCCATATCTCGCACTTCTGATTTTTGGGTTTTAATATGAACAACCACACCATGAAAACCAGTATCAGCCGCGAGCATGTTACTGCCGCCGCCAATAATAAAATAAGCAATTCCTTGTCCATCCAAAAAACGCAAAAGTCCGATTAATTGTTCTGTTTCCGAAACTGTCACAAAATATTCAGCCAATCCGCCGATTTTAAACGTCGTATGTTTGGCCAATGGTTCATTGCTTTTAACCGCGCCAAAATTTTGAAGATCTTTATACAGCATAGTGCTTTAGCATTATCCTTGCAAAAAATGAATTTTTGAGTATACTTTAATCCAATATGACTCTTCTGACTGACAAACTTCGCGACCAACCAATAATTTACGTAACGCACGATATTGAACGCGCACTTGGTTTGTCACTCAACACGTCTGGCTATCATATTATTACAAATTCCACTCCTTTTGGGAAGACAGTGGCCAAAAATAATCCCAATGTTCTCCTGATTGAATCCAACGAATTATTGGACACGCATGAATTGCTGACTTCGCCGGAAACCATTGAATTTATAAAAAAATTAAAAAATCCCCGAATTTTAGTTTTCAAAAATACCAAAGTCATTGAAAAAATTTGTGCCGAGCATAAATGGAAATTATTAAATCCGTCCGCGGAACTCGCGCAGAAAGTGGAAGATAAAATTTCACAGATAGAATGGCTTGGTGACTTGGCTCGTTTTTTGCCTGAACATGAAATTCTAGTTTTGAAAGATGTGATTTTTGCCGAGACTCCGTTTATTTTGCAATTTAATAAATCTCACACCGGCCATGGCACAATCCTGATTGATCGTGAAAAAAAACTGACTGATCTGAAAATACGATTTCCGGATCGTCCCGTGCGCGTCACAAAATATCTGGAAGGAATAATCTTGACTACAAATAATGTGGTGACTAAAGATGATATTTTAGTTGGTAACATTAATTATCAAATAACCGGTCTCGCCCCATTTACTGACGAACCGTTTGCGACCGTGGGTAATGATTTCAGTTTGGCCAATCAATCATTATCGGAAAAACAAAAAAAACAATATGCCGAAATTGTTTCAACAATCGGTAAAAAATTGCGCGCTAATGGTTGGAAAGGCTTATTTGGCATTGACGTTCTGTTGGAAAAAACCTCGGGGAAATTATTTTTAATAGAAATTAATGCGCGTCAGCCGGCCGGAACTACGTTTGAAGCGAAATTACAAGAGGCAAAAATCAATATTCAAACAGAATCAGGACAAAAAATAGAAAAAGCCATAACAACATTTCAGGCGCATCTAATGAGTTTGCTGGATCTTGATTTATCTGATAAAAAATTAATTGAAATAAACAATGGCGCGCAGATTATTCTTCGTAATCAAAATGGATTGCTCTGGAATAAAAATGAATTGGAAAGTATTTCAGAAAAGTTAATCACGGAAAAATTTAATGTGATTCCGTATACTAATATCGCACAAGGATCGGATCTTTTGCGGATTCAAAGTGAGCGAGGGATTATGAAAAATGATGGTGAGTTTAATGATGTGGGAGAAAAACTCCTAAGTGCACTAGGGGTACGATAGTGCTAACACATAAACAAACTCCATTTTTAAGCCTTAATCAAACTTCGCGAGATCTTTTTCTCGACCACTCGACCCTTCGACAAGCTCAGGGTAAACAGGCCCGAGCATCGAGAAAAAAGACCATCGCTCCAGTTTGCTTATTTGTACATTGGATGTTTCGCTGTTGCATTAGTGAGGTTGGCAATTATCCCATAACGCGCACGTTTGGACGCGAGGCTGAATCTATACTATATATAATCAAAGCCGAGCGGACAATGTAGGGAGCGAGCCATTCACTGAGTATATACTGCGAGCGAACGGCGCGGTTGGGATGATTGACACCGAACGAATATTGGCGATAACCGTAGGTTAAGTGAATTTTTATTTTAATTTCCTTTGTGTATTTATGAATTAAAGTATGTCAAAACTTTCTCCTCAAGCTCAAAAAATAATCAAGGATTATTTAGTTCTCCCTTTTCCCGACCATGCAATCAGCGCGCCCTATTTTAATAATCAACGCGTCAAAATGCGCGCGGCCTTGCGCGTGCTTATCGGCAAAGGATCATCGCAAGACATTGTAGAAGAAGCACAAATTATTTCTTTACGCGATAAAATTGATTTGGAAAAATTAAATAATACGGATTTAAAAAAATTTTTGGTTGAACATAATCTGGGCGTGGATTGCTCGGCTTTGGCTTATTATATTCTGGATGCGGAAAATCAAGCGCGCGGTTTGGGATTGCTAAAAAAACAAATTATATTTACGAACGCCAAAAATCCCTTCCGAAAAATTCTCGCAAAATTACGTCCGGTGGAAAATATCAGTGTCGCTGTTTTGGCTGATGATAAAAACAGTAAAATCGTTACGCTCGATACCATACAAGCCGGCGATTTGATTATTTTGTGGCGCACCGGAAAAGACCATAAACTCAATCATATTTTAATTGTTCACCAAGTGGACGGAAACAAAATTTCCTACGTACATTCATTCCGCTGGAGCAAAGATGGCCTTTACGATCATGGCGTGCAACAAGGCACAGTTACTATTTCTGACAAATCCAAATCATTGGCTGAACAAATTTGGGAAGAAAAAAATAAAATCGGTGAGGAAAATGAAACTTGGCGACATGTTCAATTAGCCGAACCGGTGGAAATTCGTCGGTTGAACGCCTTTTGAAAAAATCCCTCATCTGTGTTAGACTCAATCCATTATGCCGATTTCTTCTGAATCGCTTCTACTTATTCGCGAAGCTATTGGTTACAGTTTGCTGGCAACTATTTTTAGTTTTTTGTGGGCGCCATTACTCACGAAAATTTTGTATTCCTGTAAAATCACCAGAACCAATCCCTATGATCCGACTCTGGCCATGGAAGGACGGCGGGAAAAAATCGGCGTGCCCATTATGGGCGGATTATTGGTAATTGTGACCGTGGCACTCATGACCATATTATTTAATTGGGAACGAAAATTTACTTACGTCCCGATTGGTGTGATGCTTTTATCCGCGCTTCTGGGCGGCATTGACGATGTCTTAAATATCTATGGCGAACGCCGTCGTAACCGTGATTTAAAGCATACTTTACGTTTGATTCATGTGCACAAAAATTGGGGCAGTAAAGTCTGGTTGATTTTAACCTTGCCTTGGGCGATTTTCAAACGAACATCACTTTGGCTCGGATCGCATCCGGGCAAAGGAATACACGTGCATGAAAAACTATTATTGCAATTCGCGGCCGGCGCGATTACGGCGTGGTGGATTTATTATAAACTGGGTGACAGCTGGCACAATATTTCCATTCCTTTTGATGGTTTTATTAATGTTGGATGGTGGCTCATTCCGCTGATTATTTTCTTTGTGATGATAACGGCCAATGCGGTCAATTTCGCGGACGGTATGGATGGTTTGGCCGGCGGATCGCTCATCATTACATTTGCGGCGCTGACACTTTTGAGTTGGCTCGCCGGTATTGCTGAAATTACGATTCTAAACGCGACAGTAGTGGGCGCGCTTATCGCCTACACGTATTTCAATATCAAACCCGCGCGTTTTCAGATGGGAGATGTGGGATCGCTTGGTTTGGGCGCGCTCCTGGCCATTAACACGATTGTCATTAATAAAATGGTACTCTTGCCATTATTCGGTTTTATTTTTTACATTGAAATTTTTAGCGTCTTAATTCAAATTTTTGGCCGGCATTTTCTTGGTCGTCGTATTTTTAAAATGGCGCCGATTCACCACCACTTTCAATTGCATGGCTGGAGCGAAGAAAAAACCGTGATGCGCTTTTGGATTTTGCACGCGGCGGCCGTGCTCTTGGGCGTGTGGATCGCATTGTATTAGTATGCCGAATTATTTAAAATGGCAAGAAAAAAATATTATTGATTTTTCCGCAAGAAATATAACTTCACTCTACGACGACGGTTTTATTTTTACACGAATCAATAAAGGCGCGATGAATCAAACACGTAGTCTGCGAATTGACCTTAAAAAATTTCTACTTTCCAGTGAAAATCGCCGTGTGCTCAAAAAAATCAATAGTTTAGAATTAACCGTGGCTCCGCTTCCCTATTCCCATTATCATTGGTCAATTGGAAAACTGGCCAAAGATTTTTATGATATTAAATTTGGTGAAGGTATTTTTACCGCGAATAAAGTCAAAGAAATTCTGACTGAAAAAGAAAAAAGTAATTTTAATAAGTTGTTGACGTATTCTTTAGATGAAAAAATCGTCGGTTATTGTATCGCGTATGCCAATTCTAATTTTCTGCACTACAGTTATCCGTTTTATAACCTATCGGAAACTCAATCAAATTTGGGAATGGGAATGATGTTACAAGCGATTATGCACGCGCAAAAAGAAAACAAAAAATATATTTATTTGGGATCGTTTCAACGGCCGACTGATGTTTATAAATTACAGTTTGCTGGTTTGGAGTGGTTTGATGAAAAAAAATGGAGCAAAAATTTAGAAGATTTAAAACGTAGTTTAATTTAAATTATTTAAAAAATATCTATGGAATCATACACATTCATGTGGGGACAAAGGCAATCAGCCATGATCACTCAAGCGATGTTATGTCAGGTAACAAAAGACTTTGATAAAAACGGAAATATAATTGACTCCGGAATTCCAGAAACAATTTTTACTTCAGTCGATGGTGTATTTGAGCACTACATGCCGAATGACTCCATACAACGGCTTGAACAGAACGGAGAAAAAAATTTGGATTCTGACTTTGTAGAAATGCTTAACAAAAAGATTGAGGATCAACATAAAAATTTTTACCAATTTTGTGAATCTATTTCTAAACAATCACTTGCTAATCTCAGCAATAGCGAATTACTTCTACGAATCGAGGACTACCAAAATTATCTTAATCGAACTCTAACTTTTTTTGAACTGTCAACACCAGCTGGAACAGCGTCTCTAGTTCACTCAATAAAAAATATCTTGAACGTCTATGTTGAATCCGATAAGGTCGATGATTATTTTCTGGCTTTAAGTACACCAGGCGAGAAAGACTCAACTATGGAGGAACGGATAGACCAGTGGCTACACATCCAAAACAATTCTATTACTGAATCAGACTTATTACATCATGCATGGAAGTACCCAGCGTTATTCTTTAATACTTATGATGTTACCACTGTGATACACTTCTTAAACGATCGAATAAAAATTGAACGCCAGAGAGACATCATGGCAGAAATTGCCAAAATAGAAAAACATCTTTCAAAAATAAAAACGGAACACGAAAAAATTTACGTAGAAATTCACGACAGGCGACTCCGTCAGTACTCCATTACCCTCCAAAGATACGCGTTATTGCGCTATCGCTTAAAACATCTATGGAGCGGGGCGGAATATTTATGTTTAGGGCTAATGCAGGAAACGCAAAAAAGAATCGACGGTAATTTTGAAGATTTCATAAAAACGTATTCCTTTTCTGATATTGCAAAATTTCTTGAAACTGGAGAATCTTTGGATACACAACAAATATCCAACAGACTCAAACGGACAGTTATTCATTATAGGGAGGGAACTTGTAATTACTATTACGGTGATGATGGTGAAAAATTTTTAATCAGCAGGGGGATACATAAAGAAGGTCACCAGGTTTCATTAGGTACTCAAAAAATTAAAGGAAATATCGCTAACAAAGGACTGATAACTGCTCGAGCTCGCATCATCAACGTTGAAGACTTGGAGCAATTTATGAAAGATAGCCAATTATTTCAGAAGGGTGAAATTTTGGTTACAACAATGACTTCGCCGATCATGGTGTCGCTCATTGAAAAGGCGGCAGGAATTATTACTGATGAAGGCGGCATCACATCGCACGCCGCGGTGGTTTCACGCGAGTTCGGAATTCCATGTTTAGTTGGAACTCGTAGGGCTTCAAAAATTATCAAGACGGGAGACGAAATAGAATTAGACGCAAATACAGGGTGTATAAAAATTCTTTCAACACATAATTAACCTAGACAAGCCTAACCTAGACGTTTTGCGTTATGCAAATCAAACACATCCATTTCATCGGCATCTGCGGAGTGGCCATGAGCGCGCTGGCGATTGCGTTTCAAAAAAAAGGATATAGGGTCACGGGTAGTGACGCGGGATTTTATCCGCCGGTTTCAACCATGCTTAAAAAAAACGGTGTAAAATTTTACGCCGGTTGGCATCCGGAAAAAATGCTTGCCCTGAGCGAACGAAGTGAGTCGAAGGGTGATCCGAATTTAGTGATAGTCGGAAATGTGGCCTCATCAACCAATCCCGAATGGCTGGCCGTGCAAGCAAAAAAAATTCCGTATCAATCATACCCAGAAGCCATTGCTGAATTTTTGGTTAAAAAAAATTCCATTGTCTGCGTCGGAACCTATGGCAAAACCACAACCAGCGCTTTGCTCGCTTGGATTTTTAGCCAATTAAATTTGTCACCAAGTTATATGTTCGGCGGTCTGGCGAATGGAAATTTTCCTTCTGCTCAACTAGCCGACAGTGACTGGAGTATTGTGGAAGGCGATGAATACAAAAGCGCGCGCTGGGACAATGAACCAAAGTTCACGCATTACAAACCCACGCATCTTTTATTGACGGCGTTATCTTGGGATCATCTGGATGTATATCCAACCGAAAAATCTTATTTTAAAATTTTTAATACTTTGGTTTCCCAATTGCCAAAATCCGGTTTACTGCTGGCTTGCACTGATACCGAATCAGTAAAAAATATAATTAAGGAATCCTCAAGTCGTGTCATAACTTATGGTAAAAATTCCGACGCAGAATATCAGTATCATTCGGTCACGCAAAATAAAGATGGTCTGGCATTTTCCATTAAATATAAGGATGCAAATTTTTATATTTCCTGTCCCCTGCTTGGTTTGTATCAAGCGGAAAATATTACGGGCGCGTTTGCGCTGGCCAATGAATTATTGGCTGAATCAAAAAAGATTAAGGAAACGATTGCGACTTTTCCCGGATTAAAGCGCCGTTTGGAAAAAAGATTGAGCGGAAAAATTACCGTAATTGACGACATTGCCCATTCTCCAGCCAAAGCGCAATCGGTTTTACAAAATTTGCGCAAAATTTATTCCGGAAAAATTATCGCGGTTTTTGAACCAAATACGGGCAATCGCCAGACGGAATCTTTGGTATTATACAAAAACGCGTTTGACCAAGCCGACACAGTTATAATCCCGCGTCTAACTAAAATTAAAACCAGTGTTGAAACAGTGACTCCGCCTGTGGACGGCGAAGCACTTGCCCAAGCAATCAAAACCACACAACCAAATGTTTTGTATATTGATGATGATGCGAAATTGGTTAAACATTTTATTGAAATTGCAACCGACGACGATGTGATCGTATTTTTGGGATCGCACGGCTTTCGCGGCATGATTGAAGAATTAATTTCAAAATTAAAAATTTGACATACCTATTTTGGTTTGATATAATTTAATCATTAATTACTTCTTCGCCAACAAAAGGAGGCAAAGAATTAAAATTTTGAGAATTTTTTTATTCTTATATTTTAGTTATGGAAAAAGATATTATTATCCGGCTACATAAAAATTTTGAAGAATGTGCGCACCGAGACGGCGATGTGGAATTTTGGTATGCGCGAGAGTTACAAGTTTTGTTAGGTTATGACAAATGGCAAAACTTTGAAACCGTAATTGAGAAAGCTAAAGCTGGCTGCACAAAGGCAAAACAACTCATAGACGATCATTTTGCTGACGTCAGTAAAACGATCCATATGCCCAAAGGTGCTAGCAAAGAAATACCAGACACCAAACTCACCCGCTACGCCTGTTACCTAATTGCCCAAAACGGCGATCCGCGCAAAGAAGAAATTGCCTTTGCAATGACTTATTTCGCAGTTCAAACTCGCAAACAGGAAATCTTGGAAAAACGCTTAGCTGAATGGGAGCGCATCCAATCAAGAGAAAAATTAACTTTGTCAGAACGAGAATTGTCAGGTATACTTTTTGAACGTGGTGTTGATAATCAGGGATTCGCACGTATCCGCAGTCAAGGTGACAGCGCGCTTTTTGGTGGAAATACTACCAATGACATGAAGAAAAAACTAAATGTACCGGACAAACGAGCTTTGGCTGATTTTTTACCCGATATTACTATTCAGGCCAAAGATTTGGCTACAAAAATAACGAACCACAATGTAAAGAAAGACGAATTTTTTGAAGGTGAGACCAAAATTGACAATGAGCATGTAAAAAATAATCGCAATATGCGCGACATGCTAATCAAAAACGGGATTTATCCTGAATCGCTTCCGGCTGACGAAGATATAAAAAAGCTGGAGCGCCGGGTAAATTCAGAAGATAAAAAATTGCCCAAACAAATACAGAAATTAAAATAAATTTTTTATGAAAATTCCCGAACAGGCAAAATGTGTTTTTAAAGGAAAAATTTTTGATACGTATCAATGGGAGCAAACAATGTTTGATGGCTCAACTGAAACATTTGAAATGTTGAAACGCGCCACAGCCATAGAAATTATTCCCGTAAAAGATAATAAAATTTTTTATGCTGATCAGGAACAGCCGTCCAAGGGCAGATTTTTTTCACTTTTTGGCGGCCGAGTGGAAGATGGGGAAAATTGGTTAAGCGCGGCCAAACGAGAATTGCGCGAAGAAGCGGGTATGGAATCCGATGATTGGGAATTATTAACCGTATTTGAGCCGTATACAAAAATTGATTGGGAAATCCCATTATATGTCGCGCGCAATGCGCATTTCATTGGCGCGCAAAATCTGGATGCCGGAGAAAAAATTACTGTTAAGGAATGTTTATTTGAAGAATTGCCTGATATTCTTACAGACAAAAAATTCCGCGGAAATGAGTTTGCTTTTAATTTTCTCAAAATGAAATTTCTTGAACCGGCAAAATTTGAAGAATTCAAAAAAAAATTGGGTCTTAATTAATTTATTTTTACTCATTTTGCATAATACGGCATTCTGTTTATTTTCCCTCATCCACAATTTCCGCCGTAACTTCGTCACCGGAAATATTTTCAATTCCCAACGTAATTCCGCAATCTTGACATTCAATGATGTCAGCCGGCGCCAAATTGGGATAGCGCGTGAGATTCACCTGATTTTTGCATTCTGGACAAATTAGCTTCATACTGTTATTATTATAAATTACTGCGTATTTATACGATATATGAAATCCCAAAAAATATCAAGCGGGTTTATCCTCGGCGCCATACTCTTAAACTTGGTTTTGGGATTGCCGACAAAAGCCACTGATTGCCCGCTGACTGCGCAAACCGCGTATAAAACCAAATTGTCATCGGCAGTTTATTATATAACCAGACAATGCACCAAACGCGTTTTTCTGAATGAAACAACCTATTTTGCGTATTTTTCTTTGTGGAATCAAGTTAAAATTGTAAACGATACAGCGCTCGCCAATATTCCCGATGACGCACGCGGTCCAATGCGTCTAAAAACTGATGCGCCTGTTTTAACCGTTCCGACTAATCAACCAAAATCAGAGGAAAAGGAAGTGAAAACACCAAGAATACTGGAAACAAAACCAATACCAATTGTAAAATCAGACGCAGAAAACAAAATTTCAACTGAAACCAAAAATCCACATCCCGCGGTCACTGTCCCCACAAAAATAAATATAATTACTGAATTTTTGAATTGTCCAACCGAGGCTGAACGCGCTAAGAGTGAAAATGATTTTGTAATCAATTGGAATAATGATTGGAACTCATATCCATTTTCTTGTGAATATAAAAATACCAAAGCTACTCACTTGCCGTTGTATGGAACACTCAGACTCTTAAAAAATATTTCATTTACCAAACCATTGCCGTTTACTTCCGAAATCGGACTCTATGAATACCTAACGGCCACAAAACTATCACTGACACCACGGCAAAATTGCGCGGATTATTCCACTGGTTGGAATTATACAATTAATTTGGGCGGAACATTCGCGCACACGCATGCGGTAAAATCCGGATCAGCGAATTGCGAGCCAAGTACAGGAAGCGGAGCCGATCTGCTGGACGGATTTGTCTATAATCCAATTTACAAAGCCGCGACATTTGTGCATGAAGCCCATCATGCGATCAATGCCAGCACACACACGGGCAAAAACGGCGAAGATAAAGATATTAATGAAAACAGTGCTTGGGCAGCGCAATTTTATTTTTACGCGTGGATCAATTTGTACGGCGAAAATGTTGACGCGACAACCAAACTATTGGCCAAAAACGCGGCCGCGGACATTTTGAATAATCGATTTTCGGAAAATAAATGTCCGACTGACGCGGATTTGAAAAATGTTGTCAATACGATTGTGCCAAATATTTGTAAATAAATATTATGAAAACTCCACAAGAAAATATTCCCGCGTTAGCCGAATCGCTTGGCCTAAAAGAATTATGGTTTAAACGCGAGGATCTTCATCATTTTGGTTCCCACAAAGGCCGTTCTATTCCTGTTATGATGGATCACTATATTCATAAAGAAGGCAAACTAAATTTTGTCATTTCCTCATCGGGAAACGCGGCTTTGTCCGCGACATTGTATACGCGTGATCATAATAAAAATAACCCAGATAAAAAAATAAAATTACAAATTTTTGTCGGCACGCGTGTTAATAATGCAAAACTAGCACGACTACAATCTTTGACAAACGAATCAATTTCAATAACGCAGACTGCCAAACCAAAACAAGCCGCGTTTGCGATGGAAAAAAATGGTTCTACACATTCGGCAAGCTCAGTGCAAGCAGGCTCACCACAAGCTGGTTTTATTTTTCTACGCCAATCAACTGATAATCTGGCTTTGTTAGGCTATTATGAATTGGCCAAAGAATTGGATCACATCCCAAACTTAAAAGCGATTTTTATTCCGACTTCTTCCGGCACAACCGCGCAAGCGCTGGCCGAATCATTCCAAAATTTAACGCAAAAACCGGAAATCCATATTGTGCAAACTACCGCTGTTCACCCGATTGCTGATAGTTTTCAAAATCCGCTTTGCCCGACTTTTGCCGAAACTAATAACGCGCCAAACACTTCAACCGCCAGCGCGATTGTTGATCGTGTTGCGCACCGAAAATTTGCCGTTGTGGACGCAGTTCTTAAATCAGGTGGCACCGGCTGGATTGTGAATGACGATGAAATTCTCATAGCCATTGATCTGGTAAAAAAAATCAGTGGAATTGAAATTTCTCCAAATAGCGCGCTCTCAGTCGCTGGCCTTACGCTCGCCATTCAAAACGGTAAAAAGTGGGATGGCGTTGTGGTATGTTTGATTACAGGAATGTAAAGTCAGATTAATTGTTTGTCACTAAAAAAATTATTTATTTTTTATTCTCCATAAATCCCAAACTGCAGAAATTACAAAAATAATTTGTAAAATAATAAAAATAAGATCCCCAATATAAATACTGTACGCTTCCAGTGCGAGCCCACCAAAAATATATAACGTATCCTGTTTTTTTCTCTCTTTAAAAATAATCCCAAGGGAAATAAGTAATAATCCAAACGCGCCGATTAATTTCATTATTTCCATATTAAAATAAATTTTTAAGTACAATAAAACTAAATCCGCCGAAAAAAATAAAAATAACTCCCAAAATAATTCGGCGCCACAATGTTGGTTGAAATGCTCTCGGTAAAGTCCGATAATTTAACCACGAAACCAAACCAATATGCACAAACATAGCCACCGCGTTCAGCACTGCTCCGGCCACGATTAATTTTTTAGGTTCGTGAATCCCGAACGCAAACAAAACACAACCAAAAACTATTTGCGACCACAAAAAAGTCGCGTAAATCTTGGATAAATTTTTGGCATGCGAAACCCCGGTACGCAACGCCCAATTTTCCGCCATAATTCGCGACGTGGAATCCATTACTCCCAGTTGAGTTTGGAACAACATAATTCCAGCCGCAATTAAAAACAATGTTCCCACAATGGGAAAAGTAATTGTCCCCAAAACGCGCGCTTCATTAATCACAAACATTATTCCTTGAGCGTTATTGGGCGATCCATACGCGGTGGCGTATGACAAAAGCATAAGCAAAAGCATGGCCAATGTGCCCATTCCCCAAAAAACCAGCGCGTGCTCAGCGTTGACAAGCTTCCACCACAAACCAAATCGCTGACGATTCTCGGCAGTATCAGTCGCGGCCACTCCGTCCAATTGAATTGGTTCACTCGCTCCCCGATGAAATAAACCGGCAATTTTTTGCGCGAACGCGCCCATGCCATAACCTTTTTCTTTAATATAAATTGATTGCGTTAAATTTAAATTTCCGCCCGCGCCAGAATAGGCGAACGCGCCTAAAAAAGTCGCCAGAATAATTCCTTCGGGCAGCCAATTATACCCATTGCCGCGGCCGATAATTCCTAAAGCCAACGCACTCCAATCAGTTTTGGTACTGACCCAAATCGCCAAAAATAAAATAAACGGCACACCAACCATAATTACGGTTTTAGTAATACGCTCCATCAATCCATACACTGTTTTGCCCAGACTTAAAATTAAACCGATACAGACCAAAAATACCGCGGCCAAAATTTTATAATCAGTCCAGCCGGCGGCGCTGGCCAAAAGTTGTGCCGAGGCCGCGATAATTCCGGGCAAACCAAAACCGAGAAAAGTGGAAAATATAAACCACAACGGTAAAATACGAGATTGTTTGGCCAATCCTACAAAAACACTTTCACCCCGCACCAAAGCATAGCGTTCAATTTCCAGATTAATAAAAAATTGACAAGTAATTCCCAAAACCGCTCCCCACGCAATTCCCAAACCATAATTCGCCACCAAATACGGCCACAAAATAACTTCGCCCGATCCCAATCCCAACGCTAAAATAATAAAACTGGGACCAATCATTTTTTTTAAAGGAATCGGTTGGGGAAATTCAGTGGGATTGGACATATTTAAATTTATTCTAATGCCTAAGTATAGTGCACGAATTAATTAAAAGCAAACTACAATTAATTTATTTTTATATATTTAAAGTTTACTTATGATACTAATAATATTTCCACCCTCCTCAATCCCCACTCGCGCGCCTTTTTTACTATAGTATTGATCTTCAATTTTAAATCCAACCGCATTAAATAAATTCATTAATTCCGGAATCGTAAAACCGTGGTAATATCGCTCACCCAAAATCTGACCCTCTGAATTTTTCCACGGAACCATGATGTCAATTCCAATGGAATTTTTTATATCAGGCAAAATTTTCCAGCAATGCTTTTTTATATTTTCTTGCGCACTCCGAGAATGCAGATTCCAATTAGTCATAAATAGATGCCCGCCTAATTTTAAAACGCGCCGCATTTCCTGCAAACACTGAATCTGCAAATCTTCTCCCGGAATATGATTAAACGCGGCAATACAAAAAATATCATCAAACATTTCCGCGGAAAAATTAAGCGCGGACATTTCACCCACGACAAATTCCGCGTCTGGATATTTTTTTTTGGCCAGAGTAATTAATTCTTCGCTTTGATCAACACCGACATATTCCACTTGTTTTTTAGCGAGCATCTGATATAATCTACCATTCCCGCAACCAAGGTCTAACACGGTGTCGCTCGGTTTGGTATAATCAACCAGCGCAATAACATCAGCCCAATTATACTCGCGCGTTGCAGAAAAATGCTCGGCAATACGATTGTAAACAACGCGATTGTGTTTAATTAAATCAGTGGAATCCGACATACATGAAAAATTCAATTGAAATTATTTTGCAATCAATTCTCGCGGCTCGGCTCAAAACCAAGAGCCAGTTTGACGACGCGCGCCGCATCGCGGCCAATGGTTTGAAAGTGCGTCAGCCCGGCAATCGCGCGCTCCTCGTATGCTACCAAAATTATCTTAAAAAAACCAGAGAGAAAGCCGATCAAACATTATTACAATTAATTCGCAAAGCCAGTGTGCGCAGTCAATCCGGCATTGCGGTCGTGACTTCGCTCGTCAAACCATATATGTGTCCTGGTAAATGCGTGTATTGTCCCACGGAAGCGCGTATGCCCAAAAGTTATATTGCCACCGAACCGGCCGCGGCACGAGCGCTCGCGCTGAATTTTAATCCGTATGAGCTGATGCGCCAACGGATTATTATGCTCCAAGAAAACGGCCATCCGACAGATAAAATTGAATATATTATAAAAGGCGGCACCTGGAACGCCTATACTCTTGGTTACCAGTATTGGTATATTTTGGAATCTTTTAAAGCGTGCAATGAAATGAACAAAAATTCAAAACGTAAAAATAAAAAACCCAAACAAAAAATAAAAACAAAAAAACTTTCTGAACATTCGTCACTTAAAGATTTGCAAAATGCGCTGGCAATTGAGCAAAAGAAAAATGAAACTGCGCAACATCGGATTATCGGTCTAACTTTGGAAACGCGTCCGGATGCGATTTCACCCAAAACAATTTGGCACATGCGCCAACAAGGCTGTACGCGCATTGAATTGGGATTACAAACTCCGGACGATAAAATTTTAGCACTAATCAAACGCGGACACACGGTTCAACAATTTCGTGATGCCATGTTTTTATTACGTCAGGCGGGATTCAAAGTTGATTTGCATTATATGCCGGATTTGCCCGGCACTACGCCCGATCATGATGTGGAAATGTACAAAGAAATTTTTGCTGATTCGGGTTTACGACCCGACATGGTCAAGATTTATCCCAACACGGTTATCAAAAGCGCGGAATTATACCAATGGTTTCTGGATGGCCGTTATGTTCCCTATGGCGACACGCCGGCCATGACTGACGCGTTAATAAAAATGAAATTGGCCACGCCACGTTATTGTCGTATTTCGCGTTTGATTCGTGATATTCCGGCCACGGAAATTGAAGGCGGAAATAGAGTCACCAATCTGCGTGAATTGTTGGAAAAAAAAATCCATGACCAAGGAAAATTATGCGTGTGTTTGCGCTGTCGGGAAATTTCGCGACAAATTAAAAATTTACCAAAAAATACCAGACCGCGACTTTTTATTGATAGGTATGAAACGATTGGCGGCACAGAATATTTTTTAAGTTTTGAAGATAAAAAACGCGTGGCGGTTTTTGGATTTCTGCGTTTAAGAATTCCCAAAAAAATAACAAATAATTCATATCAAATAAAAAATAATACTAAACAATTAGACGAGGTTTTACCCGTTACCAAAGATACGGCGTTTATTCGTGAACTCCATGTCTACGGCCAAATGGTGGAAATTGGCAAGCAAACCAAAAATGCCAGTCAACACACTGGTCTGGGCAAAAAATTAATGATCGCGGCGGAAAAAATTGCGCGGCAAAATAATTTTAAAAAAATAACTGTAATTTCCGGTGTTGGTGTGCGCGATTATTACCGACATTTGGGATATCGATTAAAGGATACATATTTGACGAAAAGTTTAAAATAAAAAACTCCAAAAAAGCCCAATTGATGCCCCGCCCATAATGAGCGTAATAACCCAACCTAAAATATTTGACGCGCGCGAATTAACATATTCCCCCATTATTTTTTTATTGTTGGCAATGCGCAAAATCACGATCATGAGAATCGGCGCAATCGCGCCATTCACCACCGCCGTATAATACAGCATTTTGAAAGGCGGAATCTTGGTAAAATTCACCAACAATCCCACGACTGTGGCAATCATAATTACCATATAAAATCCATGAGCATCGGAAAATTTCCGATACAAACCTTCTTTCCAATTGAAACTTTCGCTGACCGCGTACGAAGCCGAGCCAGCCAAAATCGGCACGGCCAAAAGTCCGGTGCCAATAATTCCAACGGTAAATAACAAGTAGGCAAAGTTTCCCGCCAAAGGTTTCAAAGCCAATGCCGCATCGGCCGCAGTTTGAATATCAGCGATACCGTGCACACCAAGCGTGGTAGCGGCAGTGGCAATAATAAAAAAAGTAATGAGATTGGAAAAAAACATCCCAAAAAAAGTATCCAATCGCATTCGACGGACATCACAATGCCTAATTTTTGGTTTGCCCGCGCCAAAATCTTTAATTTTATTGTGCGCGACTTCTTCTTCCACTTCTTCACCGGTTTGCCAAAAAAATAAATACGGAGAAATAGTTGTTCCCAACAAGGCAATGATATTTAATAAATATTCGCGCGTAAACGAAATATGCGGTACTAATGTGGCGAACAGTATTGTCCCCCAATCCATTTTGACGACAAACGCCGTGGCAATATAGGCCAAAAGTGATAAGGCAAAATACTTTAAATATTTTAGGTATACTTTATACGAAACAAAAATTTCCAAAAATAAAATCGTGAAGGTAAAAATTAAAATTAAAATGGAAAAAGAAACGCGTGGAAATAACAATTGTGCGGCCGCGGCCATGGCACCCAAATCAGCCCCGATATTTATGGTGTTGGCGATCAATAACAAACTAACTGAAAAAAATAAAAGTTTTTTACTGAAATGATTGCGGATTACGCCGGCCAATCCTTGACCGGTCACGAGTCCTATCCGACCGCACATTTCTTGCACCACGGTCATGAAGGGAAAAGTATAAAGGGCTGTCCATAATTGGGTCAATCCAAATTGGGCGCCGGTTTGGGTATACGTCGCGATTCCCGATGGATCATCATCGGACGCTCCGGTGATAAATCCCGGACCGAGTTTTTTTAAAAAATGTTTGATTTTTTGGTTCATATAAATTAAAAATTGCAGTGTTTACAGGATAATGATACCATAATGAAGATAACAAAGAAATCATATGTATCTCCCCTCAAACACCATTATCGCGGCCGGACCGGTCATTATTGAAGATGGCCAAGTTTTGTTGAATCGCGAACGCAAGTCCGATGGCACAGCCAGCGAATGGTGGATGTTTCCTGGTGGCGGAGCTGAGGATTTTGACATTAGCTTGGAAGAAGTTTGTCGTCGTGAAGCTAAAGAAGAAATGGGAATTGATATTGAAATTATTAAACCATTGCGCACACTTTTGGTAAAACGACCAGATAAAGAAGGACTGGCGATTCTTGTTCACTATTTAGCCAAACGTATCGGTGAAATTCAGCCCGGACTGGAAACGTTGGAGTGGGCTTGGTTTCCCTTAAATGAATTGCCGGAAAAATCCGCGCCAAATGTTGTTAAAATTATAAAAGATTTTTTATGATTTTTGAGTCGCTGGAATTTAAATAAATTCGTTCGGTGTCAATCATCCCAACCGCGCCGCTCATTAGGTTGTCATCATGTCAGTCAGCGCCGCTCACTCGCAGATAAACTCACTGAATGGCTCGCTCACTACATTGTCCGCTCGGCTTTGATTATTTACAGTATTACATCAGCCTCGCGTCCAAATCCCGACATGTCGGGACTGACTGACATGAATGCCAACCTCACTAATGTCAATGTGAAAAATTCGGTCTACTGAATAAGTAAACTGGAGCGAGATCTTTTTCTCGATGCCCGAGCTCGGTCGAGTGGTCGAGAAAAAGATCTCGCGAAGTTTGCTTAAGACTTAGAAAGCTGAGTATAATGACTTGTTGAGAATGCATAATCCGTCAGACTATCAGTTGAACAAAAGGATATCGTCGAATTTTGCTTAAGAGTTAGAAAAAATGAAGTTTATTTAAAAAATTTATATGTCCCTCCAAACCCAAGACCCTGACATCTACAATTTAATCCAAAAAGAAATCGCCCGCCAAAGCGAAGGCTTGGAAATGATTCCATCCGAAAATCACACTTCCGGCGCAGTCTTGGAAGCTCTCGGATCTCGTCTCACCGACAAATACTCCGAAGGCTATCCGGGACAGCGCTATTATGGGGGTTGTGAAAATGTGGATGTAGTGGAAAATCTGGCGCGCTACCGTGCCAAGGAATTATTCGGCGCCACGCACGCCAATGTCCAGCCTCATTCCGGCTGTCCAGCCAACCTTGCTGTGTATTTTGCCTTACTAAACCCAGGTGATACGGTACTTGGCTTGAATCTACAACACGGCGGACACATGACTCATGGCTTGAAATTAAATTTTTCCGGTACGATTTACCATAGTGTCCAGTATACTTGTCGTCCGGACGGCTACATTGATCACGATCAAATGCGCGCATTGGCCTTGGAACACAAACCAAAAATGATTATCGGTGGCGGAAGCGCCTATTCACGAATTTATGAATGGGCTAAATACAAAGAAATTGCCGATGAAGTGGGCGCATTTTTACTCGCAGACATGAGTCATGTCGCCGGACTGGTGGCCGGAGGCGTATATCCGAATCCGGTCGGTATCGCTGATGTGGTTACCACGACCACGCACAAAACTTTGCGCGGTCCACGTGGTGCGATTATTCTTGCTAATGGTTTGCCCGCCACACCACTCAAAAAAGTGGAACGGACAAAAGAAAATATTCCGACTCTAATTGATCGTGCCATTATTCCCGGAATTCAAGGCGGTCCGCACAATCACCAAACCGCCGGCATTGCCGTGGCGCTCAAAGAAGCAATGCAACCGGAATTCAAGGTGTATGCGCAACAAATTTTGACCAACGCAAAATTATTGGCAGACGAACTAATGCAACGCGGTTATTCCATTGTCACCGGAGGCACGGAATCGCATTTGATGCTGATTGATTTGACCAATAAAAATTTAACCGGAAAAATTGCCGAAGCCACACTTGGAAAAGCGGGTATTACGGTCAACAAAAATACCATTCCCTTTGATCCGCGTCCCCCATTTGACCCTTCCGGCATTCGTCTCGGCACACCGGCCTTGACCACGCGGGGCATGAAAGAAGCGGAAATGAAAATAATTGCCGGTTTTATTGACCGTGCGCTTGGGAATGCGGAAAATGAGATTGAACTTGCCAAAATTCGAGGAGAGGTGATGGAGATGTGTAAATCATTTCCGTTGCCCATATAAGATCTATCAATTGAACAAGATATGGCAAATAAAAATAATTCCGTTGGGATAATTATCTATGAAGGTGCGGATGGAGCACCTAGTATTGATGTACGTGTTGAAAATGAAACCGTATGGCTTACGCAGGCCCAACTTGCGGAGCTATTCAATACATCTCGCCCCAATATCACGATGCATATTAAAAACATCTTTGATGAAGGTGAATTGAGTGAGGTTTCAGTATGTAAGGATTTCTTACACACTGCTACTGATGGCAAGAAATATAACACCAAATCTTATAACCTCGATCTTATAATTTCTCTTGGATACAGGATAAAATCTGATATTGCCACTCGCTTTCGCCAATGGGCAACCGAACGTCTTCGTGAGTACCTCATCAAAGGCTTTACGATGAATGACGAGTTTCTCAAAGAAAATGGCGGGGGCAAATATTGGTATGAACTGCTTGATCGTATTCGTGATATTCGTAGTAGTGAAAAAGTTTTATATCGTCAGGTGCTCGACCTGTACGCCACGAGTATTGATTACAATCCCAAAGCCTTGGAATCTATTAAGTTTTTTAAGATTGTACAAAATAAACTGCACTACGCTGCCCACGGGAACACTGCTGCTGAGGTGATTGTTGCACGAGCAAACGCCGGTAAGCCATTTATGGGTTTGCTGAGTTTTTCAGATGGAGGGGTAAGTAAAAAAGATATTGCTATTGCAAAAAATTACCTTGATGAGAAAGAGTTAAAAGTGTTGAACAATATTGTCTCTGCGTTTTTTGACTTGGCAGAAGTGAGAGCAATGGAACATGAGCCAATGTATATGAAAGATTGGATTGCCCAACTCGATAAATTGATTGGTGTATTTGACAAAAAAGTCCTGACGGAGGCTGGTTCTGTGAGCCATAGTGAGGCGCTGAAAAAAGCTGAAGTGGAGTATAAAAAATTTCAAGCCAAAACGCTTTCTCCCGTCGAAAAAGCCTATCTGGAAAATATTAAATTGCTGGAAAAAAAGGTAGAGAAAAAAATAAAAGATAAAAATTAGTAATTAATTCAGATATGCCGTAACGTTCAAGGACTTATTGAATTACAAATGGCAAAATTCATATCTAAATCAAATACCGAAACCATTTCTATTGCCAAAAAATTCGCCGGCATTCTTCTTGGCGGTGAAGTCATCACTCTGTCCGGCGAATTGGGAACAGGCAAAACCGTCTTTGTCAAAGGTTTGGCACAAGCATTGGGAGTGACGAAGGAAATTGTCAGTCCGACTTTTGCGATTATGAATATGCTGCCGGCAAACAAAAACAAAATAAAAGCACTGGTCCATGTGGATACTTATCGTTTGAAAAATGAAAAAGAGTTGAAGGAAATCGGATTCGGTGATTACCTGGGCGCGTCCGATACGGTCTGCGTAATTGAATGGCCGGAACTGGCGAAGGGATTACTACCAAAAAAAATAATCTCCGTTACAATTACACACGGAGATAATCAGAATGTACGAAACATCACAATCAAAAAATAATCCATCCACTTCAGACTTCGGAGCATCCTTGAATTTTTTATTTCACCCCAAAAAAAGCCTGATAAACCTTCAACGCCATCCACTCCTTAAATTTTCGCCACCGACCGCGCGCGACCCATTGCTTATCTTCCAAAATTTTCGCGTCGTCAATCCATTCCAACACAATTTCTTTTATTTTTTTGACAAATTTAGGATCGCGCGTCAAAAGATTGGCTTCGTGATTGTAAAAAAAACTGTTTTGATCAATGTTACTGCTCCCCACCATCGTCCAATCATCGTCCACAATCAGTCCTTTACCATGCATCATTTTGTTCAAAAAATGAATCCGCACACCGGCGCGACGCATGATGCCAAACCAGGTAAACGCGGCCGCGGTCGCGATCCGCAAATCGCTGCGAAATGGAATTAGCAGATCAACGCGCACTCCCCTTTTTTTTGCTTGCCACAAAGCCTTCAAAAAACCCAAATCCGGAAAATAATAGGGAGAAAATAAAATCACCCGTTCACGCGCCTTGTACAGCGCGCGCAGATATTGATCCCGTACCCGCGAGCCTTTCGTATTCGGCTCATCGTAAATGATATCAAACTCATCATGCATCACTCGAAAGCGATATTTCAGCAAATGCCGAACCGCATTTTTATCGCCACCGCAAATAATATATGATTTTGCAAATGAACGCAAAAGCGATCGAACGACTTTTCCCTCCAGTCGAACATGGATATCCAGCCAATCGCGCATGGAATGATTAACATTGACTCCCCCGATAAAACCAACAGTTTCGTCCACAATCAAAATTTTGCGATGAGTACGCGAGGAAAAAATTCCCCACCACACCAAATGTCGCCGTTTTTTATCTTCAAAAAGTCGAATGTCAATGCCCAAAGCACGCAATTCAGCAATTTTTTTATTTGATATGGCGAGACTACCCCAATAATCAAAAATTAATTTGATATCTACTCCCGCCTTCGCTTTTTCAATTAAAATCGCCAAAAATTCCCGACCGATTTCATCATCGGTAAACAAATAAACTTCCCAATATATGGAACGCGTAGCCGCGCGCAAAGACGTAGCCATGGCCGTCCAAGCTTCTTTGGTGGTGGAATAAATTTGATAATTTGATGTTGCCACAATTATTGATTGTGAGAATGATTATTTTTTAGCCGCTTTTATAAATTCCCGAAACAGAGGATGCGGGCGCATGGGACGCGATTTGAATTCCGGATGAAATTGCGTGCCCACAAAAAAAGGATGATCAGATAACTCAACAATTTCCACCAAATCAGTTTCCGGATTTATTCCTACCACTTGCAATCCGGCCGCATCCATTTCCGCGCGATAGGCATTATTAAATTCATAACGATGCCGATGACGCTCGGAAATCAAATCCATTTCGTAAGCTTTTTGCGTTTTGGTTCCCTGCCGAAGCGCGCAATCATACGCTCCCAAGCGCATGGTTCCTCCATATTTATTAGTGCGTACATTTTTGGCCTGCACCGGATTGATGAATATAATCGGATCCGTTGTTTGTGGATTGACTTCCACTGTATTCGCGTCTTTTTTCCCCAAAACATTACGCGCAAATTCTATAGTCGCGAGTTGCATACCATAACACAAACCCAAAAAAGGAATTTTATGTTCTCGCGCGTATTGGATGGCGCGAATAATTCCTTCAATTCCCCGCGTGCCAAATCCGCCCGGCACAATAACCCCATCATATCTGGAAAGTTTTTTAATACTATTTTCATCGCGTTCAAATTCTTCAGAATCAATCCAATCTAAAATTGGTTTACGATCATTGAACCATGCCGCGTGTTTGATTGATTCAATGACCGAATGATACGAATCAGCCAATGTATAATCTCCCGTGCCAAAATATTTTCCCACCACGGCAATTTTTACTTCACGCGTGGAAGATTGAATTCTTTTGAGAAAATCCTGCCATGGCTTAAGATTACTTGGTCTGGTTTTAAGATTAAGAATTTTTAATAATTTATTGCCTAAATTTTGCTCCTCCAAAGTCAAAGGGATTTGATAAATTGAGGGAACATCGGGCGCGGAAATACAATGCTCCGGCTTGACGCCGCAAAAAACCGCCAATTTTTCCAAACGCGGTTTGTCCAGCGCATATTCGCCACGCGCGATAATCACATCCGAATTTATGCCCACGCTATTGAGCGCTCGCGCCGCGTGTTGTGTTGGTTTGGTTTTCATTTCTCCCAAATGCGAGGGAATGGGTAAATAACTGACCAAAACAAACGCCACATCCGCGGGATTGGCCAGCTTCATCATGCGCGCCGCTTCCAAAAATAAAATATTTTCATATTCCCCCACTGTTCCGCCCACTTCAATTATCGTTATTTCGGCGCGATGATTTTTCGCCGCGGTGGCAATGCGCCTAATTACTTCTTTGGGAACATCCGGCACCACTTGTACGCATTTTCCCTTATATTTCATCGCACGTTCATTTTCAATGACGGTCAAATACACTCGACCAGTAGTCATATAACTGTTGGAATCAAGATCAACATCCAAAAATCGCTCGTAATTCCCCATATCCTGATCGGTTTCATCCCGATCATCAGTCACAAACACTTCACCGTGTTCAATGGGGTTCATCGTGCCTGCATCGACATTAACATAAGGATCAATTTTCAGAGCAGTCACGCGCATTCCTTTGGCTTTAAAAATTGCACCGAGAGAGGCAGTGGTCACGCCTTTTCCTACTCCGGACAAAACACCGCCGACCACGAAAATAAACTTAGGATGATGTGATTTTGACATATAAATTTGTTATTTTTTATGGCACAATTATACCATGTTTCAAAAAATAAGAAACCATCGCAGGAAGGGTTTAAATGTCAGAAAATGACACAGAAAATGAGGTCTTGAAAAAATGGCTAAGATACGGTACTATAGAGATTATCTATAAATTTTTATGAAATCAGGTTTTGCTATTCTTATCGGTCGATCAAACGTGGGCAAGTCCACACTCATGAACACATTGGTAGGAACCAAAATTTCCGCGACCAGTTTTCGCGCCCAAATGACCCGTGATATTATTCATGGCGTGGTAAATAGTCCTGAAGGACAAGCGGTTTTTATTGACACACCGGGAATTTTTAAGGATAAAAAAAGCTCATTAAGCGGCAAATTAGTCAATAAAGCCGAAACCGCAATCGAGGGAGTGGACGTTATTATTTATGTAGTAGATCCCACGCGCGAAATTGGACCGGAAGAACGCGCGACGTTTGGCATCATCAGGCATTTACAAATTCCCAAAATTTTAGTTATCAATAAAAGTGATTTACCTTTGGATGAACGCAAATACCAGGCTGATTACGAAGCCATGGGACGAGATGTGAGTGCGGTTTATTCTTTGTCAGCCTTGCGCGCCCGCCATATTGAACCACTAAAAGAAAAAATAATCAGTCTTTTGCCCGAAGGCGAGCCAATGTATCCCGAAGGACAGTTAACTAATGTCGATAATCACTTTTGGGTGGCTGAGCTTATTCGGGAAAAAGTTTTTTCCGTGTTGGATAAAGAAGTACCCTATTCAATTACGGTAAAAACTGAATCAATTGAGGAAAAAGAAGGGGTGATGGTTATAAGCGCAAAAATTTTAACTGATGAAGAGCGCTACAAACGGATTATTATTGGCACGCGTGGTGCGCGAATTAAGGAAATCGGTCAACTTGCTCGCCGCGAATTGGAACAAGCACTCGGCACAAAAATATTTTTGGAGCTGGAAGTAGAAGTGGATAAACACTGGATAGAACGGGTGGAATAGCAATTGACAGCCGAATTTTAAATGATATACTAAATTATACCATTTATTTATTTTAAGGAGGAATATGTCAAAAGATACTATAACCAAGTCAGAAATCACTACCATCCAGAGTGATATTAAAGTTATTAAAAAATCCGTTTGCCAAGTAGAAAAAAAAATTGATGGTTTGGAAAAGCGATTTGACGTGCTAGAAACACGAGTTAGCGTTGTGGAGACTAAACTTGATTTTGTTATTGATGAAGTCGGCGTTTTGAAGGAAGATATGGAATATGTTAAAGATTTTCTGGCGAACGAGGTAATGACCAAGCAGGACAAAAATGAAATTATGTCGACTTTAGATGTATTGGTCGGTTTTTATAAAAAATCAGAACAGGAACAAACACTCCAAACCTACCGAATTCGAGAACATACAGAAATATTAGAAAAACATGATAAAGAGATTAAAAATCTGCAATTGGCTGTTGCCACATAATCTATGGCCAGCTTCTCCTCCAATCCTGGAAAAAATATTGTCATTGAAGTAGCGGGGATACAGTACGAACGGTATCCAATAAAAACCCATGTTATAAAGATCAAGGAAAATTTGACCGAAATTTTAAAACAATATGTTGCTCCGCATCTCCAGCCAGGAGACTTAATTTTCATCAGTGAAAAAATCGTGGCAATTTCTCAAGGACGTTCATATCCGATTGCGGAAATTAAAGTGAGTAAAATTGCCACATTCTTATCAGGCAAGGTATACAAATCTCCGTATGGAATTGGCCTGGGTAGTCCTTGGACAATGCAACTGGCATTGAACGAAGTGGGATATGGACGAATTGGTTTGGGAATTCTCGTTCATCTTTTGTTTAAACCGTTTGGTATCAAAGGAATGTTTTATCGCGTTGTTGGTCGAACAGTTGCCGCGATTGATGGCCCCTGCGATTATACGCTTCCGCCGTACAACAAATACGCCAAGCTGGGACCAAAAGATCCGGATAAAGTCGCTCAACAATTAAAAAATTACATTGGCCACGATGTTGTAATAATCGACGCCAATGATTTGGGAGTGAATATTTTAGGAAGTTCAACAAAAAATATCCAGCGAGAAACTTTAGCTGCTATTTTCAAAGATAATCCTTTGGGACAAACCAGTGAACAAACACCGATTGCGATTGTACGAAAAATTTAAAATAAAAAATCAAAGATTCTTTAAAAAATTCTCTAATAACTCTTCTCCGCCCATTTTTTTTAATTCTTTCAAAATTGCTTTTTGACAATGAATCACATTGTGGCGCGGGACAGTAATAAAAGGAGGATTACTGTTCAAAATTGGACTTAAAAATTTATCATGAGAGCCCGAAGAATTTTTATTTAAAATAAAACCGATTCGAGTAAGTGCTCGAATACATTGCAGACGATTAAAATTATTCCCTCCCATAACCCCTCCTTAATAATTAGATTAGACGGTATTACAAATTAAACGTGAAGAACTTTCAAATTTTGATTCTATGTGATTATTTGGAACATCAAAATAAGTTAAGAGAGCATCTTCAATCATATAAAGGAGTTCCTGTTTATCTTTCCCCTCTGTTATAAGTCCGGGCAAATCAGTCGATGTGGCAACAAACCAGCCCTCAGGTGTTTTTTCAATTTGAAATAAGAAAAATTCAGGTAATTTATAATTAACTGATTTCTCAATCGCTTCTTTTATATTTTTTAAATTGAAATTAATTTGTAACAACATATATTTTTATACTATCAGAAAAAAATATCATTGTCAAAAATATCTGTGAAAAATTAGTTTAAACCAACTTTATTCTATTTCTATTTAATTATCCTCCAGCCTTAATAACTTCAGTACTTGTTAGGACAGACCATCCTTCACCATTTTTATATGCAACACCTAATCTAGTTATTATGTATTCGGGTTGAGGACCACCTGCTGTGGTTCCGGCTATTTGCATCCAGACTCTCCGATATTCCGCATTTAAATTTTGGAGGTCAGAACTACGTATAGTACGTCTATCTGGTTTTAAGAAATAATCAATTTCGTCACAGAGGAGATTGCGATCAGCCTCACTAAGACTCCCGACATTTGTACCTGAAACTACAGTTGTAAAACCTTCCATACCATCACCATCCTCTGTAGGATTCGGAGATCTAGCAATTAAGGCTCTATCAATTCTATAATTACTGCGTGCACCCATTTTATAAAGACGATCAAGTAATACTTGGAATCTTTCCCAAAGCTGCTTTGTTTCCTCAGATGTTGGATAATCTACAGTAATTGTTTTTATTAACTGATCAGCTATTAACCTTAACTTTTCAGGAGTAATTTCATATAATTTATCATTTTGAAGTTGACCTAATATGGTTTTGACAATTCCCGCAGGAGAAGGATCTAACTTTTCTACAGATGCTTCTTGTGCGACAGGAATTTCTTCAGCTGTTGATGTATTATCTGTTGAACCAGACAACTCCTCTGTGTGTCTTTTACCATATTTTTCATAAATCATGTCAGCCAATGCCAACTGGATTACTCCTATCTGTCTAGGGGTGTCTGTATCTCTAAAACCCCGTTCAAGATCCTCAAATCGGATCTCAGCGATTTCCTTAGGAGGAAAATCTATCATACGTCTTTCGGCCATATACATAAATAATAAATAAATTACTTATTAAGTATGCCCCCCCCCACTTGCTTCTGTCAAATTTAGGTTTTATTCTTTTTAAGCAATCCCATGGCCACTCCTGCTTCCCCCCAAAAATACCCATGGTTATTTTCTCCCACAGAACGATCAATGGCTTGTTTTTCAATCTGACAAGTAAGCACGCCAAAAATTACAGGCACTCCTGTTTCAAGTCCAAGACGCATTATTCCTTGACTCACGGCTTGAGCGATATATTCATCATGCCGTGTTTCGCCTTTTATTAAACAACCAAGAACAATTACCACGTCAACTCTCTTTTCTTTAATAATTTTCTGCGCACTAAAAGGCAATTCAAATGAGCCGGGAACTTCCAAAACAAAAATATTTTTCTTGTTCACTCCGGCATTGGACAATGATTTCAAACAGCCGGCCAACAAATTATCCGTTATACTATTGTTCCACTGTGCTTTTACAATTCCAATTCTTAATTTATTGCCGTTCAATTTTTTATGTTCGATTATTTTTTTTGAGATCATATTATTTTTTTAATTTAAATCGTAATTAATTTCGTTTTTCCTAAGTCTTAATCAAACTCCTTTTTCTAAGTCTTAATCAAACTTCACTGATCCTCTTTTTTTCAACTGATAGTCTAACGGATTATGCATTCTCAACAAGTTAGTATACTCAGCTTTCAGAAAAAGAGGATTCAGTTCCAGTTTGATTATTAGTATATTGGATGTTTCGCTGTTGCATATGTTGAATTAAATAAACAGTGCGTTGATTAAAATAAAAATGGAACGGATGTAGCTTTTTTGAGTCCGTCCCGGTCGGGCGGATCTCAGAAAAAGATACGCAGTGAATTTTTATTTTAATTTCCTGACGTGTTTATCGAATCGTTATTTCTTTAAAAACTTTTCAACATATTTCCCGATCACATCAACCTCCACATTCACCAATTGCCCAACCGCAATATTTTTCCATGTTGTCCGTGCCATTGTTTCTTTAATCAAAGAAACTGTTACCAAATTCCCTTGCAATCGCGCCACAGTTAAACTAATTCCATCGAAAGTAATCGATCCATGAAGAATAACATATTTTTTTAATTTTGCCGGCAATTTAACGCCAACTAAAGTGGTTTTACCATCAAATTCAACAAATACCACCGATGCAAGCGCATCAACATGACCTTGAACCATATGTCCGCCCAGCCGATCGCCCACGCGCAAAGCTAATTCCAAATTAAAATGATCATTTTTTTTAAGCTTTACCAAAGTAGTCTTACGCTTTGTCTCCGGCATCACTTCAAACATCAAGTCGAACTTTAATTTCTTAACCAAAGTCAGGCAGACGCCGCTGATAGAAACACTATCGCCCACTCTAATATGTCCAATCTTATTTTTTGGTTTAAGGCTAATATACGCACGCTCTTTTTTCTCAATTAAGCCAGTTACAAGACCAACGGTTTGTACAATTCCCGTAAACATATTATTTTTTTCGTGCTGTTCGTTCGGCAAAAAATTCATTGACCAAACGGACATCAATCGCAATTTTTTCTTTTAACTCATCGACTGAATCATAGTGCTCTAACTGGCTCACTTTTTGAATAGGCGAAACACGAATCTCTTCACCATAAAAATCCGGTCCCGTATAATTAATAAAATAAACCTCAACCTTCCACGGATTATCATTAATTACGAGAGCACCATAATAAACTGAATCCCGCAATACCGCTTCGGCCGCATACACGCCAACGGCAAATTTTACCTCTGTCGGATGAACATTAAGATTGGCCGTAGGATAACCCAGACCTCTGCCAAATCCATCACCCTGAACTACAATCCCGCGCAACATATTATTTATTAAGTTTTTCCAGAGCCGCTTTTAAACCCTTGTCGATAAACGCATCAGACGAAGACGCAGTCATGCCCGGTTTTTGTTCAAACATTTTTTCAATGATCGTGTCCGGCTCAATTCCCTTGCCGTCAATTTCACGATTCAGCGGAGTCAGCCACTTGGCAATGGTTAACTTAAGAGCGGAGCCATCGGGCAATGGTTCCACATCTTGCACCGAACCTTTGCCAAAAGTTTTTTTGCCCAATAATGTCGCGACTTTATAATCTTGCAATGCTCCGGCCACAATTTCCGCGGCCGAAGCCGTGCCTTCATCAACCAAGATTATCGTGGGAATAGCGCCGAATACATATGGACCACTCGTGCGAATATCACGCATTTGGGCATCGGAAGAACGTTCACGCAAAACTACTTTGTTGTCCAACCAAGCGCTAGCCACATAGACTGATTGATCCAAAATTCCGCCCGGATTACTCCGCAAATCCAAGACAATTCCCTGTGGTCGATTAAGCGTTCGGCGAATATCGCGCACCACGGCATCAAATTCCTGACTGGTTTTATCATTAAAATAACCAATCCGAATATAGGCGATATTCTTTTCTTCTTGTTTCCACGTCACACTAGGAACAATAATTGCCGCTCGCACAACAGAAACATCGTGCGTTTGTTTCGCTCCACTCGACAAAATAGTTAATTTAACACTACTGGCTTTTGGGCCACGAATTTTCCCCACTGCTTCGCTCAGCGACAAGCCAAATGTTTCTTTATCATCAATCGCCACAATTACATCTTGCGGTTTTATTCCCGCGCGTTCAGCGGGCGAACCGGGAATTGGAGCAACCACAATAATTTGATCTTTTTGCATGCCGACTTCCATCCCCACACCTTCAAATTCACCGGACAATTCTTTCACAAATTCTTCGGCTTTAACCGGAGGAAAATACATTGAATACGGATCACCCAATCCGTTAACCATGCCTTGAATCGACGCGTAAAAAATTTTTACATCGTCAACCGGCTGACCAACATATTTTTTCTTAATTTTATTCCAAACATCCCAATATTGATCAAAACTAACTTGAGGCGAACGAGTCCGACTATAAAGATCAATCACGCGACTAATTTCCACTTTTTGACCGCTTCCCGTAATTTGCTCGCGCACTAAGCGTGATGTTCCTAACCACCAACCAGCCACAAAACCAACCACAATAAGACAAAAAGTTTTTATATAGCGAGACAGGGCAGTCGTATTAGAATGAGATAACATATTATGATTGTGAACGAATTATTTTGGCTCCAAGACTCTGTAAAGTGGTTTCAATCATTGGATATCCGCGATCAATGTGCTCGACTGCTTCTACAGTAGTATTCCCATGAGCGATGAGGCCGGCCGCCACATGAGCCATGCCTGCCCGCAAATCAGGGGCAAATAATTTTCCACCACGCAAAATGCTTGATCCATTCACAATCACGCGATGCGGATCGGCAATCACAATATTCGCGCCCAGACCATTTAAATAATCCGCAAAAAACATTCTGCCCGGATACATTTTTTCAAAAAACAACATTGAACCTTTTACTTGAGTGGCGAGTACGATCATCAAACTCATCATATCACTGGGAAAACAGGGCCATGGTTGGGAATAAATTCCTTTGGTTCTTGCCCAAACCGGATCAGTAATTTTTTTAGTTTGTCGACTAGGCACAATTAAAACATTCTCTTGAAAATGCCAACGCGCGCCCAGCTTACCAAAAAAATATTCAAACGGTTTTATATCGGCCGCTGACACATTGCGAATTTTAAGTTCTCCGCCCGTTATAATCGCGAGTACGATCATAGTTCCGATATAAATAAAATCCGGCGGCGTTGTTACCGTGGTGCCGGCTATTTTTTTTACTCCTTCAATTATAAGTCTATTGGTTCCCGCCCCTTGAATTTTTGCACCCATTGAATTTAACATTTCCGCCAGTGCTCGGACATGCGGTTCAGCCGCCGCATTATCCACCGTGGTTGTGCCCGACGTCAAAACCGCGGCCAGCATAACATTTTCTGTTGCCGTTACACTAGGTTCATACAAAAAAACCGATTGCCCGCGCAATCGTCCTTTAAGGCAAAAAATATCGTCTGACAGAAAAGAAATATGAGCGCCGAGTTGGGATAAACCATCAAAATGCGCGTTCATTTCCCGCGGACCGATTTTATCTCCGCCCGGTAAAGTGCTGGTGACTGTTCCAAAGCGCGCTAACAATGGCCCCAAAAGCGTATTGCTTGCCCGCAGTTTTTTCGCCAGTTCAGATTTAATTACTGTTTTTTTAACACTAGCCGCGTTAATTTCCAATATTTTATTTTTTTTATCATGAATAACAGTCGCGCCCAAATCCTGTAAAATTTCCGCCATAACCAAAACATCACTGATTGCCGGAACATTATTAATGATTACGGTTTCAGTGGTCAAGAGCGCAGCCGCCATCATTTTTAAGACTGCGTTTTTATTGCCGATTGGTTCGATTTCTCCATTGAGCGGTTGTCCGCCTTCAATCACGAATTTTGCCATAGTGTGGACAGATACAAATAATCTAGTATAATCATACTGCATTTATCCTCATTTGGCAATTGTATGAAAACCCGTTCAAACGATCCGCTAATAACGCATCTAACCCAGTTTAAAAGACGTTTTATCATGATTTGTTTAATCACTGTTTTTTTTGTTTTGTCACCCATGATTATTATGTACACGGCCGGCCTGCGCTTTAATTTTCAAACCAAAAAGCTAGAATCAACCGGAGCTTTAAATATTGATATAGAGCCCAAAAATGCTGATATATTGATAAATGATATTCGAATTACCCAAAGTATGCCGATCCGTCTAACCAGTTTAGTGCCCGGCACTTATCGAGTGAGCATCAGCCAAACGGGATTTCATTCATTAAAGAAAGATTTTTCCGTTCATTCGGGTGAAACAACGTATCTTAAAGATACTAATTTATTTAAAGTAACTGAGCCGCAAAAAATCGCGAGACTTGATAATCCAATTACTAAGCTGTGGTTGAATGACTCGACAATTCCATTGATATACGGCTACTACAATGTGAGTAGCACCCAATTCATGTTCAAAATATCCGGATCAGATTATTCGGAAACACCGTTGGCGTCTGAGGCAAATTTTTCTTGTTCGGCCAGCAAACGATATTGTGCCATATTTACAAAAGCAGAAAATACCTTGACCATAATTGATACGCTTAATTCCGCCAATCAGCGTATAGTTACTGTGGCATCCAGTTCAAATCAGTTATTATGGAATCATTTTTACAAAAGTCCGCTTTTGTTTATTGGAACGAACAAAAAAATTACTCAACTGAATTCCAATTATTCTCTGACTGAACTAGCCGCACGTAATGCTTCGATATGGTTTGTCGCGGATAATCAAACAGCCTGGATTTATAGTAGCGGAACAATTCAAAATCTGAACGATCCCAAACAAAACTTTAGTTTTAGCCATAATCAATCATTAGAAGAAATTATTGATATCAGGAATGATTTTGCTTTGTTAAAAACAAGCAAAGATATTTTTTTGATTAAAAATCCGGGACAAACCAATCAGACAGAAAAAAATATCGGAGCCGGAAAATGGGAGTATCATGCCCCAACCAAGGAATGGCGTCTGGTTTCGCCATGGGAAATTACGAGCATCTACAACAATGGCGCGAGTACGGTTTTGTATCGAAGCGACTCAACAATTCAGTCAGCGCATTCATTGGACAAAAATGGCTTAATTTTAATTGTGGCGAATAATAAATTAATTGCTTTTAATCCGGGCTATTATCTTAGTCAGGAATTGGCGGAATTTGAAACGATTGAAGCAGTTGATACTGACGAAAATGAGCGAATAATCGCCGTTGCCGGCACTTGGCGAGGTGAACGCGGGATATATACACTAGCGTATTAATTATAATTCCACGATGGATTTGTCGCCCAAAATTAGCATGCTTGCTTCAGTCGCGCGCCGACGAATAGTGACTTTTTTACCAATTAAGCTGTGGGAAATATTTTCTTCACAATCAATGGCGCAATTGTCAAGGACAATGCTTTTGGTAATTTGGATGCCACTAAGCTCAGTCCCTTGCCCGACTGTTACGTAGGGACCAATTGTGCAATTTTCCAATACACAATTTTCACCAATAATAACCGGACCAATTAAGCGTACGCGATCGCCAACACGCGCGCCAATGCCAATGTGCACCACGCCCGAAATTTCGGCTGATCCAACTAATTCATCCGGCAATTCCCGTGATTCAATTTTATCCAAAAGCAGTTGATTAACCAGCAGAAGATCTTCGTGCTTACCTGTATCTTTCCACCATCCGGTAATTTCTTTATGTCCAACACGACGACCGTCTTTCAAAAATAAAGAATGAATACTGGAAATTTCGTATTCGCCACGCGCGCTCTTGGTAATTTTATTGAATGCCTCAAAAAATAATTTTGGACCATATAAATAAATTCCCGTAACCGCAAAATTATTCGGCGGATTGGCTGGTTTTTCATGCACATCAATCAGTTTTCCGGCCGAGTCAAAAATCGGCACACCAAAACGTTCCGGATCCGATACTTGTGACAGCGCGAGCAAACAATCAAAATCACCGCGATTAAATTCTTCCACCAATGGCTTTAAACTGCCCAATAAAATATTATCGGACAAATAAAATAAAAAGGGTTCATCGCCAATAAATTGTTTGGCTTCGTTCACGACATGCGCAATTCCTTGCGGACCGCCCTTTTGTTCAAAAAATTTTATGCTAATCCCCCAATGCCCGCCATCACCGATATATTGCTCAAGTTCGGTTTCACCGGGATTCACATTAATAAAAATTTCTGTAATGCCGGCTTCGACCACTTTATCAATGGCATGAAAAATCATGGGTTTATTTGCCAATGGCAAAAGATGTTTGTTAATGGTGGTTGTTATGGGATAGAGACGTGTCGCGCGACCACCTCCGGTTAAAATTGCTTTGCGTATTTTCATATTATTGTACGAGCGATAAACTTTTACCACCAAATTAAAGTTTTAACAATCAGCCAATAATACGCCGTCATAATAGGATTGCCAACATAATTGACGATTGGATTATCAGTCGATTTGTCTTGAAAATAAATTCCCGATGTGGCCAAATTAAGCAAATCACGATCGCGAATTTTCCGCATTGCCTGGATATGAGTGCGTTTCTTGAACCACAATTGCCAGCTCGATTTTTTAAGCCAATACGCATACACTTTTTTGCGCTCGTTCCACCAACCGCCTTTAAGGGCAAATAAAACTAATCCTAATTCAAGAATTAAAGCCATGGGCAACAGTAAAATTAAAGTTGGCCAACGAAAAAACATGAGCATGGTTCCATAACGATTGCGTTCCATCCAAAAAAACTTGGAGATACTTCGGCTGAATTGATATTTATGATAAAAAACCGAATCGCGAACCAAGACTATTTTGTACCCAACCATACGTAAACGAAATGACCATTCCAAATCTTCGTGATACATCCAAAAATCTTCATCCCACATCCCATACTGACGAATAGTAGCGGTACGAATAAGAAGGGCTGCTCCGCTCGCGTACGCGATTAATTTTTGCGGCGGCAAATTCAAATCTTTTAACTTATGCCGATATTCATTGCAAAAACCAAAACCCAAATAATGAAACGCATTGCCCATACTATTAACCAACTCAGTTTCCGGATGCAAAAGCATGAGAGATTGCGCCGCGCCAATTTTGGGATTATTTTCCATTACTTGGACGATCGGCTCCAAACAATTGGCGGCCATAAAGCCGTCATTGTTATGGAAATACACATAATCAAAACCATTGTCCAAAGCCCAACGCGCACCCACATTATTGCCGGAACCAAAACCAAAATTTTCTTTTTGAGCTAAAAGTGTAACATGAGGAATTTCCCCGCCGGAAAGTGGGAAAATATTTTCTTCAATATATTTGACTGACGGCCCAAACTCCGGATGCGGATTGTCAACAATCACAAACTCCACTCGATCATGCGGATAGGTTAATTTTTTCAAGGATGAAACCACATCATCAATATATGGCTCGCAATGAAAAGATAAATAAATGATCGCGATTTTTGGTTGCATATAAAATTATAATCGATAACGGCCACGCCATTTCCACAGATACCGAAACCAGCTGTTCAAATGAATACGCGCGTTCTTATTTTTGAGGAGAGCTTTAATAATCCCCGGCACTTTGGCTGAGTCACGCGCGTGCGCATGCTTAATTACAATATCATGAACATAATAAACCGGCCAATGATGCTCCCACATTGTCCGACACCAATCACAATCTTCCAAATATGCCAGATACCGTTCATCAAACCAACCGATTTCATTCACCACTGTCTGGCGCACAATCAAAGCCGCGCCCAAAACCCAATCCACCGGCTTGGTGGAATTATGATCAAAATCTTTCAAAAGTAAACGATCGGTGTAACGTCTAACCCAAGCATATTTTTGATCCCAATTAATTTGTTTAAGTGGTTTAATTAAAATTGACGGCCAGTCAAAACGATAACAAGAGTACTGCAATGAGCCATCCATATTCACCAATTTAGGACCAATGCAGCCAATCTTAGGATGTTCATCCATAAAACGAATTAACCGCTCAATCGTGCGGCTGTTTTCGGGAATTATCGTATCACGATTTAAAGCAAAATAATACCGGGCTGATGTCGCTTTAAAACCAATCGTATTTCCGCGGCCAAAACCAACATTGCCACCACAATCAATATAATTGACATCGGGAAATTCAACGTTTAAAGCTTCTTTAATACCATCACTGTTTTCCGAATTATCAGCCACGGTAATTTGAACTAGATACGGACAATCAACCAGATCGCGTTCAATGGAATTAATCGCGTTCAAAATATCGTCCTTCATGTGCAAATTAACAAAGACGATAGTTATGTCTTTTTTGGCATCCACCATTTTCTCATTTGTTTCCATGGGATTTTTTTATTAAAGTGAATCTGTTTTTTTTTGGTTTGTAGATTTTGACGATTTTTCCATACCTCTAACAAACCGTCAATAACGCGTGGTTCAAACAACAAAAACCACCCAAACTTCTTTAATTCATACCACAAAATCCACGGAAAATCAAGCAGCCAATTTTGCCAGTATTCATTTTTATACAAGGTCATGAGGTGGTTTTTGTAGCTGTGATACTGTATCCAACTTGATTGTTCTTTCTTATTTTTGACCGCCGCCGCATCAGATAATTCAAGCGGACCAGCCGCGGAACGATCGTGGTACGCGACTGAATCAGTCGTTACTCCTGCCCCATATCCAGCCGCTTGCAAACGGAATGCCAAATCGACATCTTCTTTGTATGAACCGTATAAACTATCAAAAAATTCTTGTTTGGAAAAAGTCACTTCATTAATTGCCTGGCGACGAAATAAAGGCATTGTACCGGAAACCCCAAAAACTAATTTTATTTTTTTTTCATCTGAATTTTTCCATTCTTCGCCCGATTGAATCTCAACCACGCGCCGATTACGCCAAACTTTTAGGCCAAGCGAATCAATCGTATTGCTTAAGCTGGCATCAATTCCCTGATTTATCTTAAAAAAATCCCATTTCATTAACCGCGGACTCACGACTGCGAGTTCTTGATTACTCGCGATTGCGATCATTAATTTTTCCAAGCAATCCGGCTCCAAATACAAATCCTGATTTAATAAGACAAAATATTCACTGTTTGTTTCAGCATATAGTTGATTGTGCCCGCCCGCAAAACCATTATTCTTAGCATTTACGATTAAGCGGCTTTGAGCAGGAAAATTGATCAATTCTTTTTGAATTGATTCGACGGTATTGTCAGTTGAATTATTATCGAGTATAAATAGTGTCCAATTTTTATTGGTCTGATTTTTTAATGACGCCAACAAAAACGGAATGTATTTCGCTCCGTTCCAGGTAACCAGATGAACTGATAATTTCATACTATATATTTGCGACGTACTTTTTCCGCAAGCCAAATCAAAGCAATTCCAAATGGTCGTACCAACGCAATCCATATCCAAATATACCACGGTTCCCATTTTTTAAAATAAATCAACATACTAGCGCTAAACTGTTTCTGTTTCCATAAAGTCGTACGCTTTTTAAAACTTTGTCCCACATAATCCACAGCCGAAATTATTGGTGTATACATCACTTCATATCCGAGCCTTTTTACTTCACGACAAATATCAACGTCTTCAAACCAAATAAAATAACGCGGATCAAACGCCCAGCCTAATTTTTCCACGATTTCACGACGCATCAACATAAACGAACCCTGCACTGAATCAACGAGCTGTTCTTTTTCCGGATTAAAATCCGCCATTAAATAATGGTCCAAAATTTTTGGAGATAGATGAGGAATTTTTAACATGACAGCCAACTGGTCGACCAATGTCGGAAAACGACGTGGGCCAGTGGCTTGATTATACTGCCCTTTTTCATTGGTTAATTTCGGACTAACAATTCCTACTTGAGGTTTGTCTTTCATCCATTCCAATAAAGATCGCAAACTAGCTGGCTCCAACCGCATATCCGGATTCAAAAAAAGCAGATAGTCACCTTTAGCCATGGCCACACCCTCATTATTTGCCGCACTAAAGCCAACATTTTCTTTATTTTCTATAATGCAAAGCTGTAAATCATTTTCATTATATTTTGATTGTAACAACTCCACTGTTCCATCAGTGGAGCCGTTATCAATTATAATATGTTCGTAGTCCAAATCAGCGACCGCGGCATTTACTGACTGAATCTGGTCATCAATATTTTTTATTGAATTCCACGTTACGGTTATTATCGAAAGGTTCATATGATTTTTTACCCAAAATAGTAAGCATCTGCCCATCTTTTATCACATAGACGACAACTGCCTTAATAAGTTGGGTTTCTTCTGCCATACTTCCTATGTAATTAAACGTTACGCCAAACTAAAATTCCAAAATTCTTCGTGTTTCATCACAACATTAGTTAAAGCAGTAATATCTTCGTGAGTGCGTTTTTCCAGACTGTCAACTCTGCCTTCAAGGCGGTTAATATCCAGTCTTAATCGTGATTCAACTGAAGTAATCCGTTCTTGCAAGCTTTCTTCCACCATGTCTATTTTCGCGTCAAGACCAAAAATTATATTTGTGACATTTTCTTCGAGCGTCTTTATATCTTCTTTGGTCGCAAAATTCTTTAGGTCTTCTTTTGTGGCAAAATTTTTTAAATCATCTTTAGTGGCAAATTGAGTGGCAAATTCTTTTAAATCATCTTTAGTGGCAAAATTCCGAGCGTCTTCTTTTGTGAGAAAATCTTTGGCATCTTCCTTAGTAAGGAAACTTTTGGCATCTTCTTTTGTCAAAAAACTTTTTGCGTCATCCTTGGTAAGAAAAAAAGTGGCGTCTTGTTTAGTTAAAAAATTGGCAACAAAAAATTCTTTAAAATCAATTAAAAAACTCATTATCTCTTTGGGAGTAATCTCCTTGGTTGGCATATTAGAAAAAATAATCCCGATAGTGAAGCACATCGGGGACGAATATCAAGTACTCTTAATTATGAGTATAACACCTGAATTTTAGGCTGTCAAAAATTAAAGAATCCGCCTAATTTAAGCTAAATACTCCTTCAAAGCCAACTGCCAACTGCGTTGCGCCGGCAATTTAGTGTTAATAAGTTGTGAATAATTCGGACGTTTGGCTGGCCGAGGATACGCCGTGCTCGGCACTGGATTAACAATTATAGCCAAATTTTTCAAACGAAAAATTTCTTTAGCCCATCCGTGCCAAGTACAAACACCACTATTTGCGCCATGATAAATTCCCGGCTGACCACTTATTACCGATTTGGTAAAACGCGCCACATCAGACACATACGTTGGACTACTCAATTCTTCATCAACCAAATCAAGAAAAGTTTTACCACCTTCGGTCGCTAAATAAATCATCGTATCCACAAAACTTTTTTTTCCTCCATCACTAATCGCCGGCTTACCAAATAATTTGGACAGACGAATAATATAATATTTTCCACCAGCTTCTGTAACTAGTGCTTCGCCTTTCGCTTTTGTTTCCCCATATTTATTAATCGGCGCGATAGGATCGTTTTCAGTATATCCATTTTGATTGATTCCCGCAAAAACATAATCCGAAGAATAATGCACAAAAATAATTTCCCGATCCCGACACAAACGTGCCAAATTTCCGGCCGCGGACGCGTTAATTTTTAACGCGCTGTCATACAATTCTTTGGACTCTTCAATTTTATCAACCGCGTTAATCGCAACGGCGTTTATTACCAAATTCGGTTTTAATTCTTCAATTTCTTTTTTTGTTGAGTCAAAATCAGTAATATCCAATTCTTTTTTATCGTACGCGATTACTTCGTGCTTGTCCGCCAAAAATTCACGAACCAATTCCTGCCCCAACATTCCACGCGCTCCTAAAACTAAAACTTTCATAGCGAGTAAACTCTAATAAATATTATTTCAAATGTTCGCCGCGTATTTTTAAATATTCTTCGTAATTTTCCAAATAATCACCACGATCCGGATTGTAATTAGTGGAAGTGAGCGCGATCATCATGCAGTCTGCGCTGGCGTTTTTAAATCCATGCCACACATAATTCGGGACATAGATTGCCGTGTTTGGTCCTTCCAAACGCATCTCTTCTTTTCCCTTTCCGCTATCAATAATCGCGGTAATTGCTCCTCTTGCTACGAAAAAAAATTCTTCTTCAACATAATGACAATGCTCGCCCGTTTGTTTATCCGGCTTGATATCGGAAAAATAATACATGCGCTTAACATCAAACGGAATCACATCTTTAAATTCAACCGGCGTTAAATTAAAATCGCGATTGGTGAAAGTTTTTAAATCTATTTTTTGAAATTGTTTCATACTTCGGTAAAAACTCAGTATAAATAAATTAGGCCGCGCTTGTCATTTGCGCATTTGATTTTTCCAATCCTTCCTGAAAAATATTCATTTCCGCGCGTTTTTTATCCCACAAATTTTCCACCCAATCCGTATTATTTTTATACCAATTAACGGTTTCCGTCAATCCGCGCGTAAATTCAGCTCGCGTATATTCCGGTTTCCAACCCAAAGCCATAATTTTACTGGCATCAATGGCATAACGGCGATCATGTCCGGGACGATCCGTCACATATTCAATTTTTTCTTCCCCAAACCCCATTATTTCCAAAATCATTTTGGTAATTTCCAAATTACTGCGTTCATTGTCTGAACCGATATTATAAACCTCGCCCGCCACACCCTGATGCAATAGTAAATCCAAAGCCGTCGCATGATCACGCACGTGGATCCAATCGCGGACATTTAAACCATCGCCATATACGGGCACACGCTCGCCTTTTAATAATTTAAAAATAAAAAATGGAATTACTTTTTCCGGAAATTGATACGGGCCATAATTGTTGGAACAATGCGTTACGATCACCGGAGTTTTATGCGTCACAAAATAAGCATTGCACATCAAATCGCCTCCCGCCTTGGCCGCGGCATATGGCATGTTGGGCCAAATCGGCGTGCTTTCCGTAAAAAAACGATCTTCATCAAGCGCGAGCGATCCATAGACTTCATCCGTGGAAACATTGACGAATTTTTCTACATTATTTATTCGCACCGCATCCAAAATCATTTGCACGCCCAAAGTATTCGTCAAAACAAATTCTTTCGCTCCGCCATGAATGGAACGATCAACGTGCGTTTCCGCCGCAAAATTTATGACATGAGTAATTTTATATTTTTTCATCACCTCATTCAGCGCGTCCAAATCCGTAATATCGCCGCGCACAAAAGTATAACGCGGATCATTTTCCACGACGCGATGATTGGCCAAATTTCCAGCGTACGTTAATTTATCAAAATTTATAATTTTGTAATCCGGATATTTGGCCAAAAAATAATGGATAAAGTTACTCCCAATAAATCCCGCGCCGCCACATACCAGTATATTCATATACTTTTATATTACTTTTTAAGCCGCTCTTTTTAAAATAAATTTATTTTCTTCGGATAACATTTCTTGCAATCCAAGTTTTACGGCATTCCTCTTAATAAATTCAGCGGCAAAATTATCAGCGTAACTTTCGTAAGGACTGGTTCTATAGGCAATTTCTTGAGCGCGTTGCAATTCGCTTAATGTTTTAATTCCCAAAAGATTAATACTTTTCCTCAAAGAAGGGAAAACAGAAAAAAATTCTTCTAAACTTTTACACCCGCTTATTTCACTTTGTAATTCTGCTGGATCAAGTCCAGTCACGGGCAATAATAACAAATTTGCCTCATAATGTTCGCGCCACTCTTGAATTCCGCCATACTTCTCATAATTTTTTATATAATCAGTCGCATGACCCAATTCATGGGCGATAATAAACAATCTTAAAAGTCTCGGTGTCATATTTTCAAATGAAAGTGCTAACATACTTGCCGACATTTCAATCGAAGTCTGACGATTTTTCATCAATGCAACCATGTGATTAGTTTGTTCAGTTACAATAAATATTGTAGGAACAAATTTACCTTCGCCTAACTCAATTACATCAAAAAAACCTCCGGTATTTGGTTCCTCATCTGGTGAAATAAAATTAATTTCAACCTGAGATAAAAGGGGTTGTTCTTCTGCCATACGCCTTAAAAAAGTTACCATGAGACTATCAACGTCTATTTCTCTTTGTACTAAAAAATCTTTCAAGGTAAGTCGATTCAATTTTTCCATTTCTTTTGAACCCCCCCCTCATTAGAATGTTCTTTCGAACCATCCATATTAAAAATCTAAAAAAAATAACTTTATTATGCTAAGTAATAAATTGATGCCGCACCAAACTCCACGCCGCCATCGTTTCACCATCCCAGATATCATTGCGTCGAATCATGGCCTCAACTTCATCAGGATAGCGCGCAATTATTTCCATACTTTCCGTTTCATCTGGTTTGGAAACTCCGGCTTCGCCCACTTGCGCCATAAAAATATGCATCCGATCTTTAATCAAACCTTTTGATGGTTCAAATTCACCAACCAAAATTAATTCTTCTGCATCATAACCTGTTTCTTCTTTTAATTCAAGATTCGCGGCCTGAGTTAGCGTCATCCCATTTTTTATTCCACCACCGGGAAATTCTATGCTATGCCTATCGGTCAAATACCGATATTGACGCACTAACACGATTCTACCATCAGGCAAAACCGGCACAATCATCACACCACCCCGAGATTCAAGATAATAATAATCCCCAGCTTTACCATTGGAAAATTTAAATTCATCATGTTTATATTCACACCACGGATTTTTATGAATTGTTTCTTCGGATATTTTTTTTATTTTACGAGACATACTTTAACACTAACATTAACCAAACCTTTTATAAATTTCCGCCACATTAATTCCGTCATTTTTCTTCACCACCGAATGCATACTCCCTCCGCCATCACCATTCCACCGCGGAAAAATATGCACATGCCAATGCGGCACAGCTTGACCGCCAGCATCGCCATGATTCCAGCCAACAGTAAAACCTTCCGGTTGTAAAACCGTTTGCAACCGCTCCATAATTTTTTTAATCGCTCTGTGCAATTCCGCAATCATAACTTCATCATAATCAAAAATAGTTTCACCGTGTTTTTTAGGAATCACGACCGTATGTCCCACCGCATGTGGAAAAATATCCAAAAACGCCAAAATCGTCTCATCCTCATACAACGTGTAATTGGGAATTTCCTTGTCCACGATTTTACAAAAAATGCAATCCATATATCCGTATCTTACTTCTTCTCTCCCAAATTTTCAACCCGCTTCACCGGGCGAAGTTCCAGATTATCCCAAACCGCGATTGGCTCAGACAAAGTCAATTCGGTCGATCGCCACTTTGTTTCCATTTCAGCTTTATCTTTTTGACTTAATTCAATGTCATACCAATACAAAGGAAAGCCGAGCATGGCCAGTTTTGCCATGGCTTGTATTTCTTCCTCACCTTGCCAATTTACCAATACACGTCGTCCGGGAAAAAGATATTTGTCTCCGTAGCGAGTTACTACAATCGCGGAACTTGGCGTTGCTTCGTATATTCTACTGCGCCAATCATAATATCCAGCCACGGTATTTTTAATTTCCGCCAAACCCTCAAAACGTAAAAAAACCGCTTTAAAGGAAAAAAGCGCGAGCGCAAAAAAAATCATTATTGCGCATAATTGACCAGTTTTAGTCAGAGTCCATAATTTTTTTAATAAAAAAGCCACAAACGGCAATGACAAAACATATAACGGCAAAAAATAACGCGTCTGTGAACTCCCAATGGAAACTAGACCAGCCAAATTATCCGCAAAATTCCACGATCCATAATACAATAAAATTAAAAATACCACGCCTCCAAAAACTATTGAATAATATCGCCAAATTTTTTGACGTTCATACAAAGTCAGTCCGAAACCGATGATCGCAGCCACAGTCCACGGCGCGATTAATTTAAAACCATAGTTATATATGGTTTTTAAAATAATAAGCGGATGCCAACCAAAAGGCAAAAAAATCGCATTTAACAAAGGAATTCCTTGTGGACCACTCGTGATTAATCCGCCCGCGCCATTTAACTGTGGTCGAACATATCCACTCGCGAACAGATTTCCATAAAAAGCATTTTGCGTTACAAAAAATAATACACCAACTACACTCATACCAATTATCCCTGACAAAATTCCCGAAATATTTAATTTTGGTTTAAGGAAAATAAATAAACTAGTGAATAAAAAAAGTGTCCATAACCATTCAGTCGGACGAATATATAATGCCAATCCCCAAAAAAAAGTGAACAAAAAAAGTTGTACTGATTTATTTTTATATTTTATTAAAAAATACGTCGCAACTAAAAATAATGTCACAAATAATGTCATGTGTTGCAATGGTCGACTGGCATAATACCACCATGGCGGCAAAAAAAATAAACCAATCGCCGATAAAAACGCCAATGATCTGTCGTCAAATAAACGACGAATAATTCCGTATAAAAAAAGTGGAGCAGTAACTGCCGAGAGTGGAGTAATCATCACCACGAAATAATTAAATAAACTGCCATCATTAAAAAAAGTAATTGCTTTCATTGCGAAAGCGAGCAAAACGATAAATCCCGGAAAGCCAATCGGCATTAATTCTCCATTCACGACCGTCATACTCCGCGGGTGCAATTGATTAAGCGCCACGCCGGACAATGCTTCCTCCATGCCAATTTTATGATGCAAAACCCATTGGCGAATAAACAAATAATTCGCCATTTCATCCGGTTGATTAAAAATCAGATAAGCCGATTCCTGCGTGGCGACATCAGCCGACAAAGGCTGAGCATAAAAGTCCCAATACAAAAATTGATAAACAACAAAAAATCCGGCCGCCAATAGCACCAAGACAACTTCAAAAATATATTTTTTAAACCAAGCCATATTGCGTCTGCGTATAGCTTTGATACAATACCTGCAATTATAGATAATTAACGCTAAAAATTCCAGTATGACGATTTTATTCCCGCTCTTGGTTTTATTCTACTATATTGCGTTAGTATACGCTCTTCGCCGTCGCACCGGTTTTGATACGGCGAGTGTCTTGGTTAGTATCTTTTGTCTGCAATCTTTAAGCGGATCAATTTTTTATCTTTTTGATAAAGTTTCCCCTCTTTCCATCGCCATGACCGCAACCATTCCTCTGATTCTTTTTTTAATAAAAAATAAACAACTGGCAGAAAAAGACAATTCTACAAAATCACCGCGCTTTTTGTGTATTTCCTATCTCCTTATTATAATTTTGGAATTCGGCATTATGGCCAATTTATTTTTGAACCAAACGACTGAACCAAGTCCATCGCCATGGCTTTTGGTGGGATCATCTTTTTTCTTTTTGTATTTTGTCACAATGCTTTTGGTTTTAATAACTACATGGCTATCGCCCAACGCAAACTGGCGTCTCAATCTGACATCCCTCCATCTATTGATTACCTATAGTGTCGTCGCTATTATGTATCCGCTCGGATTTGGTTTTGATGGTCAGATTCATCGCGTTACCGAAGAATGGATAAAACTGCACGGCTTTATCGCGCCCAAATTACCGCTGTATATTGGCCAATACACGTTTGTGGTTTTTTTAAGTCATCTCACTAAAATTTCCACCAGTCTAATTGATGTTTGGTTGATTCCCATTGCGACGGCGTTTATTTTACCGCGGATTATTTCCGATTCATTAACTAAATTTTTTAGTATTCCCGAAAAGATTGCCATCAGCTTACTGTGGCTTCTGCCGTTTATTTATTTCTTCGCGTTATTTTTGACTACGCCTTTTAATGTTTTGGTTTTATTAACGATTATCGTAATTTTTTCCGGTCTGGTCTATACAAAAACAAACAAGCCGCGCGATTTTTTAGTGGCCGGCTTATCGGCTTTAGCTGGACTTTTTATTCATCCACTTTTGGGCGCGCCTTTGGCTGTTTTTACTGTTGGACTTTTTCTTAATCAAAAAATAATCCAGACAAGTCGGGACAATAAAATACAAAAAATATTTTTGTCCACGTATGGTTTGGTGATGACTTTTTTGGTTCCGGGATTATTCATGGCCTTTATTTATATAACACGACATATTGTTCCCACGATTTCCAATCCGCTCACCAAAATTAATTTATTTTTAAATTATGGACGGTCGCCATTTTGGTATACATCGCATTCACTGTGGTATTGGGAAATTTTGTATCGGTGGGAATGGTTGATTCCGGTCGTGGTGTTGGCGTTATCCGGGTATGGTTTGTACAAATTTCGGGAGCGCATTAATTGGATGTACGCTACAACCGCAATTGCACTTTTCTTAAGCGCGTTTTTCTTGCGCAGCTGGGTGGTTTTTCCCGATGTTCACGCGCTGGAACAAGGCGATTACCCGTTGCGTTTACTCAAAAGTGGTTTGCTGTTTATTCTGCCGTGGGGAATGGTCGGTTCATATTATCTCGGAAACAATTTATTTAATAAAATATACACGACTAAAGTAATACGACGATTGACATTATTATTTTTTATGATCGCGGCCGGATTTTTAACTATTTCTTTTTATTTAAGTTATCCGCAATGGAATCAAAAAGTTAAATTTCCCGGCTACAATGTTTCCGCAGCTGACATTGAGGGCGTGCATTGGATTAAAGATGATGCTAGTACCAATGATTATATTGTTTTATCCAATCCAATTACGGCCGCGGCCGCGCTCAAAGAATTCAGTTTTGCGCGCTACTTCCCCACTGCGCACGGCGAACTATTTTATTATTCAATCCCCAGCGGTGGCGTGTTATACAATTTTTATACGGAAATGTGGACTAACGGCCAAAAACGCAGCACCATAGAACGAGCCATGGATTTAATGGGAGTAAAGCGCGCCTATTTTGTCATCCCCTCTTATTGGACAAAATTTGATTCCATTGTGGCTGGTGCGAAGAAATCCGCGGATTGGTGGGAAGAGATTGATGGGGGGAAGATGTTTGTTTTTGGGTATGAGAAAAAATAGCTTAATTTGTTAACAGGCCACCAGTTAATTGTTATGTTACGCAAAACTATTTATACAAATTATTTTTGATACAAATGAATCAACTTACCAATATATTCTCCCAACGACAACCCAGTCAAAGATTTTGTTGTCTGTTTACCCATCTCGGCCACTTTCGCTTGATTATTCAAACACCATTCCAATTTATTTTTCAATTCCGCCACATCGCCGGCCGGAAATGTCAGTCCGTTTTCCCCTTGCCGAATTAATTCGGCAATCCCCTCTATATCACTCGCCAACACCGGAACCGCGGCCGCGAAACTTTCAAAAATAACGGTTGGTGAATTTTCATAACACAATGACGGCACAACCGTCATATTCATGCGTGCAAAAATCGCGGGCAATTCGCGCCGATCCAAACGGCCGTACATTTTAATTCTTTTGTCGTTTTTCGCCAAATCCGTAATTAAATTAAGTTTTGCTCCGCCACCCACAATATGCAATTCCGCTCCGGAATTTTCCAACTCACGGAACGCTTCAACTAATTCTGCCACACCCTTATGACTTTCAATTTGACCGACATAGAGGAATCGAAATTGATTATCAGTGGTCTGAAAACTTTTTTTAAATTTATCCTGACTTGTTCCGTTTACCCCGAGTGTAATCGAGGGAAGCAAAGTCGAGGAAGATCTGTCTAGGGACAAAACTTCAGGAAATGTTAACGGATTACGCAACACTTCCACACGCGAACGCGAAAAAAATTCGCGCGACAAATAAAAATCCCGTAAAAATTGCGACGGCGAGATAACGGTTTCCGGTGAACCAAAAAGAATTCGCATTAATGCCGTGTATATTTTGCTCGGCCAACCCACATAGCGCCACGAATGTTCACGTTGTTTTAAAATCATCCCGCTCGGTTCAACCAACTGCACATCATGCACAGTGTGAATATGGCGAATATTCAAAATGCGAATGATCGCCGGCAGTAAAAAACTCAAACCCATTAAATTATGCGTATGCACAACATCGGGTTTTTCTTGACGCAAATTTTTTTTTATTTGCCACGCCACCTGAACATTAAAAATATCCACCACGTGCCACAAAAATCGCGCGCATATTCCATGCTCATTCGCACTGGTATAGAAAAAAATATTCAACGGATGAATCCGATAAATAGTTAATTTATTATGATGTTCAATTTTAGACATCAACGGAGTACTCGTAATAACCACAACCTCGTGATGCATATCTAACAAGCCTTCCACTGTTTTCACCACCACCTGTTCCGCTCCACCTCTATCATAAGGCGGATATATATTATTGATGACCGCGACTTTCATAAAACTACAATTACTCCGTTATCTGACAATTCTAGAATCCATTTGTTTTTCATCACGTAGAAAAAATAAAGCCAAAATAAATACAAACAAATTCAGCGCGGAAAAAACCTTAAACGCAAAATCAAAACCTCCAGGCATACTTAAAAAAATTCCGCCAAATAACGGCCCTAATAAAAAACCAATGCTTAGTGTGATTTCCATAATACTGACCGAATATCCGCGATATTCTTTACCTAAATTTTTTTCAGTTAATGATTCGTACATTCCTTCCACTGCTGGCAAGGCGATTGTAAATAATCCTAGGCTGGTAATAAAAATTAAAACACCGGATATCAAAAGTTGATCAAATATCTGTAACAAAAAAATGGAAATTGTACTTATTGCCAATCCAATAAATATAAATTTTTTTCTACCAAAAGTATCTTCCCATTTGCCAAAACTCCGTTCAAACAATATCATAGGCAACGTATAAATCGCCAGTAAAATCCCGCCAATTATAAACTCATCAAAAAAATATCCAGTAAATTTTTTGGCAAATATGGGTTCAAAAACAAAGAAAAAACCATCAAACAAATGAACAAACGTTAACAGGAAAATTAAAAACAATCCTTGTTTACCAATACTCTTCAATTCAAAAATAATGTCAGTATAACTTTTGGTAAAGGAAATTTTTTCTAAAGGCATTTTTCTTTCCTTTTTTTGAGCAAAAATCACAATGGCTAAAATGAGTAAAAGTCCCAAACAAAGATAAGGAATATTTTTAAGATTTAAACTGACAACAAAGCCAGCAATAATCGCTCCAATCAATAGACCAAAAGAATATAAAGATTCAAGAAACGATATATGAGTTGAACGATCTGTTTCCGTGGAGTTATCAAAAACATTCTTATATGAAGTAATGCTAAAAAGATCAAACGCTATACCATAAATATTCGTGGCTAAAAAAAGCAGGAAAACAATACTTCCTGAATTAAGAAACAATATAATATTCGCGCAAAATAAAAAAATAGAGACTAACAATAGAGTTTTTGGAGGGAATTTTTTTTGAATTTGCCCCAAAAACGGATCAATAAAAAAAGAAATAAACGAACTGCCACTTAAAATTATTCCAATGGTAAAAAAACTCAAATGTAATGATTCTAAATACAACGGCACAAAAAACTCAAACAAGGCAAAGGCAATTGCCCAAACCAAAAAGAAAACCGAAATCTGCATTACTTTGTAATGTCTGTCCCTTTTATAATTTCGAATAAACCGACTAAATACAATCATACTAAAATTCTGCAAGCTCTAAAGTTATTAACAAGATGTTAACAAGATATTAACCAATGGTATATTGCCCAAAAATTCACATTGCTCTATTATATAGAAACTAGTCAATTAACTCAAATTAAACTTGTGACTGATTTTACTCAAGTAGAGAAAATTCCACCCCAAAATCTGGAAGCCGAGATGTCGCTTTTGGGCGCGATTTTAATTGATAAAGAAGCTTTGCTTAAAATTGCGGATATTTTGGAACCGGATGATTTTTATAAACCCGCACATGCCGAAGTATATCAAGCCATTCTTGATCTGTATGCCAAAAGCGAGCCCGTGGATATTTTAACATTATCAAATCGTTTGGAAGAACGTGGAGTTTTGGAAAAAATCGGTGGCCGAAGTTTTGTCGTCAGTCTAGCCAACACTGTTCCCACGGCTTCGCATGTTAAACATTACGCGGATATTGTCGCCCGCAAAGCCACGTTACGCAAACTCATTGGCGCGGCCAGTGAAATTTCTCGTTTGGGTTTTACGGAAGATTCCGATGAAATTGAAATGCTCCTTGATAAAGCCCAACAGCATGTCTTTAGCGTAACGCAAAAACATATTAAACAAACCTTCACGCCCATTCGCGGAATTTTAAGCGAAGCCTTTGATCGGATTGATGAATTGCATCGCGACAAAGGCAAATTGCGCGGCGTGCCCACCGGATTTCGGGAATTGGACAATATCTTGGCCGGTTTGCAAAAATCCGATTTGATTATTTTAGCGGCGCGGCCATCGGTCGGAAAAACTTCACTCGCGCTCGACATTGCGCGTCACGTAGCGATTCGCGAAAAAGTGCCCGTGGGAATTTTTTCTTTGGAAATGAGCAAAGAACAATTTGTGGATCGTCTGCTGTGTGCCGAAGCCGGCGTGGATTTATGGAAAATGCGCACAGGCAATCTTTCTGATCGGCCAGATAGTGATGATTTTCCGCGCATTGGTCATGCCATGGGTGTTTTGTCCGAAGCCCCCATTTATATAGATGATTTTCCGGGCAACAATGTAATGCAAATTCGCACCAAAGCGCGTCGTCTCAAATCCGAACATGGTCTTGGTCTTATTATTATTGATTACATGCAGTTAATGGAATCGCATAATAATAAATACTCGGAAAATCGTGTCCAAGAAGTTTCTGAAATGAGCCGTAATTTAAAAGGGATTGCGCGTGAACTAAATGTGCCGGTTTTGGCATTGTCGCAATTATCTCGTGCGGTGGAACAAACCAAACCAGCCATTCCCAAATTGTCGCACTTACGTGAATCAGGATGTTTAACCGGAGACACGATTATCATTCGGGCTGATACTGGCGAACCAGTCCGGCTCATTGATATTGTCACCGGTAAGATTCCAACCCCTTTACCTATATTTGCCCTCGACGAGAACTGGAAAATCTCCCCACAAATAATGACTAAAGCCTTTTCCTCTGGTCAAAAAAAGGTATTTGAAATGCGTTTGCGAAGCGGGCGCACCATTCGCGCCTCAGCCAATCATCCATTCCGTACACTTGGAGGCTGGACAAACTTAGAAGATTTATGTCCTGGTATGCGTATTGCAGTCCCTCGTGTTTTGACACCACAAAAACCCACCAATCTTATGAACTTGGATGAGCTCGCATTACTGGCACATCTCTTGGGCGACGGATGCACAGTACCACGACAGCCAATTCATTATACCAGTGCTGATCCGGAAAATTTAGCGGTAGTAGAGCAAACCGCTATAAAATTATTTAACATAAAACCGCGTCGAGTCAAGCAAAAAAATTGGTGGCATGTGTATCTTCCTTCACCCTACCACCTCACTCATGGAAAACATCATCCCATTACTAACTGGTTTTCGCAGTTAGGTATCGGTCTACGACACTCTTATAAAAAGGAAATACCACTTCAAGTATTCCAATCAGACAGCTCCCATATCGCGCACTTCCTCCGCCATCTATGGGCCACTGACGGTAATATTTCCTGGAAATTTATACTAGGTAGAAAACCAGCCGGAGCAATTTATTACTCTAGCACTAGCACGGTGTTGGCAAGACAAGTCCAGCATTTACTTACTCGTTTAGGTATATTCTCAACATTACGCCTCGTGCCGCAAGGCGATCATCGACCAGCGCACCAAGTTCATGTCCAAGGAAGTACCAATCAAAAAACATTTCTTTCAGTGGTTGGTTCGGCAGGCAGTCGTGGTGATATTGTACCGGCTATGCTTACCGCCCTTCAAGAAATAACAGCAAACCCAAACCGTGACACTATTCCTCACGAGATCTGGAATAGTACCATTGAAGAAGCGAGAACCGAAGCCAATATCAGTTGGAGAGAATTATACCGCCAACTAGACAATTCTTATGCTGGTACCGTTAAGCAAAATTCTGTGGGTAGAGAACGACTCGGTCGAATCGCAGTGGCCCTCAAAAGCAAACCATTGCAACTACTCGCCGACTCTAGTATTTTTTGGGACGAAATTGAATCCATCGTATCTCAAGGTATGGAAGAAGTGTACGATGCCACCGTACCCAGATTTCACAATTTTGTCGCCAATGACATTATTGTCCATAATAGTATCGAACAAGACGCGGATGTGGTATTATTCATCTATCGCAAAGCCGCGGATCGCAATTATCGTTTGGAAGATATTCCGCCGGATGAACGTCATCTGGGAGAAATTCACGTGGCCAAACATCGCAATGGTCCCACTGGCATGGCTAAAGTTTTTTTTGATGAAACGCGCGCGAGTTATCGTAATTTAGATACGCGGTATGTTCCGCCAACAGGCGGAGGACAATCGCATGCTCCAGCCAATCTACCCAAACCAGGATCAGTCAATGTGCCAAGTTTTTAATTTAAAAATGAGAAAATATATATTTTCTAAAAATTTAATAAAATATGTTTAATAAATTAAAACAATTCAAAGATTTACGCGACAAAGCCAAAGATTTGCAAAATACACTGTCCAAAGAATCAGTTACTGTTGAGGCTGTTGGCGGAAAAATAAAACTCACGATGGACGGTAATTTAACACTGGCTAAAATTTTCATTGATCCAGAATTATTATCGCCCAGTAAAAAAGAAAAATTGGAAGCAGGCGTAAAAGAAGCACACGCTGACGCCATGAAAAAAATGCAGCGCATCATGGCCATGAAAATGAAAGACATGGGTGGACTGCCGAATATTCCGGGATTAAATTAATGTGTACTCCAAGCCAATCGAAAATTTAGTGCGCGCGTTTATGCGCTTGCCGTCAGTCGGTCGTAGAACTGCCGAACGTTTTGTCTTTTATTTATTAAAAGCCGGCAAAAAAGATCCGGCGGAATTGGCGCTCGCAATTAAAACCTTAATTGCTTCGGTTAAAAGTTGCGCGATTTGTTTTGATTTTTCCGATCGTTCGCCTTGTGTGATTTGCGCTGATAAAAATCGCGACACCACTGTAATTTGTGTCGTAGCCGAACCGCAGGATGTGCAAGCAGTGGAAAGAATCGGTTCGTATCGCGGACACTATCACATTCTACGCGGACTAGTGCCGTTGGATGCAATCGCAGTTGATGAATCAATTTTAAAAATTCCCGAATTAATAACACGCGTGGAAAAGCAATTAATTAGCGAAGTAATTATCGCGCTCAATCCGGATTTGCCCGGCGAAACGACAGCCATGTATATTGAAAAATTACTGAAAGAAAAAAACGCTCAATTAAAAATCACTCGTCTCGCGCGCGGTCTCCCTATGGGCAGTGATTTGCAATATGCCGATGAAATAACTTTGGCGAGCGCGTTGAAAAATAGAACTACAGTATAGGTATGAATGATAAATTTACGATCTTTAACAAACAAACTACTACGATTGGTAGTAAAATTATGCTAAATTATTTAAACAATAAAGTCAATAAATGCCATCAATCGTAAAATAAAAAATCCCCCGCCATTCGAAAGATTTTTTATGTCAGAATTTTATTGGTAACTTTTTACCGGAGCTGTTTTTGGCTGATTGAATTTCATCCCCCGTTTCATCTGTGGCCTAATTTTCATTTTTTCGCCCATTTTATTTTTCATTTCTTGCATAACAGTAAACCGCGCGTCAGCTTGAGCTTGGGTAATATAACCCTTGTTTACCAAACTCTGCAATTCTAATTTAATTTTCGCTTCGGCCGCCGATTGCATTTTTGTTTTTAATTGTTCTTGCGTAATGCCTTTTTCCAATGCAATGTCTTGAATATTTTTTCCTTGCACCCAATATGTTTTCATTTCGTCAACCGAAATTCCCAGCAAAGACGCGTTTTGATTCATTTGTTCAGCCCATTTATCCGGGTCGGCCACACCTCCACCAAACCCTCTAAACCCGTGTAACCCTTTTGCTCCCATACCTGACGCGGAAACCGATCCGACTCCAATCAGACCGGCAAGCACGAAGGCAGGAATAACCAAAAGATATTTTTTCTGAAACTTCATAGAAATAAAAGTTAATAAATTAATCAGCTGATATATTTAATACAAATGATTTGATTTTTTATTTCACTTTTGGAACGAATTCCGGTATTGATCGGCGGATATGCGGCCGCAACACACGCAAATCCTTTGGCCGAGCCAGCTTAATATGGCTGGCAAAAAATTCCACTCCTTGCCACTGTCCAACCGCGATAATAAAAACTCCCAGCTCTGGCTGGCGTAAATCGCGTCGCCAATTGACATTTGACGTGTTAACCATAATATCCGACCGTGGACTGCGCACAATTAAAATATTTTCCCTAACCGCAACCACTTGTCCGGCAATGCCTCTGCCGTGTTCGCCCAATCTAAAATGCATGAATGATTTCATGTATCGTTTGCTCGATATTTTTTCTCCCAAATTTGCGAAAGCAAAAATTGAACCACTGAAAAAAATTATCACCAGCACGATAATGGACAATTTCCCAAACGAATACGCGTACGCACGTCCGGTCAAACTCAACAATCTGCCGGCCAAAAAAATCAAGAGAATGAGTGTAATAACGGGCTGAAACGGAAACGATTCCAGAAAAGCCCAAATACCCGAATTTCCAAATTCCAAATAATTTCGCGAGTCAGCGGAAACAAAATAAAATAATACAACGGTAAATGCCAATGCCGCGAGCAAAACCGTTAAAACCACAGCGCTGCCCAAGCCTAATTTTTCCGACAAAAATAAATAGCGGGAACGAAGTTTTACTTTGCCGCTTTTAATATCAGCTATGATTATGTTCTCCAGATTGTGCATCTTTTTTTCTTCCATATATTATTCCTGCATAATTATCTTGAGTTTTGTCTTGCCGCGAGCAATCAGAGTCCCAACCGTGCTCACCGGCACATGCAAAATGTCACTGATTTCTTCGTATGACTTTTCTTCAAAAAAATAAAGAACAACTGGCTCGCGATATTTTTCTTTTAATTTTTGCAACGCGCGACGGATGCGTAAGGCTCCTTCTTTTTTATCTATGGAAATGCCCAGTTCCAAACGGTCATCAGCTATTTCCCATTCACCTTCATCCAAGATCAAGGCCTCGCGCTTGAATTTTTTGCAATGATTAATGGCTTCATTATGCGCGATGCGGTAAATCCAGGATGAAAATGATCGATTGGCGTCAAAATCGAATAAATTACGATAGGCTTTAATGAATACATCCTGAAGAATATCCTCATTCGCGGTTTCACTTGTCGTAAATCGGCGGATATAACGAGTCAATTTGGCTTGATATCGTCTAATGATTTCACCATAAAGTTCGGATTCACCGTTTCGCACCAAAACTAATATTGCTTCGTCGCTCTGATTGTTGCTCGTTTCAGGCATATTCTATAGTACACTCCTTTGGCTGATTTATTTCAAATAAACTTAAAGAATCCATCCAAAAGAACCTATTCTTATTGACAAAAAATGATAAAATAATTATTCTTACGAACAGTCTAGCGCAATCAACAGCGCTACGAGGTTAGAAATGGACGGAATTCCGGTTTTGGACATGTCTGAGTTCGGGGCTCATCCCGAACAGGACAAGCGTATCGCCGACTTGATCGGCGAGAACGCGAGAACGCTCAGCTTCATGGCCATCACTGGCCACGGAGTCGAAAACTCGCTCATCAACGACGCGTTCGAGGCCATGCGCCAGGTCTTTCAGACCGGCATGACCGAGACGGAACGTCTCCACTACGAGTTCCCCGAGATCGGGCGTCAGGTGGGCTACACGCCACCCGACACCGAACAATCGGTGGGACACGCGCTCAAGAACCGCATGCGCTTCTGGCACGTCATGGATCCCAAGTGCGGAATCCGGAACGTGTTCCCCAGCGAGGTTCTGGAGTTCGAGCGTGTCATGCTGGATCTGCATGCTGCGCTCAAGGGATTCGCGGCCAAAGTGCTCCGAGCCGTGGCCATCCATCTCGGCCGCGACCCCGAGTTCTTCGTCCGCTGGATCGAGGATGGCGCGAACCTGCTCCGCCCCATCCACTACCCGGCCCTGAACGGCGATGAGAATGTGGAACGCTCGGGCTCTCACACCGACATCAACCTCATCACCATCCTCGCGCCGGCCACTGTTCCAGGTCTCCGAGTAATGGGACCGGACGGCCAGTGGATCGACGCCAACAACCCGCCCGGCACGCTCATCGTCAACTTCGGGGACATGATGCACATGCACACGTTCGGCGAGTTGAAGACGACTCTCCACGAAGTGCACAATCCGGGAACCGCGTGCCCGGATCGGTACTCCATCCCCATCTTCATCCACCCGAACGGTCGGCGCATGCTCGTGGGTACCCAAGCCTACCTGCTCCGTCGCCTTCGTCAGATCAAGCTCATCGGAGAGCTCCCGCCGAACCAGATCGACTACCAGGACATCGAGTCCTAGTAGCGCCCACCCCCCAATCCCACCAATCGGGCGACAACCAAAACTATGTCACCCAACCCTTATTTCTAAAGTTTGGAAATAGAGGTTGGAGGAAACGACATAGTTTTTGTTTTATTAAAATGTATTTACTAAAATAAAAATGGACTGGATATAACTTTTTTGGGCACGGAATTTATGACGTGATCCAGAAAAAGTTATGCAAGGAATTTTTATTTTAATTTCCTTAATGTATTATTAAAAAAATCCTCGTTTGATGCAAGGATTTTTTATTATATTTTATTTTAAACTTTGATAACTTTCACTTTGGTGAAATGCTGCCGATGACCAATCGTTCTCTTATAACGAACTTTGCGTTTATATTTAACCACTAAAATTTTCTTAGCACGCCCTTGTTCCGCCACAATGGCCTCAACCGTAACACCCTCCAAATACGGAGCGCCAATTTTAACATCCGTCCCATCATCTTCAGCCGTCAGCATTACTTTATCAAAAATAATAATACCGTTAACTTCGGCCGGAAGTTTTTCCACTTTTAAGGCATCGCCACTTTTAACCAAATATTGCTTACCACCTGTTTCAATAACTGCGAACATATAAATAAATTAAGCCAAATAAATCTAAAATTAGGAATGAGCGGATTATACGCAAATGCTTCAAAATTGTCAAGCTAAGGATCCCCAACAATTTCCAATCTATCTCCAATCTTCAAATCATATTTTTCAACCCATCCAGCCTCCAATTCCAAAACCAAATTGGCTGACTTACGTGGAATATAACGTCGCAGTTCTGTTTCTTTAATATCTAGTTCAGTTGGAACATTGGGCGCAATATCCACCACTTCGCCGTTCAAAAACCACACGATATCAATGGGAAAAAGCGTATCGCGCATCACAAATCCGTATTTGTTGGGAACGGCAAACACAAATAACATTCCATCATAAGGAGCAAGTGCTGTTCTGCCACCAAGACCTTTGTAATGCCGATACGGATTATCTGCCACCAAAACTTTCAGTGACGTATCTTTTAAAATTACCGTTGTCTTAGGCCAATAAAATTTATAAGCTTGGACACTAATAAAACCAATTAAAAAAATTACTACAATAATTTTGAAATGTCGAATTGAACGTTCTTTATTTATTTCTGACATATTTCAATAATATTTACTCCAATTCATAAAAAAATAGTCTTTACTCCCTCGTAATCAAACTCCGTTTTCTAAGTCTAAAGCAAAATTCAACGATATCCTTTTGTTCAACTGATAGTCTAACGGATTATGCATTCTAAACAAGTCATTATACTCAGCTTTCAGCAAAAGTATATTCGTCTCCATTTTGCTTATTAGTATATTGGATGTTTGGGTGTTGCATTAGGTGTTGCCTTTGTGGGTAATTTCAGTAGTGGGTAATTTTATTTTTCAGTAATGTGTATGAGCATCCTTTCTACTGGCTTGGTTAGAGTAGATTAGATGTCAATAAAGCATAGACTGGGAGGGTAAAAGAATAGCGAGTTTTACTGAAAAAGAAAATTATCTACTACTGAAATTCATGTTGATTTAAATTGAGTTGATTTATTTTAATTTCCTCAAAGTATTTGGGATTTATTTTTATTCCGTTTTGACAAAAAAGTAGACAGGCCAAACATAATCGCGCCCAGAATCACAAAAGCCAACAATTTATACCGATTCGACAAAAACAACGCCGATAAACCAAACACCAAAGCGATGCTATACATTACCAGCACCGCCTCACGTTGAGTTAGACCGGAATTTAATAATTTAAAATGCAAATGTTCACTGTCTCCGACAAAAATCGGCTTACCCTTATACCAGCGTTCAAAAATTACCCGCGCCACATCCAAAGCCGGCAAACCCAAAACCAACAACGTTGTAATAATTTTGCTACCGGAAATAACCGCGATAATGGCCAACAAATAACCGGTCAATAAACTGCCGCCCTCACCCAAAAAAATTTTAGCCGGATGAAAATTCCAAACCAAAAATCCCATACATGAACCGGCCAGAAGCAATGCCAAAAAACTAACCTCGGGCTGAAACCATGCCGACTGTTGCGTTAAAAAATAAATAATAATCGCGCCAATCGCCACCATCCCTGATACCAAACCATCCAAACCATCCAAAAATTTGGTCGTAAACATCATGCCCATTAACCAAAAAAATAAAATAATATCAGCCCCGGCAAACCATTGACTTAGATTGATTGAACCACCAAGCGGATTAGTGATTGCTGTCGGTCCCATACCAACATACACCAAAATTAAACTGGCGATAATTGGACAAATTATTTGCACACTGGGTGGCAATTGATATTTATCATCAAACCAACCGCCAATCATCAGAATGCTTGCGCCAAGCCACACTGCCACAATATGATAAAAAGGAATTTCAACAAAAATAACCAAACGAATGACGATTGACAAAAATAACAAACCAAAAAAAGTCAGATAAATTACCCAACCACCACCCAAAGGAATAGCGCGATCATGAATTTTTCTCCCTTGTTTTTGCGGTCGATCGATTATGCCAAAACGTCTCATTGCCCAAGCCACAAACGGAGACAAAATACAGGCCACAATCCCAGCCATCCACAAAGTTGCTAAACGAATCATATTATTTTTTTGATACTATCATTTCAAGTCGGCAAAGGCAATCCAGCGCGTTCAATTGAAATTTTTGCATTTTCTCCAACAACAATGATATCACGTCGTTGCAATTTCCCACTCAAAATTAATTCAGCCAATTGGTCTTCCACATGTTCTTGAATCGCGCGACGCATCGGACGCGCGCCAAATTCCGGATCATATCCAATTTGGGACAATGCCTCGAGTCCGGCATCTTCCACGCGCAAATCAATCCCTCGCGCTTCCAAATCTTTGGCCACGCGCTTTAACATAAAGCCGGCAATTTGTTTAATTTCTTCCCGATTCAATGGCGTAAATACTATAATACCATCAAAGCGATTCAAAAATTCCGGCCGATAATAATTTTTTAATTCCGAGCGTAATAATTTTTCCCGAATCTGATCAGTCGGTGTTCCCGCCCGCACTGCTTCTTGAATAAAAGTAGTTCCCGCATTTGATGTCGCGATAATAATCGTATTGGTAAAATCAATCACGCGACCAATACTATCAGTCAAACGTCCGTCATCAAAGACTTGCAAAAATAAATTCAACACATTGGGATCGGCTTTTTCCAACTCATCCAACAAAATTAAAGAAAATGGTTTTTCACGCACAGCTTCGGTCAAAAGTCCGGTGCCTTGTTGACCAATCTGACCAATCAAACGATAAATTCCGCTTTTGTCCTGATATTCACTCATGTCCACGCGAATCATTCGGTCTTCGCGGCCAAAATAGACATCAGCGATTGTTTTGGCCAATTCAGTTTTACCAACTCCGGTCGGACCTAAAAATAAAAAATTCGCGATTGGCCGGCCTTTGGAACGAATTTCCGCTCGCGCTCGACGAAGTGCGCTTGCCACCATAACCACGGCTTCGTTTTGTCCCACCACCCGTTTATGCATTTCGGTTTCCAGACGCAACAGTTTACTGGATTCATCTTCGCTAATACTCGTTGCGGGAATCCCGGTTTTTTGTCCAATCACAGCCGCTACATCATCGGTCGTAACCAATGGTTTTGCCGGATGTTTGCTATGAGCCAAACTCGCGCTTTCGGAAAATAAAGTCAATGCACTTTCGGGCAAATACTGATCATGCAAATAACGATTGGCATGTTGAACACAACGCGCCAGCGCATCATAGGAAAAAAATACATTATGCTTATACTCCACCTGTCCGGCCTTTGATTCCAAAACTTGAATCGCTTGATTTTCATCCATTATGGAAATTTCCACTTTGGCAAAAATAGAGCTTAATTCAGAATTGGCAATATGTTTGTGATAGGCATCAGGTTGAGTCGTGGCCAAAGTTAAAAAATGGCCGCCACTTAAATATTCAGCCAAAGTTCCGGCCACATTCATACCTGATTCTTGTTGCGCATCTTCCCCACCGATCAAATCAGTGACATTATTGATTACCAAAATAATATTCCGCGCGCGCGCCAGCTCATTCATAATTTTAATCAATCGTTCCTGCGCTCCGGAAACAGTCGTCCCGGCCAAAAGCGATGAAGTAGAAACTTGGACGAGTCGTTTATCTTTTAAACGATCCGGCACACGATCTTGCACCATACGTTCGGCAATCCCTTCAATGATACTCATTTTCCCCACTCCGGGAGAGCCCACCAAAAGCACACTCTGTTGTCCACCTTCAATGATTCTAAAAATTGCGTCAATTTCATTATCGCGCGCCACGCACGGATACAAATATCCCAATTGTGCTTTAAGCGTTAAATCCTCGCTAAAACTATTTAAAAACGGAGTAGCCACCGCAGTCATGGCTCGGTCAATCCCATGAGTATCCCGATGCGCCGAGGCTTGGCGTAACGCCAAATAATCTTCGCGTAATTGTTCACGAATTCGTACCCAAGCCACGACATTGTCCAGTTTAACACTGTCAATATTCAAATCATATAAAATTTCTTGCAAAGCCGGCCACGCCCGAACCGTTGCCAAAAGCAAAGCGCTTTCCCGGACATGCGAATCATGAGTTTTGGCCGAAATTTCGTACGCCGCAAATAAAATTTGCTCAAAAATATCGGACATGACCGGCTCAATAGTATTTTTTGTTTTTGTTATTTCAAAAGTAGAAACTCTGACTTTAACTGTTTCCGGTGAAATCCCCAGACGAATAAACATGTTACCCACCATTGGTTGATCGATTAAAGCCAAAAATAGATGTTTTGGTTCAATCATTGCTGACTTTTCTGTCACTGCCAACTTAAAAGCGGTATCAAGTGTGTGTTTGGCAGTGACGGTAAACGTTTCCGAAATATTTAATGATCTAACTTTTGGTATTTTTTTTAATTGCTCCCAATCTAATTGGACAATTTCTGGCGCTTCATCGTTGGTATAATTTCGTAATAAGGCAATTGGCTTATTTGATTGAACAATCCGATACCACACATAACTGAACGCGCCAATGCCTAACCAAAAAAATGATTTGGTCCACAAATGTCGCCGCGACCAAAAATCAAATGAAAATAAATCCAACCAAAAATCCATTCGATAAATATCCCAAAAAAATAAACCAACAAATCCCAGACCAAAAATCAAAGCGGTCATGATTTGAAAAGCATTTAAAAAATCTCGACCGCGACGAAGCGCGATATCATAAGCTGACAATGGCCAAGTCCAATACCAAAATTCATTATACAAAAAAAATCCACGCCCACGTCCCAGACAAAACGAACATTTGAATAAACCTTTAAGACCGGTTGCACTACAGTTCGCACACCGGATAACATTAAATTTTTCGTTTTGAGAAAATTGCATATTAGGGACTGAAGCTGGAAATGATCAGCATATAAATCACAAATACGGGCATAACTAACCACAATAAAAATAAAACCAAAACTACAAAAAACCAAACTAATAAACATAACGTGCGGCCAATCACATTGGTCAAACGCACGATAAAACTGATCAGTCTTCCCTGCCAATCATGCTGACCAAACATCGGCACAAAAACATTTTTGAGCCACAATCTTGGAGCCAATAAATTATTGGCCGCAGACAACAAATTTAGACACGCGCGCAAGGTGTGCATCATGCCGCTGGTATACCACCAAAAGGGAAAATAAAAAATATCGAAAATAAATTCGATGAATAATCTTTGTAAAACTAGAAGATGCATACGTTTTTACTAACTCGTAATCAAACTTCACTGATCCTCTTTTTTTCAACTGATAGTCTAACGGATTATGCATTCTCAGTAAGTCAATATACTCAGCTTTCAGAAAAAGAGGATTCAGTTCCAGTTTGATTCAAAGATTAATTGAATGTTTTGGTGTTGCACTCGTGAGATTGGTATTAGTATACCATTTTTTAAAAATAAAAAAATCCCGAAATGATCGGGACTTTATTTTATCGTTTGGCGACGATCGCGGATTCAACCGACGCATATTCAACCTGATCAACCGGTACATATCCTTTGTCAGCCAATTCATCATTCAAGCGCGTAATTGATTGTGCTTCGGCCAAAAAAACATCCAATTGGCGATTGTCAACTTGAAGTGTTTTGATTTGCTTGTTTAATTGACTAACGGCATATCCACTGGCAGTAACCTGATTGGTTTGAAACACATAAAAAAAAGCGGCGGCCACAACCACACTAATAAATGCCACGCGAACAGGCAATTTTTGAGTAATGGATTCAATTTTTAACCACCAAGAATCTGGAGTGTGCCGACGAGAGTGGTAATACATAGTGACAGGCTCGTATTAACAATTAATAATTAATTTTTTTGGATAACACGAAGTTTGGCTGATCGCGCGCGCGGATTTGCTTTATATTCTTCTTCGCCACATACAATTGGTTTTTTGGTAATAATCGTTGCGCTATTTTTTTGTTCCAAATCTTTAAAATAATGTTTGACTATTCTGTCTTCCAACGAATGAAAAGTGATAACTGCCAATCGTCCGCCTGAAGCTAGGACTTTTATGGCTTGGGGTAAAACTTCTTCTATGACTTCCAATTCCCGATTAACCGCGATGCGCAAAGCCTGAAATATTTTTGTGGCCGGATGTAGTCCTCCAATCCAAGGAATTTCTTTATCGGTTTTTAATTTTTTCCGATATGTTGCTAAAATTATTTCCGTCAATTGTCCGGTTTGTTTAATTGGCTCGCCTTGGCGATACGAAATTATCGCGCTCACTATTTCTTTACTTAAATTTTCTTCGCCATATTCCCGAAAAATTTGTTCCAGTTCATTAGCATCAAATGTATTAACAATTTCCGTGGCTGTAATTTCTTCCCTACCACTATACGTCATGTTCAATGGTTCATCAGTCAAAAAACTGAATCCTCGACCGCGCTCGGCGAATTGCGGACTGGACCAACCCAGATCAAGCAGAATTCCCTTAATTTCACCAATCGGATTTTCCGCGACAATTTTTTCCAGCTCGGAAAAATTTCCCCGCACAAACGTAACTCTGTTCGCGAACGAATACAGATATTGCTTGGCGCGTAACAATGATTCCGGATCCGCGTCAATCGCCAATAATTGCCCGTTTGGCGCAGTCGCTTCCAGAATTTTTTCACTATGTCCGCCATCACCAACTGTACAATCAATGACATTATCATTAGACTTAAGTTGTAAAGATTCCAAAACCTCATTCAGTAATACCGGAATATGGCGCATACAATTATTCTAAACTCCCAATTGACCCATCTGCTCGGCAATCGTGGTACTTTCGGCTTCCGTGCGTTTGGTGTATTCACTCCATTTGCCCGCGTCCCACAGTTCCAGCCGATTGTACAAACCAGCTACGACCACATCTTTTTTGAGCGTGGCGTACGAACGCAAATACTCGGGCAAAATTATGCGACCTTGTTTATCCACTTCCACATCCATAGCACCAGCCAGCATTAAACGCGCGAACGCTCGTGTGTTGGCTTGAGCAAATGGCAGATTGGCCAATTTTTCTGCCAGTTTTGCCCACTCAACTTTGGTGTACAAAAACAAGCAGTTATCCAAACCACGCGTGACAAACGCTCCTTTGGCCAAAGCATTCCGAAATTTTTTCGGAACTGACAGCCGACCCTTATCATCGAGGCTATGTGAATATTCGCCGATAAACATATTTGGGGATTAATTAGGAATACAAGCATTTTTCCCACTTTTCCCCACTTGTTTCCATTATATACCACAATAAAACACACAACAATCCCTTTATCCCCTATTTATCCACACCTCGACTCACTCCGTTCGCTCGGGTGGAAACAAAAAATCACCCGACGCCAATTAAAATTCCAATTCATTGGAGTTTTAAGGAGGTTGCGGGTGGTTTTTTGACTTTATACTTTTTATTGTTATAATTAATGTATAGGAGGGAGTCAAAATTATTTTTTGTAACTCCTTTGACGGAGTTTTTATTTTTGATTAAAAAATTTATGATACAAAAAGGAGGGAATAATTTTGCGTTTATTGATAGTCAAAATGTTTATCAAGGTACTAAAGAACTTGGTTGGCGTTTAGATTGGCATCGATTCAGGATATATTTACGAGAAAAATATGAAGTCAGCCGAGCGTATTTATTTTTAGGTTATATTCCAAAAAATGAAAAAATGTATAAATGGCTGGAAAATGCCGACTTTGTTTTATGTTTCAAAAAAGTAACTAATGTACACGGTGAAATAAAAGGAAATGTTGATGTTAATTTAACATTGAAGGCAATTCTGGAGAAAGATAATTATGACCAAGCAATTTTAGTAACGAGTGATGGAGATTTCTATCCGTTAGTTGAATATCTTACAAGCATTAATAAACTTTACACAATTCTGAGTCCTTGCGAAACAACTTGTTCAAAATTACTAAAAGAATCTGCGAAAAAAAGAATTTATTTTATGCAGAGATTAAAAGATAAAATTGGTCAAAAATGAAAAAGCACCTCTGTGGGAAAGACCGCATAGAAGTGCCTTTTCGTCGTATGTGCCCCGGCAGGGGTAAGTGAGAGAGGACTGCTTAAAGACGAAACAATAAGAAGGACTCACTCGTAATATGTATTTACACAATACAATAAAGAAAACTATTTGTCAAATTTAAAAAACACCAAAAAACTTATTGACATCATCACCTAAAAAATATACGCTTAAATCAAACTGGGAGGAGTTTATGTCACAAAGAAATCGAGGGGTGGAACTCAACTTCTGGGGAGATATGTCGTTTTCTGTTGGTGCGGAATGCACTGACATGAATCCGTTCCTGCAAGCCTTGGTTTTGGCGCAACATGGAATGACTTTGGAGGACATTAAACCGCCAAAGAAAAGCCCTGAAGAACGGATTGAGACTGTCTTCATTGAAGGTCTCACGGATGATGAGCTGAGGATCATCAAACAACTGTTCGATGAAGGTCGACATAATAACTTGACCGGACGCATGATTCTCTCTGCCTACCGCGCCGGACGCAGGGACGAGAAGGAGGACAACAGACGTCGGTCATGAAGATGACGCAAGGCTAAGGAGGAAAAAACCACCCGACGCCTGTTGAGATTCTAAATAATTAGAGTTTCAGCAGGAGGATAACGGGTGATTTTTTTTATGGACGAAAACCGGTTTTGATTAAATTTTGAATAGGCAAAAATAATGGCTGTGGCAATTCATCCCAGGCAAACCAATTCCAACATTCCAATTTTTGCGGTTCCATATTTACCACTTCACCGGCATCATAATCTGCAACAACATAAATAGTAATATAGTGCTTATCTTCAGTTTCAAATACATCATTGGTCGCGGTGATAAAACGAATATTTTTGATGGTAATACCGACTTCTTCCATAGTTTCTCGTTTCGCGCAGTCTTCGTATGATTCACCAAATTCAAGATGTCCGCCTGGAAAACCCCATGTTCCGTTTCCGTGAGCATTTTTTCTTTGTCCAAGTAAAACTTTACTATCTTTTACGATAATTACACCTAATCCGACTTTTGGTCTTTTTAGTTGTTGCTCTGTATTAATTTCTTCAATAAATAAAAATCGCGGCCGATTTCCCCATTCCCATTCCACATTTTCCAAAAACACTTCAGCCGGACGGACCATAAATTTGCAATCCAGCGGAGTATCGTAAAGCGCTTCGTACAACACCATGCCTCCCCCATCCCAATCTTCGGAATTTTTGACGACTTTATGAACACGATACAAATTGCCTTTGTAATGACGATAGATTCCTGATTTTATTTCCATAACACAAAGTGAGTTTTTTTGATTTCAACTTTATTTTAATTTTCGCAAACTGCGTTGAAACGTAATCGCGAACCGATGCGCTTCATCGCGCACGCTAATCAGAAGTGCTTGATTTTGACTTACCCATTGTACAACAGCTCGTTCTTTATTGCCACTTGTTCCGAGCGGACTTGTGGTGAGCGAAGTTGAACCAGTCGAGGGAAAATAAAAATCATTACGTTTACGCTCCGGACCTTTGGCAATGCCGACCACGGGAATGGCGATTTTTAATTCTTGCAAAATTTTCACCACGCGATTAACTTGTGGCGCGCCACCATCAATTAAAAAAATATTCGGATATGGCCATTCCGTATGATGCAGGCGCCGACGAATCACTTCATCCAAACAATCCACATCACTTTGGCCAACGACCGTGCGAATTTTAAATTTACGATATTGTGATTTGAGCGGTTCGCGAGAATTGAATACGACCATACTTCCCACTTTTCCGGTTGTGCCTAAATTGGAAATATCATAGCCTTCAATACGAATATTTTTTGTTTCATTTTTTTGTTCCAAATCAAAAAAATTAAATGGCTTGTCCTGACTTGTACCGAGCGAAGTCGAGGTAGCCATGTCGAAGGAAAAAAAATCTTTGTTAATGAGCGCCACATCTTGAATTGCGTTAAGCGCGCGCAATTGATTACGCAAACGTCCCGCCTCTTCATATTCTTGCGAAGTGCTGGCCTGTTTCATAGCGCGTTCAAACGTCCGAATCACACTTTGTTTTTTTCCGTCTAAAAATAAAACCAACGGCCGAATTACTTTTTTATTATATTCACGTGCGCTGATTTCATTCGTGCAAACACCCAAACATTGACCGAGTTGATAATAAAAACATGGTTTGATCGCTTTTAATTTTTGGGTTTTGAATAATGAATTTTTCTGACAAGTGGAAAAATAAAACAAACGCCGCAAAATTTTCATTACTTCGCGTGTGTTTAATCCTGGATACGGACCAAATACTGCGCGAAATTCTTTTTTATTTTGGTGCAATTCGTGCTGTCGTAATGTGCCGACTAGCGGATACGCGTCATTGCTAATCGTAATATAATTCCAGCTCTTATTATCTTTGCCCAGCACATTATATTTAGGCTGAAATTTTTTAATGTAGACTGCTTCCAAAATCACTGCCTCCAAAACCGAATCAGTTGTTTTCCATTTGATATCCGCGATTTCATGAAGCATCTGTTCAATCGGACGAATTGTTTTTTTACCGATAAAATAACTGCGCACTCTATTTTTGAGCGATGTGGCTTTGCCCACATAAATCAATTCACCGTTTGCATGATAATACAGATAAATGCCAGCTAGGTCAGGAACAATTTTAATACAATCTAAAATTTTTCTGGAAATGGGAAAATTCATAAAATTGCAAAATTACCTCCATTCATCTCATCATTTAATATCATAAAAACTATCTTGTCAAAAAAAGCAACTTTTATTCCGAACAAATATTATCCACAGCCATAACTGGACATTAACAAAATTACTGGTATATTTCTTATATATGAAGTTAACAAGCGCCAATCACAATTCTTATTTTGCATGGTATTGGATCCCCCATAACGCTTGGTGCGATTAGTTTTTTTATAAAAGTTTAAAAAAATCGTCCCGAGCATAGTCGAAGGACGATTTTTTATTGTAAAGAGAATTTTTTTAGTCTCAACAGCACAGGGTTGTCGGGACAAAAGATAGTTCTTTTGGAAAAGGAGTGGGAAAAGATGAAAGGAATCACAGTTTCCTTGCCGGTTCAGATTGGAATCGGCCTCGGGATTGAATACTTCGGAATGGTCCCGGTTGAACCACAAGTTCAGCTGGACTCAATACGAGTTTATCCTGTTAGTGAGAATGGTGAGTCCGGACGGGTGACTCATTCCAACCGGATCGTGGTTGATCCGAATGATCAGAACTACGTTGCAGTGGTGAAGGCCATTCACAAGGTTCGTGATCGAAAGGATTTGAACTTCGGCCATGTGATCAAAGTCGCGTTGCCGAATCCAATCGGTTACTCGACCGGAGAGAAGATCATGTTCGTGGTCGTTCGTGAAGTAAGCTTTACGACCCGCGTCTGCCATGACATCAAGAACCGAGATGGTGTATCGGGCAAACATGCTGATGAAACCGTCCGGATGGCGATGCGACCGCGATCCAAATGCGCCAACTGGCACGCAATCGTGGATGCCTTGGCTAAAACGCTTCCGCAAGGAAACAAGACAGACAAAGGAGAAGCAGGCTATGCATCTCTCTGAAATTCTCCCGCCAGGTCTCCTCTCCGGAGACAATAACAGTATCTTTCTGTCATGCCGGTGTCCTACCTGCAACAAAAAGCATCTGCCCGGCCAACTCAGGTTGATCGTCGCCGGAGCCCAACGCGGACTCATTGTCTGCGCGCATCACACTGATCCAGTCGCCGCGATCGAAATCGATCACGAGCTGCGCTGGTACATCGGTGTGATATGACGGTTTGGTGTTTCCCGTTCAAAACACCAGTTCCAACGCGCACCGATATGTTATGGATGCGCTGAGAATTAAAAATATGAATTTATTTTTTAAAACAAGTTATGACGCTAACCACGCTGGTTATTTTGGTGAATTTGGCGCCAGCTTTGTACCTGAGTTATTATCTCCTGCCCTAAAAAAATTAACAATTGAATATGAAAAAATAAAAATCGATCCTATTTTTAAAAAAGAATTAATGGATTTATACCAAAACTATTCCGGCCGTCCCACACCATTATATTTCGCGGAAAATTTAAGCAAAGAATTGGGCGGCGCGAAAATTTATTTAAAAAATGAAGGATTAAATCACACGGGCGCACATAAAATAAATCATTGTTTGGGTCAAGCCTTGCTGGCCAAACGAATGGGTAAAACCAGATTGATTGCTGAAACCGGCGCCGGCCAACACGGGCTGGCGACAGCAACCGTAGCCGCGAAATTTGGTTTTAAATGCACGGTTTATATGGGCGCTGTTGACGTCGAACGTCAGAGGCCAAATGTACTGTGGATGGAACAATTAGGTGCGGAAGTAATTCCGGTTGAGTATGGGAGCCAACGACTCAAAGACGCGGTCATGGCAGCACTTCAAGACTGGATCACGCATGTGGATGACAGTTATTATTTGCTTGGTTCAGTGCTCGGGCCGCATCCATATCCATCAATGGTACGCGATTTTCAAAGTATTGTTGGTTTGGAAGTGAAAGAACAAATTCAAAAAAAAGAAGGCCGTTTGCCGGATTATCTAATTGCCTGTGTTGGTGGTGGCAGTAACGCGATTGGTTTGTTTAATGCCTTTTTAGATGATAAAAATGTTCAAATGATCGGCGTTGAAGCCGGAGGAAAAGGAATTGAAAAAATCGGCGAACACGCTGCGCGTTTGCAAGGAACACAGCGAAAAGGCGTAGTGGAGGGATTCAAATCATTTTTTCTGACTGATGCTGATGGGCAAGTCCAACCAACACACAGTATTTCCGCAGGATTGGATTACGCGGGTATCGGTCCCCAACATGCGCATTTATTTGACCAAAAACGCGTGATATACCACTACGCCACTGACGGCGAGGTAGTTTCCGCGTTTCAAAAATTGACCAAAACTGAAGGTATTTTCCCCGCACTGGAATCAGCGCACGCAGTTGCGGAAGCGATCAAGTTGGCGCCAACATTATCAAAAGATAAAATAATTGTCGTAAATATTTCCGGACGCGGCGACAAAGATATTTTTACGATTGGAAAAATAATGGGTGATGAAAAATGGAAAACATATTTACGAACCATTTCAGAATAACCATATGCAAAAATTGAAATTGATGACGCATGCCGTGATTGGATACCCGACACTGGCAAAAACTCGCGAGCTTATAAAAGTTATGGCCGCGAGCGATGTTGATTACATTGAATTACAAATCCCTTTTTCCGATCCATTGGGAGATGGTCCAGTCATTCGGCGCGCAAACACCGTGGCTCTGCAACAAAAAACCAGAGTTGAAGATGCCTTTATTTTGGTCACGCAATTACGAACAGAGGATAAAATTGCGACTCCATTTTTTTTCATGACATACTTTAATATAATTTTTTCATATGATCCTGAAAAATTTTGCGCGCGTGCAGCGAGTTGTGGCGTCCAAGGCTTGATTGTCCCGGATTATAATCCTGATTTAGATACACGGGAAAAATTACAAAGCACAGCCAAAAAATTCGGCTTGATTTTGGTTTCTTTTCTTGGTCCAAACAGTAGTCCAAAAAAAATCAATGACTGTGCAAAAAATGCCGAAGGATTTATATATTGTTTTGCGAATCAAGGAATTACCGGAACAAAAAATACCGCGCTTGAATCAGCACGACACTATCTTTTGAAAATAAAAAAACACGTGGCCATCCCCCTGGCTGTCGGTTTTGGAATTTCCACTGTCGAAGATATTCGCGCGCTTCAGGGCGCAGCCGACATTGTCATTATTGGCAGCGAATTGATTCGCGTTTTTGATAAATCCGGAATTGAAGGAGTAAAAATTAAGCTGACTGAATTAATTTCAGCTCTTGAATTCGAATAAATTAATTGCGCTCTATACGCAAGTGTTTTTATCCCACAAATCCCTCATCCCGAAATTCAATCATTGCCTCCTCATCAAAATTCTTATCCAACATCGCGATAATACATTTTCCCAAATGGTACCCCAAATTTGGGGGTACTGCATTACCGATTTGTTTATACTGTACCGATGTCGAGCCGGCAAATTTCCAATCGTCGGGAAAAGTTTGGATGCGAGCGTATTCTTGAACAGTCAACGGCCGAGTTTCTTCTGGGTGACATCGTTCAGTTTGTTTTTGCGCGGGCGCGCAGGTCAAAGTTAAACTCGGCTCATCCCAAGATAATCTTCGTGCCATTCCAGTTTTTCCTCCACCCATAAAATAACTTGCCTTCATATATTCTTTTTGCAAATCTTCCGACAAATCACGCCAACAGCCACCCGGCGGAACTTTTTCCATTATTTCTTTTTTTCTTTTAGGATATTTTTGTCCTTCAGATTTTGGACAATCTTTAAAAGCTTCACGGAGTGAGACGGTGTAATCTTTTTCTTTGGGGAAAAAGAAAGGAATATTTTTTAAATCACTACGGATACCAATAATTATCAATCTTTCTCTTTTTTGTGGCACATCATGATACTGTGAACGCGCTATTTTGTAAGCAACTCGATAACCTAACTCTTTCAAAATATTTACCATTATTTCCAGTGTTTTTCCATTTTCATGACGCAACAAACCTTTGACATTTTCCCCCATGATAATTTTTGGCTGGACTTCTTTTATACAACGCGCGAATTCAAAAAAAAGTGTTCCGCGCGCATCTTCAAAACCTTTTTTATTACCGGCATAGCTAAATGCCTGACACGGAAAACCACCTTCAACTACATCAACTTTACCTTTATATTTTTTAAAATCAATTTTAGCAATATCCTCGTGTACAATATTCCAATCTTTTCGATTTAATCTTAAAGTAGCAACAGAATTTTTATCAATCTCATTTAACAAAACATGATTGAGCCCAGCGTGATCCAGACCCAAAGCTGTTCCACCCGCGCCAGCAAATAAATCAATAACTTTATATTTACTTTTTTGCCTAGTTTTCAAAATTTTATAATTATTTACGGTCGATGTGCCAAAAATTTTACTGTGCAACTTTTTTAACTCTTCAATATTAAAAAGCCTATGGTTCAACGGCGAACGATGGGCTTTTATGACTCCCCTTTTATCCCAACGTCGAATCGTATCTGACGATACACCAATTACTTCGGCGGCTTCTATGACAGTCAGCATCTGCTGAGTATTTTTGAATAAGGTAGTTTGCATATTGGTATAACTTCAACATAATAACCAACATAGCCTTTGTATTTGGTGCTTAATAGTTTTTTTAGATCATCATAAATAGCGACTTTGTGATTACCTTTTGTGGTATTGTGTTTATTTTTTACTTCAGCAATTATTTTTGCATCTTTGTTTACTAGATCTACAACATTCCCTACGCCCAAACTTTCCCAGCCAGTAAAGTGGCCTAAGATTTCTTGATGAAAACTACCCAAAGCATTCTGGATTGTTTTTTGTACCTGTCGAGCACTTTCTTTTTTCATCCATTCAGCTGACGATATACCGGTCGTCATTACTTCAAAGAGGGCGGAAAATGGATCAACAACATTTTTATAAAAATCTTTTTCAGAATTATTTACCGCATTTCTTGCTACACCCAAAACAAATTCAACACCTGAATATAAATCTTGATTGATAATAAAAGGTAAAAGTTGCTTTTTTGGTATTTGATAATCCATTTTTTTAGGTTAAACAACAAATTCAACTTATCTAGTATAAACTACGATAAATGACTTGTAAACTTACACCGACCTCCTTAAATACTCCCCCGTCGCGCTTCCGCTTTTCCGCGCCACTTCTTCCGGCGTGCCAGTCGCGACAATCATTCCGCCTTTGTCCCCGCCCTCTGGTCCCAAATCAATTATCCAATCCGCGGATTTGATGACATCTAAATTGTGTTCAATCACCATGACCGTATTGCCTTGACTGGCTAATTTTTGCAACACATCAATCAATTTGCGCACATCATCATAATGCAATCCGGTTGTCGGCTCATCCAGTAAATATAATGTTTTGGTCGTGCCACGTTTCGCCAGTTCTTTGGAAAGTTTAATGCGTTGCGCTTCGCCGCCGGACAATGTGGTGGCGGATTGACCGAGTGTGAGATATTCCAAACCAACGGCATTCAACATTTTTAATTTATCGGCAATGTAATGAACATCGGTAAAAAACTTTTCCGCGTCTTCCACTGTCATTTCCAAAATTTCCGAAATATTTTTGCCATTATATTTTACTTGCAAAGTTTCTTGAGTAAAGCGTTTACCGCGACAAATTTCGCAGACGATTTCCACGCTGGGCAAAAAATGCATTTCAATTTCAATCGTGCCCTTGCCTTCGCAATTTTCGCAACGGCCACCAGGCCGATTGAAACTAAAACGACCGACTTTATAGCCACGCATTTTAGCTTCGGGAGTGGCCGCAAAAATTTCGCGAATATAGTCAAACGCTTTGGTGTAGGTGGCGGGATTACTGCGTGGCGTGCGACCGATGGGCGCTTGATCAATGACGACGATTTTATCAATGTATTCCAAACCGGTGATCGCGTCGTGCGCACCAACCACATAACGCGTCCAATTTAATTTATTGGAAATCGCGCGATGCAAAATATTGTGCATCAAAGTGGATTTGCCTGAGCCTGACACGCCGGTCAAACAGACAAATCGGCGCAACGGAATTTCCACAGTGATATTTTTTAAATTATGTTCACGCGCGCCTTTTATTTTTATTTTCGGGGTTGACGAATCAACTTTACGTCGTGATTCAGGCAAGGCAACTCTTAATTCTCGACGCAGATATCGGCCAGTCAAAGATTTATCCGTACTGCCTTGCACCGTAATCACGGGCAAATCTTGGCGCTGGATAAATTTTTTATTTAATAACATTTCGCGTGGTCCGGAAAAAACAATTTCCCCACCATGCTTGCCCGCGCCTGGTCCAATATCCACAATCCAATCACTGGCCAAAATCGTATCTTCATCATGCTCCACCACAATTATCGTATTGCCCACATCGCACAAATTGCGCAAAGTGGAAACTAAACGAGCGTTGTCGCGTTGATGTAAACCAATGGTCGGTTCGTCAAGTACATACAATGCTCCCACGAGTTTGGTGCCCACTTGCGATGCCAGACGAATCCGTTGCGCTTCTCCGCCCGACAGCGTGCCCGCACGACGACCAAGCGTCAAATAATGCAGGCCAACATCAAACATAAATTGCAAGCGATTGCTGATTTCCCTAAACACAGCCGTGGCGATGGCCACTTCTTTCTCTGGCAATTCCAATTCAATCAGGGCAAAAAATTCGCGCGCATCCGCAATCGTCATGGTCGTCACTTCCCAAATATTTTTACCCGCAATTTTTACATTGAGCGCGTTGGCATTCAAACGCTTGCCCGCGCACACTGCACAAATTTCTTCACTGAAAATTTCCTTGACTCCCAAACCAGTGCACGATGCGCAATACCCGTATGGACTGTTAAAACTAAACAAACGCGGTTCAATTTCCGGAAAACTATAGCCATCACTCGGACAAGAATATTCCGTGCTGTAAATTTGTTCGGTTTTGTCGGGAAATTGAACAGTACACAAACCATTGGACAGTTGCACCGCGCTTTCCACGGCTTCATTCAAACGCTGAATATTCTCCGCGCTCGCATCATCTTGCAAAATGACAGAAGGAATACGATCAACTACAACCTCAATCGTATGTTTAAAATTTTTAGTAAGAGTAATCCGCTCGCGCAAACTGGTTATTTTTCCATCCACCCGCACTTCCACAAATCCGGAATTATAAAAATCATAGAGCATCTGATAATACTCGCCTTTTCGTCCGCGCACCACGGGCGCGAAAATCAATAATTCTTCGCCGATATTTTTTTGGTTGTTGGCTTGATGATTTTTGATGCCCGCGTTAATTTTTTCCATCATTTCGTCGACGCTCATCTTGGCAATCTCTGTCCCGCACAGCGGACAAAACGGATGCCCGATGCGCGCGTACAACACACGCAAATAATCATAAATTTCCGTAATCGTCGCTACGGTGGAACGCGGATTGGCGCTATGCGCTTTTTGGTCAATGGAAATCGCGGGCGACAATCCCTCAATCTCGTCAACATCCGGTTTTTGCATCCCGCCCAAAAATTGCCGCGCATAGGCCGACAAACTTTCAATATACCGACGCTGACCTTCGGCAAAAATCGTATCAAACGCCAAACTGGATTTGCCCGAACCGGACAAACCCGTAAACACAATCATCTGATTGCGCGGAAGTTCCAAAGAAATATTCTTGAGGTTGTGTTCGCGGGCGCCACGGATAATGATCTTTTCTTGCATAATTTTGGATATAAAATGGAAAATTGCCCTCGGGTGAGGGCATATACAAATATGGAAAAAGTATAGAGGAAAGTGGGGGAATGGTCAATAAAAAAACCGATACCAATTATACAAGTATCGATTTAAAACAAATTAAAATGTGTTTGCCCGCCCGTGTTGTCGACGCATGGGCGGACAAACACGGGCGGTTGGATGGTGTGCGCCTTACACTGAGCGCAGCTTCCTCCTGAAGTCAGGCTTAGGAAGAACCCTGACCTGAATCACGACATGCGCATCCCCTCTTGAGCAGGGAAACGCAGGCGTCCCCAGAATGAGAGACACTGCATGGTAAGCCTTGCCTTCCCAAACAAACGGTGGCATCTTCATGTAAGCCGACCCGTCGTGCTCGAACCACTCGCCGATTTTGAGATTTTCCACAGTCACTATTTCTGTTCTCCCTGCGGTAAAAACCGCATTGTTCTTTGGACAATATAATCATATTCCAGTGCATATTGCAAATAAATATGACTTTGGTTATGATACCAGTCTATACTTTTTATTTATTTAATTTAGTTTTTATGAAGCACGTCAAAAACTACTCGGTCTTGGGCGCAACTGCTCTTTTATTTCTTGGCGCAGGTTGTGCCAACACGCCTGTCCAACCAGAAGCAAAACCAGTAAACGAAGCCGTACCGGTTTCGGCTCCAGCAGTATCCGTGGAAACAACTATCACAGCTCCAGCAACCAATGAACTTTCTCTTACCGGTGAAGCAAAAGGCAATATGCTTGTCCATCTTAGTTTTACCACTCCGGCTGAAATGGACAAAGATGTTCAAGGATTTAGACTGCTCATGGGTCGAGAAGAAAACCCAACACCCCAAACTGCCACCGATTGGTATGATCTTGGCTCAGCTCACCGAAGCAAAGATTGGACTGTAAACGCGATCGGCTCGCGTCATTTCCGCGTTTGCACACTGATAAAAAATCAATGCCAAACATTTAGTAATAATCTGGAATTGGACGTTAAATAAAAAACTTAGGAAGCGGTTTTGTAATTTTAATTTGCCAAACCGCCTTTAACCGCGCCAACCATTCGCGCGGTTTTTCTATTCGCCAAGAATTATATTCGCGATAATCCGCATTGACCGGCACCACATTCATCCCCATCGATTCGCATAAATATACTATCCGCGGCAAATGAAATGATTGTGACACGACAATCGCGTTTTTGATTCCATATAATCTGGTTTCGCGCCAACAACTTTCATAAGTTCTATACCCGTGCGGATCAATCATAATATCTTGAACCGCGACTCCATTGGCAATTACTAAAGAACGCATTGCGGATATTTCATCAGCACGAGAAGCGCCATCATCGCCGGTCAAAAATAATTTTTGCACTTTTTGTTGTTTATACAAATCAATACCAATCAGCACGCGATCATATTGCATGTCGCTCATTTCGGTTTTGGTTTTCATTCCTCCGCCAAAAATAATCGCAATAGTTGAGGTTGGCGCTTGCGCTAATTTAAAAATTCGCGACGAATTATTTAAAATTATAAAATTCGCCAATAACAAAAAAAATAATCCAATGGCAAACGAAATCATCGACGACCAACCAATTAATTTTAATTTTTTAGAAAATATCATTTTAATTATACTATCTTCCAATTAATAAAATAATCAAACCAAAATCAATCATTAAATTAAATTTAAAAAATACTGAATATTTATTAGTATATATTGAGATACGATATTCGTAAACCTTTGAAAATTCCTCAAAACACAAATACTTTTTTATGTTTTTAGGAATTTGGCCAGAGAGGAAGCTGGCCAGAGGTGGGAGGAAGTGGCGAGGACAGAGGACAACGGCGGTTAGTCGGTGAAGCCGAAAAGCGAACGGCGGCGGAACTGTCCCTTCGCAGGGACACGCACCAGACGACGCCAGTCAACATTGCCATCAAGGCAGAGCGCAGTGCCACTCCGCACCGAGCCAAGCCCGATGATCGGATCTCGCCGCTGTTCTTCGGGACACTGGATCCCGATTGCCAGCGTGTGACTCGCCCGCATGAGCTTCTTTCCGGAGGTTTCTTCCCAGACCATGATTCCCTCGCTGGAGGGATCTTGGTCAAACCTCACAAGATGAACATCCGCGGATTCGCGCAAGAACATCTGTTCGGGAGCAAACAAGCTCCCAATGTCAAACGTAACCTCGTTGTAGTTGCCGAGACGGATCGCCTCGGCAATTCCCATCATGGTATAGGGCCGAAGACATATCGTCTTCACGACCGTACCAACCAGCGGCGCCATATTTGGCGATCGCATATCACCTCCCAATGTACGAGTTTTTGTTGGTTGTTAAGTCAGAATTTCTCCCGACTGTTTTCTGCGCTTCATTACTTTAATAAAGAGAAAAAACAGTGGAGAAAAATAAAATATAGAAAAAACTGATTAAAAAAATTTATACCATAAAACTACGACGTTTGTCAAGACGTACGTGCCTTAAGTTCCCGAATCTCATCACGTAAAATCGTCGCTAATTCAAATTCCAAATCTTGCGCCGCCTGTTTCATTTGCGCTTCTTTATCCTTGATAATAACTTTTATCGGTCGCGCATCGCCAATAATATCCAAATCAGTCACACCAACGCCCGCTGATTTTTTCTTAATTTTTTTACCTCGCTCTGAAACATTTTCCGCAGAAATTCCAAACTCCTCCAAAATATTGCGAATACTTTTGGCAATGGTTTTGGGAGTTATATTATGTTTTTTATTGTACGCCAATTGTTTGTCACGCCGACGCGCGGTTTCGGCCAGCGCGCGCTCAATGGATCCGGTCAGATGATCGGCATACATCACGACCAAACCATTCACATTACGCGCGGCCCGGCCAATGGTTTGAATCAAACTCGTAACACTCCGCAAAAAACCTTCTTTATCCGCGTCCAAAATCGCGACAAAAGAAACTTCAGGAATATCCAAGCCTTCGCGCAATAAATTCACGCCCACAATCACATCAATCTCCCCACGACGTAATTTAGTAATAATATCAATGCGATTAATCGTAAGTACATCACTGTGTAAATATTCCACTTTAATTTTTTTCTTCACTAAAAATTCCGTCAAATCCTCGGCCATTTTTTTGGTAAGTGTGGTTACGAGCGTTCGCTCTTTTTTTGCTATTCTTTCTTGAATTCGGAGTATAACGTCGTCTACTTGCGACAATGAATCTTTGCTCGCAGTGACTGGCCGAATTAAAACTTGCGGATCAACCAAACCAGTCGGACGCACAATTTGTTCCGCGATATTTTGCGCAGTAGTCAATTCATATTCCGCTGGCGTAGCCGAAACATAAATCACTTGTTCGGTGCGAGTGGCAAATTCTTCATATTTTAGTGGCCGATTGTCGCGTGCACTCGGTAAACGAAAACCATGTTCCACCAAAGTATCTTTGCGCGCTCTATCCCCATTATACATTCCGCGAATTTGCGAAACTGTAACATGTGATTCATCAATCACGGTTAAAAAATTATTTTTCCCTTCGCTTACTTTTTCCTTGTTTTCATTTTCCTTCCCACCCGCATATTTAAAATAATCCAATAATGTAAATGGTGGTTCATCGGCCACGCGTCCATCAAAATGTCGTGAATAATTTTCAATCCCGTTGCAATAGCCGATATTTTTTATCATTTCCAAATCATATTTTACGCGCCGTTTTAATCTTTCATATTCCAAAACTTTTCCTTTTTTGGTAAAATTTTGCAATTGTTCTTCCAACTCTTGTTCAATATTCCCAAACGCGCGTTCGCGCATTTCCGGAGTGGCCACATAATGTTTGGCCGGAAATAACCAAATATCTTCTTGCGCGCGGATGATTTGTCGCGTCACCGCTTCCACTTTTTCAATTGCAATAATATGACTGCCGATTTCCAAGCGATAAATCACTTCTTCATTTACGGGCATCAGTTCCAAAACTTGTCCGCGCAACCGAAATGTTCCGCGCGTCAAATCCGTATTGGTGCGCGTAAACTGCATGGCGATTAATTGTTGCAACACGGCCGTCCGATCAAGCTTATCACCCACGCGCAAATGCAAAACAATTTTTTCATATTCCGTAGGCGAACCCAAACCATAAATCGCGGACACTGATGCCACAATAATTACATCGCGCCGCGTCAACAGAGCTTGTGTGCAAGCATGACGCAGACGATCAATTTCTTCATTAATCTGCGCTTCTTTTTCAATATACGTATCTGATCCGGGCATATATGCCTCGGGCTGATAATAATCATAATAACTGACAAAATATTCCACCGCGTTGTCGGGAAAAAACTCGCGAAATTCATTGCACAATTGCGCGGCCAAAGTTTTGTTGTGCGCGATTACCAGCGTGGGCAATTGTGTTTGCGCGATCACATTCGCGATCGTAAAGGTTTTTCCCGAGCCGGTCACGCCCAACAAAACTTGTTTACGTAAATTTTTTTCTATACCGGAAACTAAACTCGCAATCGCTTGCGGCTGGTCGCCGGCGGGTTTGTAGGATGAAACGAGTTTGAACATATTAACTTTTTTTGAGGATAATCTCCTTAAATAGGTATTTTTAAGTGAATATGATCCCCTATTTACGAGATTATGTCAAAATTTTGTAATAGCCTAACACAAAACAAGAAAATGAAATTCAAAAACTTAAACTAAAAAAATAAATAAACTGAAGTGCCAAACTTAAATTTATGACCTCGCCGCGGGACGGAACCCGACCCTCGAACGCGCCTCCACATCGCTCTTACTGAAGTGCAACCGCGAATCGCCCGTAAGGAAAAGCGCGCACGGCGCAGTACCATCGGAAAAGAGCCCGGAGGAAATAAAACGAGTGTATCCGGATTTATCCAGTGGAGTTAAATTTTGCGGAAGATGGCTGGGATTGTGTTTAGTATACTGTTCCTGTACTTCTTGGGTATGAAGTGATTGAAGCGCCGCGTATTCAGTGGGTATAAGATCAGTATCATCATAAAGATCCGGTTTTTCTTTGTGTAATTTTGTTAATTCTTCTTTCTGTTGATCATAATCCAGCAAGGTAGTGCCGGGATCAGGTTCAGTCGTTGGTTTTGTCCATACAATATACGGTCGATCAGGAACAGAACGAAAGAAACTATTCGCGGGATCAGTAGTTGGATCAGTCATTTTTTCATTGTATTTGTTTGTATCAATAAAAGAATTTTCTACAACTTTAGGCTTTCCATTCTCTATCCACTCCGGTTTCAGATTTTTTAAGGATTCATCCCATTTTTTCATTTGGGCTTGCCTGCCGGGCATTACTATGGGAATCATACCTGCCAACATTCTTTTTTCTATTTTTTTCATTTCTTCCGGAGTAGAGACGGCTTCGATGAGCTGATCTTTGTTATTCTGGATGTCTGTTGTCCATTCACTCAAATTTTGTTCAGTGTATCTGGCACAGTTTCTTTCAATTACCGTATCCAAATTAAAGATCATTTCTTTTTGTTCCGCACATTCTGGGTGATCGGCAGGGAGACCAGCCTCTTTTAATGCTTCGGCGTAGGGATTGAGGGCATGGTGAACCGTAATTTCCACGACTAACTCACGGGATAATTCAGCCATACCAGACTCGAGTTCAATTTTGAGTTGTTTGGCTCGTTCCAAAGCATCTTTGGCTTCGGCGGGAGTGGTGGCTCCGGTCTGGGCTAGTTCCAGATACTTTAAAAATTCCTCTTTGAGGATATTAAGGGCATTGAGGCGAGTGTTTGCTTGGAGGCAGGAAAGAGGCATAAAGAAGCTAAATTAAAAACAAAAACACATAGTACGGAATAAAATAGACAGTTTGGCCATTCACTTCTTTGCGGTTCATTTCATCTCGGGTTATCACCACACCGTATGTCAATTTTTTTTGTTTCATATAATCTGTCATAACCCGCAGATCCTTCACATTGATGGTTCGAGAAAATTTAACCTCAATCGGCACTTGGGTATTTTTTTCCAGTACAATAAAATCAATTTCTTTTTGTCCTTGTCGCCAGAAACTCAGAGATTCGGTAATACCAGTCCCTTTATACTTTTGTTTCAGCACAATATACACACTATTTTCAATTATTTTTCCAAAGGCCTCCGGAACTTGATCAAGATGATTTTCAGTATAGTGATTGAGAGCACAGGTAAAATTAACACACGGAGTATATAATTTTTTCAAAATCCGACCGCGTTTTATGAGGCTCTTATGATACTTATACAAAATTTCAAACAAGTAACTTTCTTTTAAGTATTCAAAATATTTTTCAACGGTTTTTTTTGAAATCTCAATCTCTCTACCGATATTGGTTAATTCAAAAATAGAGCCAATATTATTAAGGAGGTGTCGTGTGATTAATTTAAACTCATCGGCCTTTTCAATATTAAAAATTCTAATGCAATCCAATTGAATTTTTCCGATGACTGACTCCACAATATATTCGTGCCTTTGATCAGCGTTGGGTAATTTTCTAGTTTCGGGAAATTGTCCGGTCACCAAATATTCCCTACTCAGATCAGCGATTATTTTGCCATAGTAGGCATCGTATTGACTTAATGTGCTATAGTTATACGGAAGACTGAATACATCAAATGATAAAGTTGTCTCAACCTTTTCACCATTAATTCTTAAAAATTCACGGAATGATAGTGGCGGCAAATAGAAATCAAAAATACGGCCGGCCAAACTTTCCCGATTCTTACCTTTCAACAAGACACTTTGCGATCCGGTAATTATAAATTTAATTTTCTTGCCGGATAAATCGTAGTATCGTTTCAGAACTGATTGCCAATTATCGATGTATTGAATTTCGTCTAAAAAAATATATATCTGCTCTCCCTGTCCAAAAGAGAGGCTCGGATTATGTATGACATCCTTAAAATAAAGAGATAGGACTTCATCTAAAAATTCTGTTTTCTGGATTTGGCTGGCATAATCAAAGAGGAAATAAAAAATGTGAGTGGGTTTTGTTTTTTTGGCCAGTAGCTTGGCGATTAGTTGCTTAAGCAGAGTACTCTTGCCCACCCGTCGCAAACCAACAATGTTGAGTATGAGTGTATGCTCCAAATTATCCTCAAGAATGGAAAACAAATCTCTAGTGGGAAAATCTGATTCTTCGATAATATGGCGGTCATTATTCCACCATGGATTTTTTAAATCCAATTCTTGCTTCGTGGGCATATATGTGCTGTATGCTTAAAATATCAATTTAAGGATACCAGACTTATACTGTATTGTAAATAGCCAAAAAATGCTTTAATTTAGCTATTTTTACCAGATATTTTGAAAATACAAAAAACTTAAACTAAAAAAATAAATAAACTGAAGTGCCAAACTTAAATTTATGACCTCGCCGCGGGACGGAACCCATTCTTCGAATTCGCTTCCACATCGTACCCATCGAAGTTCAACTGCGAGAAATATCTTTGGCAAAACTGGCGAGCAAGCGTTTGCGAGAATCAATGAATGACTGAACTTCTTGTTGGAAATCAGTTTGTTCCGGAGTTAACTCCGTGGATTTTTTCTTATCAGGTTTAGACGACGCAGATGGTTCAGGTGTTTCATTTTCATCTCCCGCAACCCGAAATACATCAGGCGCTAAACCACTGCGGAGTGACTCAAATTCTGACATAAAAAATCTCTTTTAATCGACAAATTGAAGATCGAGGATAGTATACTTTTTTAGTTATTAATATGCAAACCCAACTATATTTCCACCGTCTCCCCAAACTCCGGCACAAACGTCTCAATCTGATACATATCGCGCAAACGATGCGCCAATTCCGTGGCCGCGTGCGGCTCGCCATGCGTACAAAAAACTTTTTTGGGAATTCCTGCTTGCCCTGAGCTTGTCGAATGGGCCGAACCAACCCACTCCACTAATTTTTTCTGATCCGCATGCGCGGACAAACCACCGATCGCCTTAACCGTGCAACGCACGGCAATTTCCGCGCCATGAATTTTTACATGACTGGCACCTTCATATAATCGCCGTCCTAAAGTCCCTTGTGCCTGATATCCCACAATAATTAAGGTGGATTTGGGATCGGACAAATAGCGTTGCGCGTGATGCAAAATCCGGCCACCATTCATCATACCTGCGCCCGCGATCACCATTTTGGACCCACGAACAGAATTGATTGTTTTTGATTCATCGCGCGTGCGTGTAATTTTCAATTGCGGAAAATTTAAAAAGTCATCGCCCAACATAACTTCTTTGGCCGCTTCCGCATCGTAGTATTCGCGATGACGTTTAAACACTTCGGTCGCTTCAATCGCCAATGGGCTATCCAAAAAAACGGGAATCAGCGGCAAGCTATGTTCATGTTCTTGCAATTTGTGCAATTCAAATAAAAATTCTTGCGTCCGTTCAATGGAGAACGCCGGAACCATAATGGTTCCACCACGTTTGACCGCTTCGGCAATTAAGCGCGCAATAATTTCCGTACGCGTTTCTTTATCTTCGTGCACACGATCGCCATAAGTTGATTCAATCACGAGTGCGTCCAGAGGCGATAAATTTTCCGTATCTTTTAAAATCGGAACATTCACATTCCCCACATCACCGGAAAACGCGATCCGTTTGCCTTCGGCCGAAATTTCAATAAAAGCCGCGCCGAAAATATGTCCGGAATCGCGAAAAATAGCATTAACTCCCCCATCCAAATCCACAACTTCGTGATAATTCACACCATGAAATAATGCCGCGGTTTTGATAACATCTTCTTGACTGTATAAAACCGGCTTATTGAATTTACGTTCATCGTACGACATCACGCTCCACGCATCGTCCATTACCAAACGCGCCAATTCCAATGTCCCTTCAGTTCCATAAATTTTCCCAGCAAAACCTTCTTTAACCAATTTGGGCAAACGGCCAACATGATCCAAATGCGCGTGCGTGACTAAAACCGCGTCAATTTTCTGTGGATCAAACGGAAACGCGTCATGATTTTTTTTCTCATTAAAATCCGATCCCTGAAACATGCCGCAATCAACCAAAATTTTCTGATTGCCGACTGAAAGCAAATAACATGATCCGGTCACTTCATGACTCGCGCCGCAAAATTTTATTTCCATATTTTGAGGTTATTTTTTAATTAAAACTAGTATATACAAATTCGACCAAAGATGCTATGCTGTCACCAACTATGATCCGACGTCCCGCTGATATTACTATTGAAGAACCGCCCATTGAAAAGCTGACCAGACAACATTCCTGCCTTCGCCGCAGTTGTTTTTCTTGTCTGTCTTTTTTGCTGATAATTCTGGGAATTTCCTTATTGATTCTAAAATTTACCTTAAACGCGCAAACCAAAGAACTAAAAAAAATCCCCGCGGAAATAAGTCGGGCTGTGCCCGTCTATGATCCGGATAATATTGAATCCATCAGCCTAACTGCGGGCAGTGAACGGAGTCGCGGTGTGGAAATGGCCGCATTTTTGCCCAAACTGATGGTGGCGCCGATTATCTTAACATTGGATCGCGGGAATAATATTATTAAAACCTATCGACCCGATGTCGTCAATCAAATTTCGGAAAAAACATCGTGGTTTGATAAATTCTTGATTTTAATTAAAACCAATGTGGCTGATCATCGGGATGAAATTCGTTTGGAATGGAAAAAATTACCGACTGACGCGAAATTTATTCAGGAATATTATGATACTGAATTAAAAAAACAAGGATTTATAATTACGAGTCACAGTGACACTGAACATATCCGCCAATTCACTTTTTCCAAAAACGGCATTGAAGGCAGTGTCTATACCGAAGATAATCCCACAACTCCGGAAACTGACACGGTTATTCTAACCATTACCATGACCGCGACCTCAACCCAAAACTATGTCAATTAAAACTATTACCGAGGGAAATATTTCTTGGATTCATATTGAATCGGTTACTCCGGAAGTAATTGAATTTTTGCGCACGACCTATCGTTTTCATACGCTTGATTTGGAAGATGTGGCCAGCGAAAGCACGCATATTCCCAAACTGGATACGTATCGCAATTATCTTTTTTTGGTTTTGCATTTTCCCCAGTGGAATCACAGTGAAAAGAAAGTGGAAATTTTTGAAGTTGATTTTTTTGTGGGTGATACCTACGTGATTAGTATTCAGCATGGAAAAAATAAAGAAATGACCGGTTTTTTTTATCGCTGTCTCAAAAATCGTCGAATTAAGCAAGACTGGATGAGCGGCCAATCAGGCTTTTTATTGTATAATTTGGTCGTGTCATTATATCGCGAAGCTCGTCCGATATTAAATAATATCGGCAAGCATATTTCACTCGTGGAAAAAGAAGTTTTTTCCGGAGATCAAGGCACGCATTTAATTAAAGAACTGGCGTATCATCGGCGCAATATTTTAATGTTCGGCAGTATTATTGAGCCGCAACGCCATCTTATGACTAATCTGGCGCATATTCGCCGGCCATTTTTAGACGAAAGTTTAACCGTTTATTTTGATGATGTGCATGATCATTTGGATAAACTTTGGTCCATTATTGAAGCGTACAAAGAAAATGTCCATGGACTCTACATTACAGTGGAATCAATTATCAACCAACGAACGAGTAAAGTTTTGACGATTCTAACGGTAATTTCCGTTTCTCTTTTGCCTCATACTCTGCTTTTCAATTTATATGGTATGAATCTACCCGGACTTCCTCTGGCCAAACATCCTAATTTGGTCTGGGGACTTATCATCGCCTTATCAATTGGAGTTATGACCGGTTTGGTTTTTGTTCTGCGACGAATGAAACGTCAAGGATGGTTTTAAAGAAAAATTAGTGTGATCAAAAAAATTTTTTCAACTCAATCGCATACCATTACGGGCGCGGCCATTATTTTGGGCGGAGCGTCTTTTTTAAGCAGATTAATTGGATTGTTGCGCGACCGATTATTTGCGCATTATTTTGGCGCGGGCGATATTCTTGATGCGTATTATGCCGCATTTAGAATTCCGGATTTTTTGTTTAATATTTTGTTGGCCGGAGCAATAACGGCCGGATTCATTCCTATTTTTTGGGAATTATGGCAAAAAAATAAAAATGACGCGTGGCGATTAACGAATAACATTCTAATACTAACCGGAGTTCTTATGGCCTTGGGTAGTATGGTCGCGTTTATCTGCGCGCCACAATTAACAAAAATGTTGACTCCCGGATTTAGCGCGGAAAAATTGGCATTGACAACTCAGCTTACGCGCATAATGCTTTTGTCGCCAATTCTTTTGGGATTGAGCGGAGTGATTTCCAGTGTCTTGCATTCGTTTCGACAATTTGTCGCTTTTTCTTTGGCTCCGCTTATCTATAATAGCGCGATTATCCTTGGCACTATTTTTTTAGTGCCAATTCTGGGACCAATTGGTTTGGCTTGGGGAGTAGTAATGGGAGCTCTTTTACATTTATTAATTCAATTGCCCGCGGCCATTAGCCAAGGATATTATTTTCACTGGATATTTAATTTAAAAGATTCGGCAACACGATCAGTCATAAAATTGGTAATTCCCCGCACATTGGCAATGGTCGCATTACAAACTAATTTTTTAGTTTTGACGATCATGGCTTCCACTCTTGCCATTGGCAGTATTGCTGTTTTTAATCTCGCGCAAAATTTATACTATGTTCCTATCGGATTAATCGGGCAATCATTTGCTTTGGCCGCTTTTCCGATTTTTGCCAAAGCAGTGGTGGAAAAAAATGATGACGAATTAGTCCGTCATTTTGGCAATGTAGTGCGACAAATATTGTTCTTGATAATCCCTGGAACAATTCTTCTTATATTGTTTCGGGCGCAAATTGTACGTGTGGTTTTGGGTTCAGGAAAATTTAATTGGACTGACACCATTTTGACATCTGACACGCTGGCGCTTCTTGCGATTTCCTTAACCGCGCATTGTATTATGCTTATTACGGCCCGGGCTTTGTACGCCTATAAAGATGCGTGGTCAACCGTATGGGCCGGATTGATTGGTGTGGCAATCACAGTATTCTTGAGTATTTTTTTAAAAAATTATTGGGGAATACGCGGTTTAGGTTTAGCATTATCCGCCTCAATTATTATTCAAACCGCTCTCTTATGGGTTGTATTACGCCGACGAGTAAATAATCTGGAAGAAGGTAAAATTATGACTGCTCTCGCAAAAATTTCTTTGGGAAGTGTGGTCTTGGGAATAGTAGCGCAAATAACCAAGTATGGTGTGGCCGGTGTCGTGGATATGACCCGATGGTGGGGCATCTTGAGTCAAGGCTTAATTTGTGGTACTGTAGGAATTCTCGCCTATGGTTTTGTTTGCCATATTCTAAAGCTGGAAGAAATGGAATTGTTCAAAGAAAGTTTTAAAAAACGCTGGCTTAAGATTTGGCATGTTACCGAGTAAAAAATTAAGGTTCCCTGCAAATCTTTTTCTGAGACCCTCACCCATTCGACTAACGCTCACTTCGTGGTGACCTCAGTGGAACCAGGGTATCGGGCTCAAAAAAGCTTTAGGAGTTTATCCCGACTTTTGTCGGGAGTCCACCTTAATTTTTTTGAACATACTATATGATGGAAAAAACTCGAAATTTCTGCATCATCGCGCACATTGATCACGGCAAATCCACGCTGGCCGATCGTTTTTTGGAAATTACCGGCACCGTGGATAAACGACATATGAAAAACCAAATACTGGATCAAATGGAATTGGAACAGGAACGCGGAATTACGATCAAACTTCAGCCAGTGCGCATGAAATATCAGGATTATATAATGAATTTAATTGACACGCCGGGTCATGTGGATTTTACCTATGAAGTTTCGCGTTCGCTCGCGGCGGTGGAAGGAGCGATTTTGTTGGTTGACGCGTCGCAAGGCGTACAAGCGCAAACAATTGCCAATTTATATTTGGCATTGGAACAAAATTTAACAATTATTCCCGTATTAAATAAAATTGATTTGCCCAACGCGGATGTGACCAAAACCAGCGCGGAAATAATTCATTTGCTTGGTTGTAAACCGGAAGAAATTTTGACTTGTTCCGGAAAAACCGGCTTGGGTGTTGCCGAACTTTTGCAAGCCGTGATTGAACGTGTTCCTCCGCCACAGGCTGGCAATCCTGATATTGTCCGTGGTTTGATTTTTGATTCTTTTTATGATGATTATCGCGGAGTGGTGGCATCGGTCAGATTAAAAGATGGCGATTTAAAAAAAGGCGATAAAATTTTACTCATGGGCACGGACGCAGTGGCTGATGTTCTTGACACGGGACATTACGCGCCACAATTGGTTTCCGATGGTGTGTTGGCCAATGGCCAGATTGGTTTTGTGGTCACAGGATTAAAAGAATTGGGACAAGTGCGCGTGGGTGATACGATTACACTGGCAAAAACTCCGGCCACCGAACAATTGCCCGGATATAAAGAAGTAAAACCCATGGTGTTCGCGGGAATTTTTCCGCAAGAAGGCGACGATTATAATTCTTTGCGCGAGGCCATGGATCGACTAAAACTAAGTGATTCAGCGCTGATGTATGAACCGGAACATAGTCAAGCTTTGGGATTTGGTTTTCGGTGTGGATTTTTGGGAATGTTGCATTTGGATATTTTTCAAGAACGTCTCAAACGCGAATTTGGTTTGCATATTATTGCGACTGTGCCGAGCGTGGCTTATCATGTTTTTTTGACTAATGGCGAACAACTAACGGTTAAAAGTCCGCAAGATTTGCCCGAAGTGCAACGCATTGAGCATATTGAAGAACCATGGATGACGCTTGATGTAATAACTCCGGCCGAATATATCGGCAACATTATGAACTTGACCGTTGAACGCCAAGGATTGTACCAAAATACGGAGTATCTCAGTACCGGATCTGGCCAACGCGCGATCGTCCATTTTGAAATTCCGCTCGCCTCGCTGATTACGGATTTTTATGATAAATTAAAAACGGTCACGAGCGGCTACGCGTCAATGAATTATGATTTTAAAAATTACCGCGTGGCTGACGTGGTGCGACTGGATATGGTGATTGCCGAAACAATGGAAGAAGCTTTGGCCATGTTGGTCTGGCGCGATCACAGTTACGCCGTGGGCAAAAAAATTTGCGAATCTTTAAAGGAAACATTACCACGTCACCAATTTGAAATCAAAATTCAAGCCGTGATTGGCGGCAAAATTATCGCGAGCGAACGCATTTCACCGATGCGCAAAGATGTCACGGCCAAATTATATGGCGGCGATGTCACGCGCAAAAATAAATTGCTGGATAAACAAAAAAAAGGGAAAAAGAAAATGATGGCCATGGGGAAAGGGAAAGTGGAGATTCCGACCGAAGCGTATTTGGCGGTTTTAAAACGATAAATTATTAATTATTTATAGTGAGTTTTTATCGAACTATGTACGAAAGCAAATATTTTAAAATCATTTGGACAATCATTTCCATTATCGCGGTCGGTGCCATGTTATTTTTTACCATTTTGCCGGCGTTTTATTAATCTTTGAATCAAATCAATTTAAATTAACATAAATTAAATCAATATTAATCAACATTAATTTCAGTAGTAGGTAATTTTGTTTTTCAGTAAAACTCGCTATTCTTCTCCTCTCCCTAGTTTCTATCCCTATTGACAGCTAATCTATATATAACCAAGCCAGTGGAAAGGATGCTCGTACACATTACTGAAAAACAAAATTACCTACTACTGAAATTACCTCAATGCAACACCAAAACATTCACTATACCAATAAGTAAAATGGAGACGAATATACTTTTGCTGAAAGCTGAGTATATTGACTTACTGAGAATGCATAATCCGTTAGACTATCAGTTGAACAAAAGGATATCGTCGAATTTTGCTTACGACTTAGGGAAAAGAGGATCGGTGAAGTTTGATTAAGACTTACGAAAAATTGCTTTTCAAATAAAAAAAATATGAACAAAAAATGGACTGTTCGCGAAACGCCACCGCAAAATTTTTTTGATGAACATCCGGAATTACCGGCAATCGTGTCGACATTATTGTATCATCGCCAGCTGCGCACGCAAAAAGAAATTGATGAATTTCTTGATCCGGATTATTCGCAAAATGTGCACAGTCCTTTTTTGTTTAAGGACATGGAAAAAGCCGTAACGCGAATAATGCGCGCGATTGAAACCAATGAACGCGTTACTGTCCACGGCGATTATGACGCCGATGGCGTGTCATCGGCCGTCATTATGACGGCAATTTTCCGCGCTCTTAATTATACCAATTTTTCTGTCTTTCTCCCTCACCGTGAAACTGATGGTTATGGTTTGAATCTGAACACGGTAAAATTGCTTGCCGACGAAGGCACTAAATTAGTTATTACTTGCGATTGCGGTATTAGCAACACGCCCGAAGTGGAACTCGCGAATTCGCTGAATATTGATGTTATTATTACTGATCATCATTCCATTCCCGCCATTGTTCCGCCGGCTTATGCGATTATTCATCCCAAACTTCCAAACGAAACGTATCCGGATCAAACATTGTGCGGCGGCGCAGTGGCTTTTAAATTAACACAAGGAATTTTAGAAACGCACAAACGCACGAATGAACTTTTGCCCAACGGCCAAACACACGATGCGCTGGAAAAATGGCTGTTGGATATGGTAGCAATCGCGAGCGTGGCTGACATGGTTCCCCTGCTTGGTGAAACGCGGACGCTGACCAAATACGGTTTGATTGTCTTGAATAAAACGCGTCGGATTGGTTTGCAAAAATTATTATTGGAAGCGCGACTCATGGAAAATGACGGTAGTTTAAAACGCGAGATTGACGCGGACACAATTGGCTTTCGGATTGCGCCGCGCATTAATGCCGCCGGAAGAATGGGTCACGCCAATGTCGCGTATAAATTATTGGTGGCTGAATCCGGCGCAGACGCGATTGATTTGGCGTTTGAATTAAATAATAATAATAATGAGCGGCAAAAAAAAACCGAAGAATATGTCAGCGAAGCAACTGGCCAAATAAAAATTGATCCCAGCGCGCCGATTTTATTTGTCATCAGTGAAAATTGGGCAACGGGAATTGTGGGTTTGATTGCCAGCCGACTCAAAGAAAAATATTCCAAACCCGTAATCGCGCTGACCTATAATCAAGGGCAAATCGTGGGATCGGGCCGCAGTATTGAAGGTTTTAACATGATCGCGAATTTGCAAAGCATGCCGGAATGTTTTATTAAATTCGGCGGACACCCCATGGCCTGTGGATTTACCCTCAAGACGCTGGAATCAGTAGCGGAATTTAAGGAAAAATTAACCACAAAATTTTTAGAACAAACCAAAAATCTGAACATGACTCCTGTATTGAACATTGACGCGGAATTAACATTGGAAGATGTAAAGTGGGAGCTTTACGATGTGCTGGATAAATTCAAACCATTCGGACAAGGCAATCCCAAACCACGATACTTGGCTCGCGGCATTACGGTTGTTAATCTGGAAACTATGGGCAAAGACGGCAAACATTTGCGTATTAATGTAAAACACCACACACCGCGCATACGCAAAATCATTGGCTGGAATTTGTGCGGTAATGGCAATGGCGGTAATGGCAACGGCGTTAATTGGTCCAAAGAATTAAAAATTGGCGACAAAATTGATATCGTATTTGAAGTGGATATAAATGAATGGAACGGCAATCGCGAGTTGCAATTATTAATTGTTGATTTAAAAAAAGTATGAAAATCACCATTTACACTGACGGCGGATCGCGCCATAATCCCGGACCAGCCGCGCTCGGCGTTGTCGTTAAAGATGAAACCGGAAAAACGATCGTCAATTACGGAGAATTTTTAGGTAATCAAACGAATAATTACGCCGAATATATGGCGATAATTTCCGCGCTCAAAAAAGCGCACGAACTTGGCGCCACCGAAGTACATTGTATTGCCGACAGCAAATTGGTAATAGAGCAGCTTAAAGGAAATTGGAAAGTGAAAGAGCCGACTCTCCAAAAATTATTTATTCTGGCCTGGAACGAACTGCAAAAATTTAAAAAATATTCTTTGTCACACACTTTGCGCGCGGGAAATAAAGAAGCCGATGCCGAAGTAAATAAAATTTTAGATGCGATTGTTGGAGAAAAGAAAAAATTCCATAATTAAATTGGATTTGGCTTTAGCTTAGTGTAATATATGCCAGTTATGAAGCAAAGCTTCATGCTTTAGTGCCGGCTTGGGTCGCACGGCAATTTTATATTTTACTGATTTTAACATTGGGATGTCTGATGGTGAATCACCGTACGCATAACTCTTTTCTAAATCAATAGTATATTTCTTGGCCAAACGTTTAACTTGAACTGCTTTTTCTTCCCCAAAACAGAGACGATTGACCAAACCAGTGTAAAGACCATTTTTTTTCTCCAATGAAGTCACCGCAATATCCCGCGCCTTAAAAAACTTTTGAAATTGTCGAGCAAGCGGCGGAATGACTTCGCTGATCAAAAAAATCTGATGGCCGCGTTCACTATGATCTTTCATCACGACCATTAAATTATGCACTAGATCTTTAATGATTTCTGTCTGAAAAAACGGCTCGGCAATTTTGGCAAGTTCAGCTTCCTTCCAACCGGCAGTAAATTGGTAAGCTCTTTTCATCAAAGTTTCGTGTGGCAACAAACCGATTTTTTCCAAAAACAAATGACCGATGATTTGCCATGTTACCAACGATGAAACTTTTCCATGGCACTGTAAATATTTCAAAAAGGTTTGTTGCGAATAATATTTGTACAAAGTTCGATCAATATCCACGAATACACCGATACGCTCGGGGTTTTTGTCATACAAGTCAGTTGGAATGGCGCGATGAGGCAACATACCATAGAGTCTATCGGCAATTTCTTGTGAATACATTTTGACCGCGTGACGATAGTGTGTTTTTTTTGATAGAGTTGGCAGTTTCATTTCCGAAGAGACATTAATATAAATCGGACCTGGCCGAAATCGCAATCCACCGGGAAAAATATGATCCATGTTGGTAAGCGCGAGTGGTACAATTGGAATATTGGCAGAAATAGCAACACGCGCTGCGCCAGTATGAATATAATGCACTTCTCCGCCCCACTCTACATGACCTTCAGGAAAAATCAACAATGATTTTTTTTCTTTGGTCGCGTATTGAATCAATTTTTCCAAGGCGACACGCTGTTCATTTGTCCTAGTACAATGAACCGCATCATACGCATCACGAGCCACATCAACAACATCCATTTTTAGAAACCAGATATTAAAGGGAAATTTTTGTAATTCGGCCGGAGCTGTTAGCGGGATTAATTCCGGCCCTAAAAAAGAAAAAAATAAAAAGCCATCTATCATGGTGGGGTGATTGGAAATATATAAACGAACGTGTTCGGTCGGACTGGGAATTTTTCCCGATTGATGAATGCGCAGACCCATGATTTTAAAAATAGTTTGATTCAAGCCATGAGCCGCAATGCGCCACATTCGGGGACGATCTTCGCGCACAACAAAACGCTCAGTTAATAATAACCAGGGAAGCAGAACAATATGGCCACCAATAAATAGTAGCCGTAAAAAAATTCCTAGAATTTTTTGTACGCCAGATTTACCTAACAGGCGAAGCATAGTGAAAATAAGATGATAGAATCATACCATATCATTGACAAATGAGTACAATTTGTATAGATTAGGACTGATTCTTCGCATGGTGCGAGGGATTAATTTGAACATCAGACAAGAGGAGCGGTGAGATGGAATCTCAAAAAATAACACCAGCTTCTTGGCTGGATGTGTGTGGCAAAAACTGGTATATCTTCAGGGAGTTCCTGAAGATAAGTGGCTACGATCCCAGCATGGTCGAGGCCATCATTCAACTAGTTTTGGAAGATCCGGACACAGAGGTGTTGGAGAAAAGCCGTCTTGAAAAAGAGTGGCTCACTCTCCAACAATACCAGCTGGTAGAAAATGCGGTCGTCGAAACGACCGGTCATGTTCACCATTTGTTCGAGGCTGGACGATTTTCACACCAAATCCAGTTTGGTGGATCGATCGCCTTGGACAAACTGAACCGTTTCTTTTTTCGGCACATCACCGAACCGGGAACCGGTTTTGGGTTCGTACCCAGCGCCACCGAAGGATTCAACGAAAACAAAACGTTCGAATTCGTGGTGACAGAGCGTGGTCACATGATTATCCGGCTGAAATATTTGCCGGGGCCAAACGGTATCATGAGAAACGCGACCGAGGACTATCGGTCAGCGATCTATTATATCCCAGGAATTTTCCGGGGTGTCGTAGACACATGGTACAGGAACGAAGAAACAGCCGGAGAGGTGAAGCTCCTGAGTGTTGACGTTCCTCCGCAAGTGATCATCGCGCGAGAGGCAGAGGAGGCAGGTGTTGACATGATTGTTGACGCCATTGACGAAAGTCAGCCTTATCTGTGTATCAATGGGATTGTCTATGGCCTCATCGTGGAACACGGTGAGAAAAAAGCAATTCTCATTACTCGCGACGTGGAAACGCCCTGTCGGATCCACGGCACTCTTCACCCGATTCTTAGGAAAGGTGAAATCTATCGCTGGAAAGAGCCGATCGAAACCGAGTATGACATTCGGTGGAGAAAAAATCGGCTGTTCACACTGTTCAGTCGAAGTCGGTTTGGCTCAAGTAAGGCGATTAAAGCAGGCTTGTCTGCCGAAGCGAGGATGGCTGACGCAGAAGCACGCCTCGCTGTCGTGAATGCAAATTCACGGGTGGCGCTGGCAGAATCTGCAGTTTCCGAAGCCAAACTCGAAGCTGCGCAAGCGAGAGCAGAAGCTGCGCAAGCGCGAGCCGATGTCGAAGCGGCCGGGAAGCGAAAGCTCCGTGCCATCTTCGAACGAGCAGCTCCGAGTCTGGGCGTGGCCGACGCTCTTCTTTCCGGCACTTTCCGTCCCATCAACCTGAAATCCGTGATTATTCAGTGCGATGTGGTAGGATTTAAGCGACTGTCTCAGTCTTGGGGACCGGTTCAGACAAACCAACGCATGACGCGAATGTTTGAGCTGATAGAATCCATTGCGCGAAAAAAGGGGTTCTTCCCTTTCAAGCGCATCGGCGACGCCCTCATCATCGCGTACGCTGAGTGGCCGCGGAGAAGCAATGAGGCTTCGCCGTACCAGTCATTCGGGGAAGCCGAAGACATGGCGATGGTTCTCACTAAGGAGTTCCACAGATTGGCCAAGGAAGAATTGGCAATCATGTTCCGAATCGGTGTTGACCTTGGTGAGGTGCTCTGGTGCAACCAGACTACTGACCCAGAGGAAGTCCGGTTCGATGCAACTGGGAATCCTTTAACTGGGGCTGCGCGAGCTGAAGCCGCGGCAGAACCAGGAAGAACTTCGGTCACTGAGAACTTTGCCAGGTCTCGAGAATTGCGACTTGGTCCAGAAATGAAAAATTCTGGATTGAGAAGTCGTGGTAGGATTCGAGACAAAAACGGAGATCCTCTGGATGTCCGTGACGTCATCGAGGATAACTAACCCACCAAGGAGGATCCGGCGCTGTATTCCCACCCACAGCGCCGCCAATCCCTTAACTTTATAACTCGGTTGTAAAATTAAGAGAAAAAAAATCCACCTCGACAAGCTCGGTGTAAACCCTGAGCTAAGTCAAGAGTGGATTTTTTTATTTTTCATTTTTCAATTCTTCAATTAATTTTTTGGCGGATCGTGATAATTTTTTTGGCACATCAATAATCACTGTAACAAATTGATCACCGCGCCGACTACCATTAATTTCCGGTACACCAAGATCGCGCAAACGAAATTGCTGTTGCGATTGCGTGCCTTCGGGGATGGCTAATTTTTTTTCACCATCCAGTGTTTGGATTACCACCGAGTCTCCGAGCGCAGCTTGAGGAAATGAAATATGTGTTTCGGTAAAAATATTTTGTCCCTCACGATGAAAGGCTTTATCCGCGCGCACTCGAACCCGAACATATAAATCTCCGGCCACACCACCAACTCCCGGATGCTCACCTTTCCCCGATAGACGAATGGTTCCGCCATCATCAATGCCCGCTGGGATTTTAATCGTATATTTGGAATCATTTCGTTCCACTCCCCCGCCATTACAATGTTTACATTTTTTTTCAGCGACATTGCCGGCACCATGACAATTATCACAAGTCGCCACGCTTTGCATGGCGCCTAAAATAGTTTGTTGCACGCGACGCACTTGGCCTTGCCCTCCGCATACGGCGCATTTTTTATGTCCGCTTCCCGGTTCAGCACCACTGCCGTTACACACGGCGCAGGCATTGCGTTTGGTTAAATGAATTTCTTTTTCAATTCCAAAAACCGCTTCGCGAAAATTTAATTCCACATCCACCTGAATGTCTTGACCGCGTTTTTGCCCGCCACGACTATTTCCGCCACCAAAAAAATCTCCGAACAAATCACCAAATCCTCCACCAAAATCAAATTGCGCGCCATTTTGAAAACCACCTTGCTGGCCACGCGCCGCGCGCATAAAATCTTCCCAGCCAGCGCCACCGCCAAATCCGCCCTGCTGTTCAAAATCAGCACCAAATTGATCGTATTGTTTACGTTTTTCTTCATTGCCCAATACCTGAAACGCCTCATTCAGTTCTTTAAATTTAGCTTCATCGCCGCCTTTCTTGTCCGGATGATGCTGATGCGCTAATTTACGAAAGGCTTTTTTTATTTCTTCCGCGTTGGCGGTTTTTTCCACGCCGATAATTTTGTAATAATCTTTGGCCATAAAAATTATTATTTGTTTAATTTTTTCTGCCCATTTGCCGACAAAAAATTATTATTACTGATGATTGATTTTCCGGTTTTGCTTTCTAATAATTTCCTGGCACTCTTGGCCACGCCGCCGCCTTTTTTGGCGGCTCGGGCGTTTGGCATATAGCCTTCGGCTTTTTCAGCGTCAGCAATTTGATTGGTAGAGAGCTCGGCGAGTGCGGTAAAAATTAATTCAGCCTCAGTCATGTGATCACGCAAATTTTCTCGTTTCAATTTTTTCAGATTTTTATGTTTGCGCGTGGTCATGCCAGTCCACTCGGAGTGAATCACGTCCGTGAGTTTCGCATATTCAATATCTTCTTTCAAGCCATGCGTTCCCCAATAATCCGTTAATTTATTGCGCACTTCTTGCCCGCGCATGCGCTGTTCAATCCATTTTTCTGAATAACCCAACGCTTGCCAATTTTTTCGTGCGCGATTTAAGGAGCGCTCGGGGTCAACGGTTTCCTGCAAGCGTTCATAACCAACTTTGGCGAGCCAGAGTTTGAAGGGTTCGGCTTTTGGAGAAGGGATTGACTGGATGATGCGGAGAGCAGTTTCAACATCACTTACATCAGTTTCACGTTTCTTCCCATCCTGAGCCAACAATTTCAACTGGTGACATTTTGTCACCGATTCATTTCCCTCTTTTCCTAGTCGTTCCTTAAGTTTATTCCAATATTTTCGGGCTGTCTGAAAATCAGGTTGTTCGGTCAATACCCGAACAATATCAACAATACTAAAATACCATTTTTCCTCTTGCTCGCTCCATATTCGACGCACTGATTGCTGTTCAAATAAGACAATAGATTTTTCGGGAGACAATGCCCCCTCCTTTTTCTTTGGCATGTTTTTAAGCATAAAAAAATTTTAAATAAAATTTGACTGGTTTATCGAATGGGTTTTTTAAGCAAAGCACGCTCCAAATCATTAATGACTACTTTATCTTCAAAAATAAAATCAGTTAAATCGAGGGCTTCTTGCGCACTAAACCATTTACCGTACTCACCCTCTCCAATGGTAATCGTATCTTCCCAATTAAGCGGTGGCTGAAATAAAAAAATAAATTTAATACTTTTTAAAAACTCATAACGGTTAAAGAATGTAACTTCATTAAATTTAATGTCCATATTCAATTCTTCTTTCATCTCTCGTTGTAAAGAGAATTCGGGAGTTTCATTATTTTCCGCGCCGCCTCCCCAAAAGCCAAAATAATTCGGTAAAGTTTTTTGATCCGGAGATCTTTTTTGCAAAAAAACTTTAACGGTTCCCTGTTCTAAAATATAGGGAAGTAAAATGGAAATCTGTCTTTTTTCAAATTGCATAATCAATGCCTTATTGGTGTTTAGTAATCATCAAACGCAAGACCACGAACATTCGAAGTCTCGGCGTTTAGTGACTATTTCTGTTCATCCACCACTTCCCCCTCAATCGGACCTTCTTCTTTCTTGTCCTGAGCGTCAGTCGAAGAGTTATCAGCAGAATTTTGACCAGCATCTCCCATTGAGCCGGTCGTGCCATCAAAATTTGGTGGAGCGCCCGCGCCGCCTTTTTGATCTTGTTGATACATTTTTGTCCCCACGACTTGCGCCACGGTTGACAACTCTTCCGAAGCTTTTTTAATCGCTTCCAAATCTTCGCTATCTTTGAGTCCTTTCATTTTTTCGAGCGCATCAGCGACTTTTTTCTTTTCATCATCAGTCACCGCAATTTTTTTGGCTTCCACATCTTTCATCATCTTTTCCGTTGTGTACACCATAGTTTCGGCCAAATTGCGCGTTTCAATCAGTTCACGCTTTTTGGCGTCCTCTCCCGCGTTGGCCTCCGCTTCTTTTTTCATTTTTTCAATTTCTTCTTTGGAAAGTCCTGACGACGCTTCAATGCGAATTGATTGTTCCTTATTAGTTGCTTTGTCTTTCGCCGATACACTCAAAATACCATTCGCATCAATGTCAAATTTAACTTCCACTTGCGGCACGCCGCGCGGCGCCGGAGGAATTCCATCCAAATGAAACGTGCCCAACATTTTATTGTCATTCGCCATTGGACGCTCTCCTTGTAAAACCTTAATTTCCACGCTCGGCTGATTATCTGCGGCCGTGGAAAATGTTTGTGATTTACTAGAAGGAATAGTGGTATTGCGATCAATTAATTTGGTCATCACTCCGCCCATAGTTTCAATCCCCAGTGATAACGGTGTTACATCCAGCAATAAAATTTCTTTGCCCAAATCGCCTTGTAATTGTCCGGCCTGAATGCCCGCGCCAATGGCCACGACTTCATCTGGATTCACGCTGGCGTTTGGTTTTTTGCCAAAAAATTCTTCCACTTTTTTTTGTACCAAGGGCATGCGCGTCATACCGCCGACCAAAATAATTTCATCCAATTGACCAGAGGAAAAACCAGAATCTTCCAGCGCTTTCTTGGTAGGAATCATGGTTTTTTCCACTAAATCCATTACGAGTTCTTCCAACTTAGCGCGCGATAATTTTAAATTCAAATGTTTCGGACCGTCCGCGCCAGCCGTAATAAATGGTTCATTGATTTCCGTTTCAACTGTACTGGAAAGTTCAATTTTGGCTTTTTCCGCCGCGTCTTTGACGCGTTGCAATGATAACGCATCTTTACTCAAATCAATCCCTTCATTTTTCTTAAATTCAGCGATAATCCATTCAATTATCCGCTGGTCAAAATCATCTCCGCCCAAATGCGTATCGCCATTCGTGGCTTTTACTTCCACCGTGGAATGTCCGCCTTCTTCATCCATGTCATGACCGATTTCCAAAATTGACACGTCAAACGTTCCGCCACCCAAATCATACACCGCGATTTTTTGATCTTTCGCTTTGTTAAAACCATAAGCAAACGCGGCTGCAGTTGGTTCATTTATAATGCGACGCACTTTCAAACCAGCAATTTCTCCCGCGTCTTTTGTTGCTTGACGCTGCGAATCATCAAAATATGCGGGCACGGTAATAACCGCTTCTTCAATTTTTTCGCCCAATTTTGCTTCCGCATCTTCTTTTAATTTGCGCAAAATCATCGCGCTGATTTCCGGCGGCGTGTATGATTTATCCCCCATTTTTACTTTTGGTCGATCACCATCCGCCACTACCTCAAACGGCGAATGTTTTTGCATATTTGCGACTTCCGAATCCGAATAGCGACGACCAATCAAACGCTTGACCGAATAAACCGTATTTTTGGGATTCGTCACTGCCTGACGCTTGGCCAATTGCCCCACCAAAATTTCACCGGTTTTGCTCATGGCAATGACTGACGGCGTGGTGCGGTGACCTTCTTTATTTTCCAAAATCTTGGGCTGTCCGCCTTCAATAATGGCCATGCAAGAGTTGGTTGTTCCGAGATCTATTCCGAGAATTTTTGACATATATTGTTTATTTATTGTTAAATAATTAATTGATTAATTTTATAATTTTTTCCATTGTAAACTTTTTGCTTTAATCTGCCTTTTTCGCCACAATCACCTTCGCCACTTTCACCACTTTTCCTTTCATTATATATCCGCCATCAATTTCTCGAATAATAGTGTGTTCCGGCATCTCACTCACCTCTTCTCCCACACTATCATGCATTCGCGGATCAAACATTTCGCCAACGGTTTTTATTTCTTCAATCTGATGGGCTTTTAAGATATCGCCAAATTGTTTCATGATATAACCAATCCCTTGCGACCAATTGAGCCATTTTTTACCATCACTGCTTTCCGTTTGACTTTCTTCCACAACGTTCGGGACAGAGACAAACGCTTTTTTAAAATTATCATAGACAGGAATAAATTCTTCCAACACGCGCAGTTCGCTCCACGCTGCCCAATCTTTTTTTTGCTCGGCAACTTCGCGTTGCAAATTTTGGTAATCAGCCACTGCTCTTTGCCAGCCAGTCCGCAATGTTTCATTTTCTTTTTGCAATTGACCGGCCTCGTCATTAATTTGTGCATTATTATTTTGTGTATCATTGACATCTTCTTCCGGCATAATCGGCTTTGTTGTTTGATTATCATCGATATTAGTCATACTGGTTTTTTATAAAATCAATTAAAGATTTACCTTTGGAATAATCCATACGGTGCGGTCCCAAAATCGTCAGCAATTTGCCACCAGGCAAACGCGCGCCAATCACACTGCAAACTCCGCCAAACGGATTTTCCGCACCAATGAAAATATGGGAAAAATCATCATCAAACTGTTCAAAGACTTCCTCAATATTTTCTTCACATTCATCAAAAATATGCGATACGTCCACTGTTTGCGTCGAATCCTGAAACTCCGGCTGGGAAAATAAATTAGATAATCCGGTATAATACACTGTATTCCGGCCAAATGCCAGAACTACGGCACTGTTCATTTCACCGGCGATTAATTTGCCCAATTGCTTTAATTGAATATTCTCCTCATCGTTTTCAGTGGTCAAAGTTTCAATGTTCACTTTTATTTTTTTGGACAGTTCCTTTGGTCCTAATAATTCTTGAACATAAAAACGATAGCCTGTTTCCGTAGGAATCCGACCGGCCGAAACATGGGGATGGGTTAAAAAACCCGCGTCTTCCAAATCCCGCATCTCATTGCGCACCGTCGCGTCACTCATATCTAGGCTATATTCTGACACCAAAAATTTGGAGCCGATCGGTTCAGCCGTTTCAATATAGCTTTCCACAATCAGGCGCAATAAATTGTGCCGGCGATTAACCATATGTTTCTTGGAACATCAGTATTTTAGCACTCAAATAGGTAGAGTGTTAAGATACCAGCTGTGGATAAGATTGTCAATAATCAAAAAATCCCCTGAGCGACTTGTGGGGGATTAATTGTCTAGACCAAGGTCATTTATTCCGCCGCTTTAATCTTTGCTCCAGCCGTAATATCCGACACTTCACTCAAAAGCACATTTTCCACATAAATACCGCGCGGATAAAATATGCGTTCCAATTCATTTTTCAATTCCAATTCCACATCATCGCGTTTAGCGCCAATCACATCATTCACGTTAAAACGGCTCACCACCATGCGAATGCGACTGCGTACTGTGGGACGGATAATTTTAGACACAAAATCCTCGCCAATGGTTTGCCAAATATGAGGAATTTGATGCACATCCAACCGCAGTAACAACGTGCCTTCCACTGCCACTTTTTTACCATCTTCAGATACGGCCGCAATCGGAATATCGCCCAAAGCTTTTTCATTCTGCAGATTGAATTCTCGCGAAATACTGTATTCAAGTGTTTGGACATTAAACAGCTTGGCTTTTTGCCAAAAAGGAATTTTAAAATGCAGTCCGGGCATGAGCACTTTTTTCAAAACTCCCCGACCCAAATCATACACGCAGGCCACGTATCCAGGCGGAACATAAATAAAAAATCCCTTAAGAACATCTTCCACGACGAACGAATACATTAATTTATCGAGTGATTCCGTGGACATATTTTTTTGAAATTATGGTATTAAAAATAAAAATTCACTGCAAATCTTTTTCTGAGATCCGCCCGACCGGGACGGACTCAAAAAAGCTTTAGGAGTTTATCCCGACTTGTCGGGGTTCCATTTTTATTTTTAACAATTATTTAAAATTTAATGCGATGCTGACTTTTTCTTATCTCCAACAATGGCTTTCATAAACTGGTGGATTATAAACGAAAAAAGCATAGATGTCAAGATGAACACTGATTTAACCGCTGGCAACCACCACAGAAAAAAAGCGACAAACAGAGGAAAAGCCACGAAATACAACAAATCAGAACTTGACGCTTTTTGCCCGCGCAGCATAAAGTAGATTTCTCCGGCCAGCCACAGACCCACTATGCCGGGCCAAAAATACGTGTGAGTGAGCGCCAGATTAAAACCAAAAAAAATCGTATTGATTTTGCCCGGAAAATCAACAGCCGGATACAAAATCTTCATAATTTTGTCACCTGTTATCCCCCGCAAAAAGACCTGATACAATAAAATAAAAACCAACACTTGCACTCCAATGGAAACAAATTTGGCCCATGGATACACGCGGCGTTTTTTGAGAATTTTTCTAATTTCCTGCTTCTTCAAAACCGGATCATGTAAGTACTCCCGATCAATGCGCTGAACTTCGTCGTATAACGCCTCATTTTTGATTTTGCCTTTTTCCGTCACTATCGTAAAAGGCAACAACACTATTCGTAGAATAATCGTCAAATACACAATCGCCCAACCCAAATTTTGGTCAGTCCAGTTATTGTATATCCAAATCAGAAAATTAAAGAGAGGCTGATATAGGAAATCATTCCAAAGGAAGGGAAGCATAGTAGAATCACTATAGCAAAAAAAAATCCATCCGTAAACCGGCTATTTTCCTTGGGCAATCAAATCAATTAAACCAAAAATCCAAATCAAATTCACTTCATCGGCCACTTGTTCGGATACGACGCCCGTTGTTTCCACTGTTATGGCATGCTCCGCTCCCAAACGATGCAGCAAATCAGGAAAAGAACCTTCATACCGAATGATGAAACCATCCGCATCACTTTTCAAATCCGGATCATCAAGCACAATCTGACCATCACGGACAACTTCCGGCACAAAATCCGAACCATTGAGATAACCGGAATTGACATACTCATTGGCTAAAATCGGAACAATCTCACGAATTTTTTCCACTATAACGTGATAACGCGCAACATCTCCATACGCATAATGATACGCATATGGCCGGTTAATAAAATTATCACCATGTAAATCAATGACGCCGACAATTTGTGACAAAGGTAATTTTTTCAGTTCGGTATGGAGCAGAGTGGTTTCTTGGGGCAAATGAAATCTAAACATTGAATCCGATGACCATTTCCACTCTTTAAATTCATTTTTTGATCCCAAATCATCGGTCATAGTGCCGTCGGCCAAAATATAACGAACAAAGTCATTATTACCCGCATCACCCCGATCCCCCTCAATATTATATCGCGTGCGAGCTTCAAATCCGGAGGGATTGTCCAATGGAAAAACAATTAGCTTAACGCCGCGTTCATGCGCGTAATCAAATATCTGACCAATATGTTTCATTAGTGTTAATACGCCTGCGGTTTCATTGCCGTGAATGCCGGCCCGAATCAAAAGAATTTTTTCAGTCAACAAAACTGGCGCGGAAGAAATTTTTACATAGTCGTATTTTTTTTCTTCGCATAAATTTTTATAATTCAGTTCCCCTACTTTTTCCATTCTAACATCGGTGTGATTATCAAGCGCGTTATGAATTTTTTTCAAAAATTGTTGATGCGTTGGTAATACCATATTGGTTTCCCTATTATTCTTTCTCCCAATCTTGAACATCTTGCAAATACTCATCTTTAACTTTCAAAAAATATTCTTTCACCGCGTCGTACTCATTCGGAATTAGACCATCAAGAATCGCGTCTTCCAAAGCTTTTTTTATTTTGCCAATTGTTGGACCGGATTTAAGCCCGCACATTTCCATAATTTCTTCGCCCCGCACCGGAGACTGAAACGCGCGCAACTTGTCTTTTTCCATTACTTCCAGAATGCGTTTCTCCAAAACATCGTAATTTTTTAGCCGTTGCCCTTTTTTCTTGGGATTTCCCGTGGTAATATCCGCCCGACACAAAATAAGTAAATCAGCCAAATCATCACCCGCGTTCACAATCAAACGACGAATTGGCGCGTCTGTGATTCCATCATCGGTAATCGCGATGGGATACAAATGCCAACGAACTAATTTCGCTACATATTCAATTTCTTCTTTGCTAAAACGCAAACGACGCGAAATTACGCGCGCTTGTTTTTTGCCTAAATGTTCGTGCATATCAAAAGTCCAGCCGCGACCGGACACGAATTTTTTTGTTTCGGGCTTGGCAATGTCATGCAATAAACCAGCATAACGCAAAAGTGACTTGGGACTTTGCAGCGCAATATTATCCACCACTTTAAACGTATGCGACAAATTATCTTTGTGCTGATATCCATACACATCCTCAATTCCTTCAAGCATTGATATTTCCGGTAAAAATTCATTGAATAATTTTGTTTCGTGCAAAATATACAAACCGATGGAAGGAATTTTAGTGGCCAATAATTTCATTAATTCTTCTCTGATTCGTTCCGGCGAAACGATTTTTAACCGCGCGCGATTGACTGACAACGCCTCGTATGTTTTGTGCTCAATGCTAAAACCAAGTTGAGCCGCAAATCGCGCCGCGCGTAACATCCGGAGCGGATCTTCGGAAAATGTCTCAGCGGAATTAAGCGGCGTGCGCAACAGTTTATTGGTTAAATCAATCTGACCATTAAACGGATCAATAATTTCCGCGCTCACTGCGCCAGCCAAAACTTCTCGAGCCATGGCATTAATGGTAAAATCTCGCCGTGACAAATCCAAATCCAAAGTAGTCGCGGTTATTGTTGGTTTGCGAGAATTTTTCTCATAGGCTTCAGCGCGAGCGCCGGCAAACTCAACTTCTTTAATTCCCTCGTTGTCGGCAAAAACAAAGCGCGCTGTATCAAAATCCGGAAATTCAATGAGACTTCCGACTTTGGCTTCGGATTCTTGAGCACTATGACCAAATTTGTCCGTATCCTCAACTTCTTTTACGCCGAGCATTTCCGCAAACGCGCGGGCAAATTCCAATCCACTGCCAACGATGACAAAATCAATGTCTTTTTTATGACATCCCGAATTTAAAATCTCATCACGCACATAACCCCCGACCACATAGGCGGTTTGATTTGTTTTTTGGGAAATTTTATATACGACCACGAAAATTTCTGATTCATTCATATTATAAAGCGTATTGATTAAAATAAAAATGGAATCCCGACAAAAAAAGATTTGCAGTGAATTTTTATTTTAATTTCTTTAGATCAAATACCACAAAATAAAAACACCGATAATTACTCGATACACGACAAACGGCATAAAACTCCATTTTTTAACAATTTTTAATAATCCACTAATCGCGACCAATCCGCTTAAAAAAGCCACCACAAATCCCAACAACATTATATTAATTTCCTCGCCGTTAAAATTGACATTATATAATTTATATAAGGCATCCAAACCGGCCAACGCCGTAATCGGCACACTCATTAAAAAAGAAAATTCCGCGGCCGCGCTTCGACTTAATCCGGAAAATAAACCTGCAGTCATAGTAATCCCTGATCGCGATGTTCCGGGTAAAAATGCCAAAACCTGAGCAAAACTCATCACCATGATTGATTTTATATTTTTATCGAAAATATTTTCTGTTCCGACTTGACTCTTGGTTAAGCTCGGTCGAATCTCTGGAACTTGCTTTTTCTTATTTGCATAATAATCAGCGACACCCAAAACAATTCCCCAGACAATTAGATTAATCCCAACCAATAATGCGTTTCGTTCGTTGGTTTGCAAAAATAATCCCACGACTCCGGCCGGAAGCGCGCTGACCATAATCATCCAACCGATTTTTCTATCAGCGCGCAATTCTTGTCCTCGTGAAAAAATCGCCAAAATTAATTGCCCTAACTTTTTCCGAAAATAAATAATCACGGCCAAGAGCGTACCCAAGTGCATCACCAGATCAAACGCCACACCTTGATCCGTCCAACCGAATAACTTTGGAATAAAAATAAGATGACCGGATGAAGAAACCGGTAAAAATTCCGTTAATCCTTGGATAAGACCCAAGACAATCGCTTGAACCGAAGTCATATTTGTCAAAATCACTGGCCTAAATGTACCAAATTTTACCCAAAAAAACAAGCCAAATGAATTGACAAAACCAAGTTATTGCCGTATAAGTTCACTGTCCGGTCGGCCTCCTACGCAGGAGGTGACCAATGAGAATACTTGTTGTGGATGACCAACCCGCGGTCAGAAAATTACTCGTCCGCTTCCTCGAAGGACGCGGGCATAGTGTGACAACTGCCAGCAACGGCAATGAAGGATTCGCCGCTGACCAGACCACGATGGATCTGGTGATTACAGATCTGGAAATGCCGGAAATGTCCGGCGACCAGATGATCAATCAGCTCCACGAATCAGGCAAGGACATCCCGTTCATCTTGATGTCAGGGAATCATCAAGAGCTCGGGGTTCGTGGTTTGGCTCTCAAACAGTGGAACATTCGTGTTGCCACTATTCAGAAGCCGTTCTCTCCCAGCCTACTCGTCACCACGGTGGCCGACGAGTTCGGGTTGAAGATCTAACTTGGAGGCCGATCGGACACCTCCACACAAACAAAAAATCTCTCCTTAAATATAGAGAGATTTTTTTATTAAAATTTGTTCCAATTAACTCTGTGACAATGATTGTTTCAACTCCTCTATTTTATCTATTTTTTCCCACGGAAATTCCGGCCGACCAAAATGACCATAGGCCGCAGTCTCGCGATAAATTGGACGTTTTAGATTAAAGTATTCAATGATTTTTCCCGGACGAAAATCAAAAACTTTTATAATAGCGGAGACAAGAGCGCTATCACTCACCGTGCCCGTACCAAATGTATTAATGTTTACGCTGGTTGGTTCGGCGCGGCCAATGACGTACGAAACTTGGACTTCACATTTTTTGGCTAGACCGGCGGCTACAATATTTTTGGCCACATAGCGCACCATATACGCGCCGGAACGATCCACTTTGGATGGATCTTTTCCGGAAAAACAACCACCACCATGCCGTCCCATACCGCCATACGTGTCCACAATTATTTTGCGACCGGTCAAACCCGTGTCTCCGTGCGGTCCGCCAATCACAAATCGTCCGGTCATATTAATAAAAAATTGCGTTTTATCGTCAATAAAATCCTGGCACACTGGTTTAATCACTTTTTCCAGAACATCAGTCCGAAGTTGTTCCAGCGTTACCGTATCATGATGCTGTGCGGCCACGACCACATTTTCCAAACGCGTTGGCCGGCCGTCAACATATTCCACTGCCACTTGGGTTTTTCCATCAGGTCGAAGATATGGAATAGTTCCATTTTTACGCACTTCCGATAATTTTTTCGCCAAACGATGCGCGAGTGAAATTGGTAATGGCATGAGTTCCGGTGTTTCATCACAAGCATAACCAAACATCAAACCTTGATCTCCTGCTCCTTGTTCTTCCGCGCTCGGTTTTGTTACACCTTGCGCAATGTCCGGTGATTGTTCGTGAATCGCGGCGAGGACTCCGGCGTGTTCCGCGTCTATGCCATAATCCGGATTAGTGTACCCAATACTTTCAATCACTTCGCGCGTTATTTTTTGGACATCCACATAACCACGCGTGGTGACTTCCCCACCCACAATGACTAAACCGGTGGTAGTAAAACATTCCACGGCCACGCGCGATTCCGGGTCTTGCGCCAAAAGCGCGTCCAACACCGCGTCGGAAATCTGATCACAAATTTTGTCCGGATGACCTTCAGTCACGGATTCGGACGTAAAAATAAATTTTTCGGCCATAAAGGCGTTTAGACACCGATGGAAACTCGAGGGACGAGCAGGACGTTGTTGACTAGCAAGCTTCCTTTGTCAAAGGAAATTACCACCCTTCGACCGCTCACTTGTGGTGAGATAGCCGAACCAGGGTAAACCAACAACGAACACCATTGGTATGAATAATGATTTAATGATAACAAAAACCGAAATTTTTTACAAGAATAAAATCTTTATCTTTCAATAAAATGACGCACAATACTTTCAATAGTAATACATTCAAAATGAGCATTTGGATAGACGGTTTTGAATGAAATCGGCGCGTTAGCCATTTCCTTCCATTTGCATTCATAAGCAAAAATATCTTTACCTCCACTCAATGATTCAACAAAATCCACTTCACCTCCCTGTCTATTCCTCCAAAAATGTATATCACTTGAACGCTGACTATAAGCGCGCTCCTTTATTTTTTCAGCAATAAAAAAATTCTCAAATATCGCGCCCTTATCCGGTCGAATATCTATCGAATCAGTATTGCCGATGAGTGCGTTTCTTATCCCGACATCATAAAAATATATTTTGTGACTCTTATTAATCTCTTTTGTTTTATTGGTATAAAGCGGTGTCAAACGAAAAATAATAAAAGCCTGTTCAAGCAGATTTATATAATTATAGATAGTATCTCTACTCACGCCGACTTCTTTCGCCAGCTCTGTATACGAAGCCTCGCTTCCAATACGCAAAGCAAGAAGTTTTACCAGTTTTTCAAAAGCAAACGAGTTGCGTATATCTCCAAATAAAAATAAATCTTTGAACAGATAATCGCCGGCTAGCTCTTTTATAAGTATCGCCTTTTCTTCTCTGGAATTGGCGTTAACAATTCCTGGATACAAACCGAATGTCAGATAGGAATCAAGTTCCTTGTCTATATTTATCTTCCCATATGCGTCAACAAGCTCTTTAATTGATAATGGATATAAATAAAATTTACGATTTCTTCCAGTCAATGGCTCATTTAATTTATTGGCTAATTCAAATGAAGATGATCCGCTAGCAATAACTCGTGCATCTTCCACATTGTCCGCTATCAGTTTAAGCGTAGTGCCAATATCTTTTACTCTTTGTGCTTCGTCAATTACTACTAATTCATAGCCGGACACGAGCGAAGCCAGTTCTTTGGCGGATTTATGTTCAAGTAAAAGGGCTTCTTTAGGATCGTCTCCCTGTAAATACAAGGTATTGGAAAACTTGGCCATGATAGACTTTATCAAAGTAGTTTTGCCAACCTGTCGCGCACCATAAAGCACCAAAATTGGTTTTTTACCTATATTGTCATAGATTTGATCAAAAATTGTTCTTATATAATTCATAGGTATAATATACAATATAAGTACTTAAAATGTCAAGTATACCCGCATTTTATATACTATTTAAGTTGATTTTTCACCAAATCCCAATACCGCGCATCGCCTCGTTTTTCCTTCATAAACGCCCACCATTCCACGCCCCACAAATACGCGCGCGGACTGCCAATATGGCGCACATAATCCAAATGTTTTTGCAAACGCCGAGGATTCATGCTTTTTTCTTGTTCTGCTATAGCAGTATTTTCCGGATTGGAATCCGTAAACCATGGTTCGGCCTGTAATTCCGCCACGAATACTTCCGATAAATTCCGGCCATATATCTGCGCTTTCAGCCGATAAAAACTGGCCGGCAACCAATCATAATAAAAATAAAATCCGCTCGGAGTACGCACGACACGATAAATAGTTGTGCCGAATAAATCCGCAGAATTTATGGCTTGGCGCCACGTGCTTAATTCTCCACTGTCCGTTACCATTATTTTATGATGGGGATCCAATGCTTTCACCAAAGCGATTTCTTTCGAAACCAATGATTCATCAAAATCCGCGCAATCACCAAACGCAAAACGAATAAACGGTTCATTTTCCACTTGCCAAATTTCCAAAGCCGCATGCTCCCGATAACGTTCTACGACTTGGCGCACATATTCCTGCAAAAATTTTTCTTTATCAGAAACGGTTTTATACCAATTTGGCACGTGACATTCCGGCCAACGCGGTGTTTTTTGACCAACCACAAGCGTAACTTTAACTCCGCGCTTGCTCGCTTCATCCAGCAAAAAATCCACATTATCAAAATTAAATTTTCCTTGTTCCGCTTCCACTTCACTCCACATCGCGGCCACACGAATATATTTTGGTTGTAAATCATCCAACATATCGCGATAGATTTTTTTCCAATCCAAGCCCAATGACGCGGCATGATTATGATTAAAACTAAGGCCAAATTCCACCGGATATATTTTTAAACTTAAAAATAATAGACAAGCATACCCGCTGAAAACAATGATCGCGATTACTAAAAAAATATTCCTTATCATAATTAAATAATTAAAACCAAACCAATAATAACCAAAACCAAAGCAGCCGTTTCGACGATGATCTCTCTTTTGGTCAGATATTCTCGCAAAAAATTTGAACGACGATGCGACAAAACAAGAATAATCACAAACATCAAAGCATATTGCCAGCCAGCCAACGCATTCACCGCAGTCACACTACCGAGTGCAGTCGCCCATTGCAATAAAAGAATCGCAATAAGACCACATACTTTATCCAGCGCCACCAAACCGAGCGGTTGTTTTGTTGTGGAAACTTTTGCGGATTTTTTTGCCGAGGGCAAAAATGTTTTCCAAACAGATGGTAACAATAAAAGAACCAATCCACCCAAACCGGCCGCAAAACGCGACCCGATCAAACCGGGGATAAAAGAAAAAGTGTCGTACAGATATTTGGCCGAAACATTGGAAATTCCAAAAAAAATACCGGCGACAATGCCAATGGCGTACCAACGCCAATGCGTTTTATTTTGGGGAGTTTTTTTAAATGATAAAAATACAGAAGCCACAATTAATAAACCAATTCCGGCCATTTGACGGATTGTCAGCGCTTCATTAAGAAAAAATCGCGCCAAAAAAAATGTTGTTACCGTAATCATGGCGCCAATAAACGGATCAATATGACTCGCTTCACTTTTGGACACGGCCACAAACATCGTATACAAACCCACAATAAACGTGAATCCGGATATTAGCGACACTAACCAAAATTTTGGATCAAAAGAAAACGGGATAAAAAACCAAGCAAGCCCAACCAACAATAAAAAAACCGTTGAGTAAAATGTATAAACAATCGGCGATTGCTTTTCATTGGTTAAAATACGTTTATCCAAAATAAAAACCACTGCGAACAGCGCGTATCCAATTAACGCAATCAGTATCCACATAATTTTTAATCAAACTAATTTTAAATATATATCTCTATTGATTTATTTTTACAACAAATGCATATCTTCAATTTCGCTTTTTTTGCCGCGCAAAACAATATCCTCCACATGATAAACGCCGTTGCGCGGCGCATCCAAAAAACCTTTCATCGCCGCTTCCGCCAACCAACCGGAACGCAACCAATCAAATAACCATTCATGAGTAAACCGCGGATCCTCTTGTTCAAAAGCCGCGCCAATGGAAAGTAGCCATGATTTATTAAATTCTTCTTGCGACCCAATGGTTGGCGCCATAATAATCGGTAAACCCAAGCCAGCATAAAAAGATAGTTCACTCGGTTTGGTCCAAAGAATATCAGTTTCCAATAACAGTTTGTTGAAAGCCGCGAAATAATCGGTTTTTTGTTCCGCGTACAGAACAGAAATATTGCCTCGATGTTTACGCTTTAGATGCAATCGTTCCACAGCGCGCGAATATTCGGCGTACACATCCGCCCGCGTTCCGGCCACTAAATTAAGTCGTACTAATCCCGCGTCAATTTTTTGTTGCAAACTTTTGAGAATAATCATACCCAAATCACGTTGTGCGCCCGCACCACCAACCGCAAACGTAATACTAATGGGATATTCAGAATTACGATCAGCGAATTTCGTCGGAAAAACCTGATCCAGCAAATGTTTATATTTACGCTGATAACGTCCTTCTGGATCCAGATGACGTAAGCGTCGCGCCAAACTGGTTTTTAAAATTTTTAAGGAATGTCCGCCAATATTTTCTTTGGGCAAAGGAAAACCCGTAATGTTAATTTTTTCTTCGCGTACGCCGTATTGCATCAATCGTTCTTTGACCCGACGATTGGGAACCAAATAATTAATTCTACTTTTGGACGGATATAGTGGCGCCCAAGCTCGACTCACATCCGCATCACAACATAACAAATAAATTTCGCCTTTATAATTATGTTCTTCGGCAAAATACGCGGGAATAAAAAAAGAAGTAATCAGTGGCAATGGTTTTTGATTAAACGTATCAATCAGATGTTTTCCCCAGCCACGTTTAATGGAGCCATAAATTGAATTTAACTGTATTGTTGATTTGGATTGATCGCGTTTGGGATAAAACGATTCAATCCTCTGAAAATAATCCATGGCTGCGAAAATTTTGTCGCCAAAAAATGGAATTGATTTAAAGCGTGAAATCATTTCATATAATTTTTGACTATCATCCCACTTTTTTTGATCGCGTTGGGGAATCCCCACATAATGATTGGCATTTATTACTTCGTTTTCTGAATTGGCGCCCAAAATTTGCGCTGTGGCCAAATGACGCAACGGATAAACCGCACGTTGATGACCATAACCCATATCGACGGCTACGATATACGCTTTTGTGCTGACAGGCATAAAAGTTTTGCTGAAAAAAAATTAAATATCCTGCATAATAAGATCAGCCACAGCCACTCCACTTGATAACGCGGTTTCCATTGACGGCGCGCCCAAATAATCACCGGCAAAATAATGACCATCATTCCCCTGTTTTGCCCGCGCTTCCGCTACAAAATCAGTCGTGGCAATAGGCATAGTTTGTTTCCACTGAATCGCAGCAACCAATTTGATTTTTTCAATCTGGGGAAATAATATTTTTAAATTTTTATTTAATTCTAAACTTAATTTGGAATTAGAAAAAGATTTGTCAGTGACTGTTTTATAATTGATAATTAGATATTCTGATTCTAATTTTGAGGCCATATTTTCGGCCCGAAACAAAGAAGTGATTTGATTTTGTTCAGGATAACACGGCGCGGTAAAAATCGCTGTCCAATTATTTTTGCCATTTATAGGCGGAAAATCAGATACACGTACTACTGCCGCGTAAAAATGCGTATAAGAAAATGGTGGAGCTTCAATACAATTTTTATATAACGCACTAACTGAATTAGCCCAGACAATCGCGTCAAATTTTTGCATTTTCCCTTGGACAGTTATTTTTTTATCATGTACCGCTGTTACCGTAGCGTTACAATGAATCTTTCCTCCTCTAGCTTTAATCGCGGACGCAACTGTGTTGGTAAATAATTGATTATTACCGCCAAAATAGCAACCAGTCCGCAAATCTCCATGCACCAATGTTTGATAGATAAAAGGAGCATAAAATGACATTTGAAATTGATCCAGCGCTGGATAACAGTATCCCTGATTTACACAATCAATAAACTTGGCCAGATTAGTCATTGCTCCATTTTTTTTTGGTAAAAATTCGGCGATTGTTTTACTGCCAAAATTTTGTATATCGGGTGTACGAAAATCCGGACGATTTCTTAACCAACCGGGAACTACACGCGTGGCAAACGCGACTTTTGCGGTCATGGACACGGGAATTTTTTTTTGACTATAGAATTTTCCGTTTGGTTCAAGCTGATAATAAATCTCCACGTTTTTTATGCACACCAATTTTTTGACCAAATCCAATTCTCTCATTATGCGATGATAATTATCATACCACGGATAAATAATAAAACCACCCACATCAACTGGATGATCATTCACCAATATACTTTTTACTCTGCCACCAACTTCTTCTCGCGCTTCAAACACAGTCACGGCATATTTTTCATCTTTGGTTAATTCATACGCTGTAGCCAAGCCGGACAATCCCGCGCCAATAATCGCGATCTTTGGCTTAGTTCTCATACCAATTCTTCAAACTTGCCGATAATTTTATTTTTCTGGACATTATTCCAAAAAAAATATTTGCCATTCATGGCGATATATATTCCCGGTGCCAAAGCTTGAGCCAAACCAAAAGCACAGCCAATATTAAACAGAGCATCGGAATTTCCAAATCTAAACGGAAGCATTGATCCGGTCAAAACAATAGTTTTATTTTTTATTCCTCCAGCCAAAACTTGCGCGGTTTGAACCATAGTATCAGTGCCATGAGTTATAACAATTCTATCTTCGACTGCATTCTGACAATTTTCTAAAATAATTTGTCGATGCGCATCGGTCATCAAAAGGCTGTCGATGAGCATGAGCGTGGTAATTTCCACATCAGCTTCGGATCGAGCGGCTTTCAATATCTCGGGCAAATGAGTATCTTTAAAAAATAACTCGCCGGTTAATTCATTATATTCTTTATCAAATGTTCCGCCCGTAACGAATAATCTGATTTTCATATAGTTCGACAGGCTTACTATAAAAAAGTGCCATAGTAAAAGTATACCATGGCACTTATTAATGTCAATGTAGTGTATTTATCCAGGAAATTTAACGATAGGACGACCGACGCGGCGCACCTCCGCGCGTATGTTGTGGCGTACGACTGGGATATGATCCGCGACCAGAGTTTGCCGAATATTGCGGACGAGACTGTGACGCAAATTCTTTTTGATAAGGAATTTTTGGTAATTCGGGAATAACCGACAAATCCGGTAAAGCCAAAACTGTAATTGATTTGCGCGTGAGGCGTTCAATATTTCGCAGTTCAAATCGTTGATTTGGTTCAACAAAAGAAATTGCTTTACCCGCACTTCCGGCTCGGCCAGTACGGCCAATGCGATGGACGTAATCTTCCAAATTATCCGGCAAATCAAAATTAATGACCAATTCAATATTTTTAACATCAATTCCCCGCGCGGCGATATCAGTGGCAATCAAAACCCGGAAAATGCCGGTTTTGAAACCGTGTAACGCGGCTTTGCGTTGCGCGAGTGATCGGTTGGAATGAATTTCCGTTGAACTATGCTTCATTTGGCGCACATTACTGGCAATTTTTTTTGCCCCATGTTTGGTACGAGAAAAAACCAAGACTGTTCCTTTGACTTGATCCAAAACCGCTTGTAATAACTTTGTTTTGCCTTCTTTAGAAATTACATAGGCGGATTGAACCACAGGCGCGGCCGCTGTGCCGGCCGGAGAAACTTCCACTCGTTGTGGAGCTTGCATAAACTTATGCGCAATTTGGACAATTTCACTCGGCATGGTCGCAGAAAATAACAATGTTTGCCGTTTTACTGGAACTAGAGACAAAATTTGTTTAATCTGCGGCGCAAAACCAATATCAAACATTCTGTCTGCCTCATCCAAAACCACCACGCTTACCGCTGATAAAGAAACAGTTTTTTGTTTTAAATGATCAGCCAAACGACCAGGAGTAGCGACAATAATATGTGGATTGCGCCGCAATTCTTGAATCTGTTTATGCATTGACGCGCCACCAATAACCACGGCAGTTTTAAGTCCCACACTAGTACCGATTTGACGAAGCGTTTCTTCTACTTGAAGAGCCAATTCACGCGTAGGAACTAAGACAAGGCCTTGGCCTTTTACTTGTGCCAAGCGCTGAATCATCGGCAGACCAAAAGCCAATGTTTTGCCCGTTCCGGTCTGAGCAATACCTACCAAGTCTTTTCCCAAAAGCGCAATCGGAATTGCCTGCTCCTGAATGGGAGTAGGCACGGTATATTTGTGACGTATTAAAACTTCCAATAACTTGTTGGCCAAGCCTAGTGCGGCAAAGCCCGATGTATCCTTTGTGTGTTCCATAAAATATATATGACCCGACATTCACTGGGCCATATAATGACACAAAGATTCGAGTCTGAATGAAAAATCACTATACTAAATTAACGATAGATTGTCAAGGCGATTTGTGGATTTATTTTGGAGTGGTGGTAACAATCTCCATAGCTTGACGCGCAGTAAAAGTATAAATCTGAAAAAGTTCCTCATTATTTCGATTAAGAACAGGGTGGTAGCTTATTCCCTGATTTTGAATCTTCTTAGCCAAAACATCAGGATGCAGTCCATCAAAACGAGAATCTGGGTTACGCAATGCCGCTGGCATGGTATGAATATAATAAAAATTCATGTCCGGATCAACTCCATACAAATTGGACAATTGCGCAGACAGATTGGTCATAACCATAATAGGCCAAGCCTCATAAAAAGTCCGACGCGCCAATGACCACAAAAGAAAACGTATTTCCAGTCGTGGATCGTACAAAAGTATGACTGACGCTTTTTTACCTTCACGCGGATGAGCTTGAGCATAGGCATTCATTTTTTTATTTAAATCTGCGCTTTTGGTAGTGGGTTTGAAAACTGACACTTTGTCTTGGAGCAGATTTTCCAATAGTTTATCCAAGGCCTGAACGCCATTATTAGGTACAATAAGCGAAGGCGCATAGGCCAGTAAGCGCGGGCCAAACGGTTTAGCCTGTCCTCCCCACAGCACACTGTTTACTGTAAACAAAAGTTCATACAAACAAAAAATTAAAAAAATAATCCAAACAATCCGAGGTTTGAATATCGCCATTAACTCATCAATAAAAACCGCGCTGATCGCGCATAAAAATGGCACGACATAAAATAAAAACCTGATAGCTGAACCAAAAGACAAAGTCATAGCCAGCAAACATCCTGTTGAAAGTAATAAAACTTTTTGTCCCAATGGAACATATTTATTTTTAATCCAGCACTTGGCAGTCAAAAAAATCATTGAAGCCAAACCAGCCAAAGAAATAGCAAAAAAAACCGGTGAAAAAATCGAACCAAAATTGGATAATCCGGCCAGGCGATGGAGAATCGATCCCCGTTCTTCTTTGCCAGACAAAAACAACCAATCCGGTTTTATATCCTGATGCAATAAACTGGCCCATTGCAAATCAAAATGATGTCGGCTTTGGTACATCTCGATGTTATAAATAAATACCGGAGAAATGATTAGTAAAAAACCAAGTATTCCTATCCAAAAAGTTTTTTGTCGATAGATATGTTTTTCATTGATTAAAAACAAAGCATACACCGGCACCATTGCGAGTGCCACATATTTAGCAATCACACTGAGTCCCAAACTAATCCCCCAAGCCACGAAATAACGAGGCTGTTCGCGCGCGCGCAGAAAAAAATACAAAGTGAGTAAAATAAAAAATAAAGTAATTGATTCCATCATCGCTGTGCGAGCATAGAACACGGCCAAAGAATTAAACGCAAACAAAATCATCGCAATCAAGGCACTGCGCGCAGTAAACAATTGCCTCATAATTAAACCAAGCAATCCGACTGACAAAATACCCAGCAAAGCTGATGGCAAACGCATGACAAACACACTCACTCCAAAGACAGACAGAAACAAATGCTGAAACAAAAACACCAACGGCGGATGATCATGAAACGACAATCTTACCCACCACGGCACAGCCGTAAACCAATCATACGGCGTTGTCTGCAAATCACTGGCCAAAGAATCAATCATACCAATACTGCGCACCATATAGGCCGGCTCATCACCGGCAATTTCTCCGGAAGATAAAAAAATAAGCCGTAAACAACTGGCCAGTAAAATAATACATAACAATTGATAGCGAAAACGTATTCTGAACATAAAATATAGTGTATCACACTTGACCAATCTAAAACAAAAACCACCCCGAGTGATCGGGATGGTTTTGGTTAATTAAAGTTAATTAAAGTTAATTAAGTGGACAAAAACTCTATGAAGCAGTAAAGGTTATGACGCCATTACAACTACCTCCTAAAGCAGTCCCTGCAGTACTAGGAACTATATCTAAAATCCACCAAGTAGTTGAGGGTGCTTCAGTAGTAGTAACCGTTTGCTTACCATATCTTATAGCTAAATTTCCAGAAGTTCTAAATGCTTCAGCACTGTTTGATGAAGAAACAACTTTTGTAGTAGCTTGAGTAGTATAACTAGTAAGCGTTGATGTTGTGTAGGCTAGACTTGATACACCGATAGTTCCAACTGTACAATTAAACGGATTGCTCTGTACTTGAATTGTAGTAGAGGCATTGTTACCACTATTAATTATACGTATCGATTGCGCCGATCCTATACTTCCGACAACACCTGATGCCGCACCATAGGCAATTGAACCAAAATCCAAAGTGGAAGAAACATTGATGGATGTCAGTGTCGCAAGTTCAAAGTTAATTGCAGTAGATGTAGCGGAACGAGCACCATTACTATCAATGGCAATTGCTTCAGCCTTCCAATTTTGGGCTGAATAAGCACCGCCAGCCGAACCAGCACCACCCGAATCAGTGGCATCAGCAAAATGCTTGATAGGGAAAGTACATCTAAAACCTACTTGAACAGTAGAGCTTGGTGTACAACCATTATCGATAAAAATACAACGACTAGTACTGGTAATCAAGGGATCGCCATCACCCGTGTTATCATTAGAATTAATGTAGCACCTCATATCATTTTTTTCTGTGGTACTGGAAGAACAACCTAGACCAGGTACAGTGTTGTGACGATAGACATATACTTCAAGCCGACCACTGGTACTGGCAACTTCAAAACAACCATTGTTGTCACTGACTTTGCCATATACATATAACTGTGTGTAAGTCTGTTCATTGAGAGTAAGAGGGGTGGTACTAGGAGAACTGAGCAAAGTTCCCGCTCCTGAAGTACTGGTGTTAACCGTAATACTGTCAATCGTAGGCGTGGCGTTACTGACAGTTGCAGAAAAAGTGTTATCGTCGGCTTGAGAACGCAGTGAAACAAATACAAGGAGTATAAGCACACCGGCCACTCCCAGAAAGAGAGCAACAAGATAGTGGTTATACTTAGTTTGGGGATGTTCTTGCATAATCGTACATAATATGATTTAAAATAATGGATTATTTTTTGTCTTTTTTTAAAACCTCTACTGATACATTTGTTGCGTCATCAGTTGTACCCTTAACAAATGCCTTGATCTTTACGGTGTCATCTGGACTTGAATCACCAGGAGTTGCCGCAGGTGCCGAGGGTAAAGGGACAGCTTTTGTTCGTGTATACCAACTTCGTGGTTTACTATTTTTTTGTGATGTTGGTTGCGCGAGGATAATTATCCCAGCCAAGATAGAAATCCCTACCCATCCAATACCGATGGGAATAAGATATTTACTCATATACACCTCCTCTCAAAATAACGGTCTGCTTATAACTCATAGAATAAAATTAAACGTATCTTTATTAAATTAATTTAATTATACATTATTTTGCTAGATATATATATATCAAAATTTTAGCTGTGGATAAACTAGCTTTTTTTGTAATGATGTTTAAAATACCAAACACCAACAGCCAATATAATGATAAATACAATAATGAAAATATAGGAAACAAATCCAACTGCGGAACTAACTATGATCGTCTCCAATTTATGGGCAGTTTTTTTTATGCCATATTCAAAATAAGCGTCAAAAGTATATTCTCCTTTACTATCGGGTCGAAATGTCAGAGTATATTCAACATTTTGCCCTTTGCCCACCGTCTTTTTTTCCGCACGCATTAAATCAATTATTTTGCCATCTTTGGTAATTTCCACATACCAAATTGGATCTAATACCACTCCGCCCGTATTGGTAAACAAACCGGTTAATTTGACCAAATCACCTGATTCGAAGGTGTTTCCATTAATTTTAAAGCTGTCAAAACTACCGGCCTGCGCCAAAGTACCGGTAGGCCAGACTTTAATAATACGATCAGTCTTTAAGGTTGAGATAACTTTGTCATCCAGATAAAATGAAAATGAAGCACTATATTCTCCAAGTGGAAGATTTTTTGTTAAACCAGCATTGATTCGACTAAGTTCTCCTGGCAATACATATTCAAGGGAACTGCCCGAAATGGTTTCGGAAATTATATTGGCGGGATCAGTTATATCAACGAAAACAGCATCGATACGTTCTGGTTTAACATCTACATTCCCGGTATTAAGTAAAGAAAATCCAAAAATAACCGGCTTATCAATTTCGGTATCATCGGCTGAAACATTACTAATAAACATTGTTTTTATTTGTTGGTCAGTGACGGTAAATACGACATGAGCGATCACACCAGATGTGATTGATACAGAATTTCCACTACTATTAATAACTTTATTTGGATTGGGCTGACTCATAAATTCCAACTCTGCCGTATGTTTACCATTTTGCGCATTCATTGGTTTAATATGAATGTCAATATTGGCGCGATTTTGACCAGCCGGAATAACAATGGGACTCTTGGGAAGACTAATATAGGAAGCGGCCTCACCTCTTGCTTTTATAGAGAAAAAGACATCTTCTTCGCTTGCCGTGTTGGTTAGAATTAGTGTCCGCGAGATATCAACTCCATTTGCCAGATTTTCTGCCTCAAGAGTGCCTGGAGAAATTCCAATTGCCTGAGTCATACTCGGCGCAAAAATTCCGGTCAATAAAAAACCAAAAAAAATACTGCTTATTCCTACTCGACTTAAGAAAAAACGATCGGGCATAAAAAAATAATTAAGTACTTTTAATAAGTACTTTTAAATTTTTTCCGAAAAACAAAGCCAATGCCAATACACAGAATTACGAAAATTACTCCTAAACCGATGATTTTCCCGGAAAAAGTAGATTGTGGTGTCGTAGAAAGTGGGGATACCGGTCGACCAATTGTTTTCATAATAGTTGCCGTACCCACGACCACTCCTTTTGATTGAATGTTAATTTTGAAACTATAATTACCCGGAGACAAAAATTTTGTGATTGGTACTGTAAAAAGCCGGTTAGTCATGGGTGCAAGTAAGCCAGAGACAATGGGAATAGTTTCATTAAAAACCATTGATCCATCCAGTATCCCTTCAAGAGTCAGATCGTCAATGGTTACTGGCACGTTACCACTGTTTACTCCTACAAAAGATACGTCTAATTTTTCTGGAGATTCGTTCAAAGAATTAATACTAATATTTCTCACTCCAAAATCAGAAATTTCCTTGTCAGTAACGGAAAAATTAATTTTTCCCGAAATATTTGAAAGAAATGAAAATTCATCGGTACTTTGTTTTCCTGTGGGACTTACAAGAATTTCCACTGTGTAGTTTTTAGGTTTTGCCTGACGTGGCTCCACAGAAAAATCCAAGGGTACTTTTTTAACTCCGGGAGAAAATTTCAAAATATTACTTTTAAAATGGATGAATTCTTTGCCTTCGTTTTGTAATTCAATTGAATAATATTGAGTTTCATCCGTGTCTGACCGAGTAATAAATATGGTTCGCTCTACAGTACTGCCATTTCTTACCCCATTAATCTCCGTGTATGATGGACTAATGCCTAATGCTTCCACACAAACTGTCCAGCCAAAACTAGCAACTACTGTAATAAAAATAAGCAAACTTTTGTTTGTCCGCGCAGCACACTGAATCATCATATATTTTTTTTAAATAAGAGTCACTTGTATAAGTACAGCCAGTATACTATACTTGGTCTGATTTTTATATATTATTTATTTTTTAATGTGGATAACATTAGTATGACCAAAATAACCCGACTCCGAAATGTGGCAATAATCATTTTTGTTTTTTTATTAAGTGCATTATTGTATCTCCACTTTTACTATTTTGCGCTTCCAACCATTCCTCTCTCTGATCAAAAAGTAAATCCTAATCTTGGTCTCATAGCCGTACGCTCGCTTAATGCCGAAAAACCCAATCTAAGCATCTATCGCTTACACGATGCCAAATCAGAAATATTTGCCGGAAATTGGCAAATGCAATACATGACAAACGAACAAATTGCAGTGTATGGCAGTACAGCAGACCATCCCGAACAACAAAAATTTATTCTTCTGGGAACAGCGAGGGGCAGTATCAAAGATATTTCAAAACTTCCCGGACAAATAACCGCAGTTGCGGCCAATAAAGAAAACAGCTATCTTCTGTTGATGGGTTTTAAAAATGATCCCAAAAATCTAAAAACAACCACTACGCCAAAGACATACGTTTGTGTTACGCCCAAAAATATTCTAGCATACGATAATTGTTTGTCGGTTACGGACACTATTATACCGACCAAAATTCATGACACTTCTACTCCTTACCAAGCATACTGGAATGATGCCAAAGATACTGAATTGATAATTACCGAAGTGGCGGGAAAACAACGTTCCTGGACATATGACGCGGTTACGAAAAAGCTGGATATGATTGATAGCAAAAATCCCGCTAATATTCCGGAACCAACTTTTGTCAGCGCGGGAATGAATATGCTCTATAGTGTACAACGCTGGAGTTCGCTGGCCATGATAACTGAACTGAAAACCAATAAAAAATTCTTTTTCCGGATTCCTTCAACTTCAACAATAATACCTTTAGCTGAGGGTTACGCGTTGGTTGCAAATCAAGAGAAAACCTATATCCTAAACCTTGCCACACGAACCACGAGTGAATTTGTTCCTTTGTCAACTTCAACCCCAAGCCAAATCATTACTTATTATTCTTACTATTAGTCAGAATTTTTCCCACAATGTTGGAACGACTGATTGAACCATATACGCGCGAATCTGTGCTGTGCGCTCGATTATCGCCAACGACAAAATAATTCCCGGGATTAACAATATATTCTTCCGGCGCTCTTTGAAATTTATGTGCCAGTGTATACACATCTTGTTTCAAATATGGTTCATTCAATTCAAATGTTACATCGGTTTTACTTTTAACATAAATTTTTCCCCGTTTGACAATCACCACTTCTCCGGGTAAACCAATAATTCGTTTCACCATCAATTTCTGATTTTGCGGATCAATGACTTGTACCACATCATAGCGCTCGGGCAGGGAAAACAAATACACCAACTTATTCACCAAAAAAAAATCCTCGTCAATAAAAGCCGGCTCCATAGAAGGTCCATTTATTCGCCCCGGACTGATGAAAAAAAACCGGACAACAGCAAACGCATAAAAAAATATCATTGCCAAAAAAAGCACAAAACCAATATATCGTTCAAAGAAATGTATTTTGGTAAGCCAGTCTTTCATAGACGATTCAGTGATCATATAGTATACTGAACTTATCTATTTATTTTTACTTATGACAACTAATAATTTTTTGCTCGGTATTATCGCCATTGGCAAAGATGTTGGTCTATTTTTTTTAAGTGTGGCGGAAAATAATCAATTGATAGGATTTTTTATTGGTTTTGTTATTGCCGTGCTTATTACTGGTTTTATTCTGACCAAAAATCCGCGACATATTCCTCTTATCCTGAGATATTCCACCACAGAAAGTTTTGCCCGCATTGCCAATCAGGGAAAGCACAGCAAAGTCTATTATACTGAATTTTCTCATTTCTTGAAAGTATATACTCAGGTTCGAATTGTTTTTTATGTTTCTTTTATTGTGCTGTGCATTATGATTGCCACCACAGTTCTGGTATATAGGCCATAAATTGATAAAAAGTCTTTGAGAATAATGCCAACAACCATTCAAAAAACATTCGTATAAAAGATTTGTTGGTAATCTTAGCCACAACGCCCGAACTATCGGGCGATGGCAAACTAGGCACTAAAATATAGGCGGCCGGACTTTCCAAACGCAATTTTCGAGAAATCGGATCAAGCGAACGAGATTTTAATTCCTCACTGTCCAAAGTATCAATATAATATCCGCCATCTGTTTCATAATATGTTTGGAATCCTCCGGCCAGACTTGTCCAATTACCGGCTTGGCTGTAGACGATAATATAAAAATAATAAATTTCTCCAGGCTCAATTTCATCCAGAGAAATTTTGTGATTATTTTGCAATACCGTATCCTTGATTTGGCGCGATTCGTCCAAACGTGTTCGACCATATTCAACGAGCGCGGACGTGGGCATATCGGTGGCAAATATCATGTAAACCATTCGAGGATTATGCGCATCATAAATAATCTTTACGGGTAAAAGAGAAACAGCCAGTCTGGCCGCTTTTTTTTTCACTGTGGTTGTGGCCGTTGCTGTTGAAGTGACTTTAAAAGGCTCATCCAAATCCGGATCTAAAACCGCCGGCTCAAAAACAAATTCAGGAGCTTTAAATTCAGGAAAAATAATCTGGGGACCATGCGGCGCCCATCCTCCGGATGACACTGGAGAAGTTGGGCTTGGTGAATCACTGGGACTGTCGGCTGCCGGAATGATTGTGACGGTTACTTGTGTTGAATCGGCCAAAACTGCCCATGGATAAAAAACAGTAATAAAAAACAAAGAAAAAATAATGAGCCTTAAAATTTTATGATAAAACATAAAATAATCATTTGAATTTTCGTCGTTTTAACCAAATAAATATACCAACAAATATCACCATTATTGCGGCCAGAATTATGACATTGCTTTTAATAATTTCTGCGATTAAGCGTAGATAATGTCCGCGAATACTGCCAGGTTTTACGGAAAAATTTATGCGCCGCTCACCGCCTTCAGTCAAACGATAGCCTTCAAAAACTTTGATATAGGCTGTGTATTCACCAACATTTAAATTATGCGGCACAGTAAGTATAATTTCTTTAGTGGTAAACGGTGAAACTGTTTCAACTTTTTTGATTTCCACTCGTTCTACGAAATTTTTTTCATTCTGATCATAAACATCCACTTGGACTTTGGTTGGCCCTGTCCGCGTATTGCCGGTATTTTGAACAGTTAAAATAAGCTCGGCAGTTCCCGGAATTTTCCAACGCATCCACGGCACCGACGCATAAGCAGAAAACATCTTAACAGCCGGTAAAATAAAATCAGTAACCGCAGTTTTAATTACTACTAATTCCACCGGAACCGAAGTTCCCAAGACTGTTTGCGTACTGTAACGACTGTCTTTTTCCGTCACTATTTCCGTAATTGTTATACTTCCGTGATACGTGCCAAGACTGGCATTCACCGGCGCTTGTATCCGGAATGGAATCAAAAGCTGATGCTCATTTTTTTCCCAAACAATCTCTCTGCCTTTATCCGAAATAATCCATGAGCCAGAGGAAAAATCAATGCCAAGATGAACAATTGATGTTTTTTGCGCATCGCTCCGACTAAGCGTTAGTACGGAGACAGCGGATGATCCCAGCAATAAACGCTCATTAATTATTTTAGCCGGAGAAATACCTAAACCAGCGCTCACCTGATGCGGATTAAAAATAATCATTAAGGCAATAAAGAGTACACTATAAAATTTTAAGACACGCATATATTTTATGGCCAAGGTAATTGATTAATACGACCCAAAAAAGAAATGACTCCACTGTAAACACCCGCCTGAACACCAAGCGGCGCTTGCCAACCCCAAAAGATATTTTTAGTCTGCAAAGTACTTGAACTGGTTGTTTTGGGAATATTAATATCAATCGTGGTACTGACCGCTGTCAAAGACGTACTGGAAGCATAAAACGTATTGGAACTCGTGGCATAACGCTGAGAAGAAACAGGAACAATCGATCCGGTAGTTTGGCTCGTCATATCAGCTCCATAAATATCAATATCAACGGACGTATTGCCGGTCGAAGTAACTGTGGTGGTAACAGTTAACGGCATATTTTCGCCCGGACTAAATTGGCCATAATTTTTGGATGATGTCGTAACATCAATTCCCACGAGTGATACCACTTCAGGCGAGCCCGCAGTACTAAAAGCCGATCCTGTTTGCGGAGCCGCATCAGTCGCTGTAATATATGCCCGCCAATATTCGCTGGACCATGGAGTAGTATCACTCCCATCAGTGGGATCAGCGTGAAACTGCAGAGCAAAAGTACAGTTTGCCGTACAACTATTGCCACTGCAGCCGGTCAATTGGCATGAAGTAGAATAACAATTATTATCATCAGTCGTACAATTGTTGGTATTGGTAACACCGGAACGATAGATAACTGCGGTCGCGGAAATAATATCACTATAGCCATTAATGTCAGTAATAGTCGCACTCGCCGTAACTGTAGTTGTCGTATTTTCAGTTAAGGTAATGTCTGATCCGTTATTTAAAGTAACACTCGTTACCACTGGCGCCGGATTGGTATAGGTTACACTGCCATAGGCCTCATATAAGGTTGAACTCACGGCTGTGCCTTCAACTGTTTGCACATTTTTAAAACGTATGCGCAGTCCATCAAGTTGCGTTTGAGTCAAAGTAAGGCCACTAAACGTAGCGCTGGACCAGCCTGCGACTGTGCGATTGGAAACTTGCTGGGAACTGCCATACTGACTTGATTCGGTATCATTCCACAAAGATAATTCCCATTGCATATTGGTGTTGCCATTATCATAATAAACCCAAACCGCGACATCGGTACTGGTTGGCGCTCCGCTTAATGTAGTCATCGCAAACGTATCGGCTTGAGTATTGGCACAAATTATAAAATCACCCGTATCCGGAGTCGTCGGTTGGCGAACAGTCTCATCAACAGTGGCATAATGGCTTCCGGCTGGTGTGGGAGTACAACTAAGCGCAGTTCCATCGCCATTGGGATCAATAATCCCAATGGAATCAGAGGCAATTTGCCACTGACTTATTTCTTGAAACGTTGAGCTGGCAGTTTTTTCCCCATTGGCAAAAAAACTGGCCGGTCCAAGCATAAATAAATACGGACTAATATCGGGCGCGTCAAAATCGTACGTAAGTTCATAGACATCGCCGGCTTGCCAAACAATTGGCCAGTTAAGGACTTGAACATCCCCTTCTTCCCGAATAATCGGTGGAATTATTTTTTGTTTTTTAATTAAATCAATTGATGATGTCGCACTGGAAGAAATTAATTTTAATTCCACAGTGGACAAATCAAAGCTGGCCGGAATTCGCTCCTCCAACGTGCCTATTACGGGATTATGAACTTTAAAATTGAGACGAACCGGATAACCGGCCGGAGGAAAAATACGCGTTGGACCGATTCGTTCTATTTCCACTGGCATTTCCGCACGAACTTCAAATATATTTTTAATTTCATAGCCATTATCCAGATTTTTTAACGTCATCGTATATGTGCCAATTTCTTGAGGCGTAAAATAACTGTAATAATCAGGCACATCAACCACATTGTTTGGTCCGCACAGTCCTGATCTCTGAATAGCGGGCATTGCCTCGCCACCATTGGGCAAAGCAACGCGTAATAATAATTGAGCGTCACAAATTGTATGTCCATCGTCACGCAGAGCCGCCATTTGCATATACACCGGTTTACCCGGCATTATAATTGAACTATTCGTATTGATTGCCAGTACTCCCCAGGTAAAATCCTCTTCATGGGCGTACACGCCATCCGGAGAATACACATCAACTTTGAGCGTATATTTTCCCGGCTTTAGACTGTGGAAATTATTTTCCATGGCAACCACGAACGCATTGGCTGAATTAAATTTCACTTCCGGTTCCAAAGCCGGCTCACGTTTTCCCTCATCATCAAGCACGGCTGTTTCTACCGTTATGGCACTGGCAATTGTTCCCATAGTTGGAGCAGGTTTATCGGAAAAAAGATTAACTATTGCATCAACCACAGTACTCACAATAGTTGGCGGAGGTGGTTCTGGTTTGGTATATTCAAAATTAAATTGCGGATTTTCTTCAGAAACAAAATCGGTTTTTTCCGAAACCAATTTAACCGGCGATGTTTCATCGGACAGACCAATCGTATCCGGATCAAGTTCCAGCCAAACCGCGTCCACAAATAAATTTTTTAACGGATCGAGTGTTTCACCTTGACGAATCAACCGAACGCCAAGCCGTTGAATTTCTGAAACATCAGTAATAGCTGGCAGCGAAAAAAAGAAATATCCCTGATTAATGGCATTGGAATTTTCCAAATGCAAATCAATTAAGCCAACTTCTTCCCAATTCCCTCCCAACGTATACTGGACAATTAATTTTTGACTCACGCCGGCATGATTGGCAAACGATAAACCCAATTTGGCACCAACAATTCTACGAATTTTTTTTTGCAGACTAAGATCAGATAAGGCAAATTGACCAAATTCCAAAAAAGAAATCTCAGGTGTTTTTTCTGACGATTCTAATGATGGTAAAATAACGGGAAGAACAATCGAATTCTGATTTGATTCACTTTTTGGAGTATTGACCGCTTCATTTGATTTAATTGGTTCAAGCAAAGGTTCTGTAGGCAAAACAATTGGTGGAACTACGGGAACTTCTGGTTTGATTGGATCTGGCGATTCAATTGGAGCGGGAATTGCGACTGGTTCAGGATCGGGAATCGGCTCTGGTTTTGGTGTTGGTGTTAGTATCGGTATCGCTATTGGTTCTGGCGCTGTGGCTGGTGCTGGTTCTGACTTTGGTTCAGGAGTTGGGACGATTATTGGTTCAACCGGAGGATTGGTTGGTGAAGCATTATTTTCCGTTGTTTCTGTTTGCGCCAAGACCGGCAAGGACCAAGGAAAAAAATAACGAAAAAGAGAAAAGCCAACTTGTTCGGATTGAGATGGAATAGGAGATGCTTCAATTGGAATTGGTGCTGGTGGAGTTGGCTGAGGTATATCTTCTGGAGGAGATGGAGGGGGAAGTGGAGTCTGATCTAGTGGAACAGATAGTGGAGCTACTGGCTGACTTGATTCAATCGGTGCCAATTGTTCGACCGGATTTGGAGTCGGAGTTATTGTTGGCTCAGTTGGATTTGCTTGAAAAGGAATTTCTGTTGGAGGAATCGGATCATTCGGAATTGACGGAGAAGGAATCGGCGATGTTTCAATAGTTGGCCTTTCTGTAACTGGAGTCCGCGCCAAAGCGGAATTATCCAAACTAAATTGAGTTAAATCCGCTGTCTGTGATAAATCTCGTCTAAGCGCTGACATAGGATTTTGCCAATTACTGGAAAATGAAGCTGGCTCGGCAATAATCGATTGTTTGGCATTAGCTAAGAGAGAAAATGATGTTTGGTTAAATAAAAAAAATGCCAATAAAAAAATAATCGTAAAAACAAATTCTCTTGTTCTTTGGCGTATCATAAAATACTTGAACATTGTAGTCTAAGTATACAAGAAAAAATATATTTGGTAAATAAAATAGCGAATTAGTTAATCTGCAATATAACGGTATCTACTTTTGACACCGATAACAATAATGCGTGCCGCGACCGGCGATTTTTATTTTGAGAATGGTGGCCGGACATTTTTTACATTTAAGTTTGCCACGGCCGTAAACTTGGAGAAATCGTAAAAATCCCCCGCTTTGTCCGGCAGTGTCCACAAAAGTATTGAACGTGGTGCCCCGATGTTTAATTCCTTTCGCAATAATTTTTTCACAAACAGAATGCAAGCGTTTAATTTCAGTGCCGGTCAAATTTTTCGCCGGACGCATCGGCCTGATTCCGGCCGCAAAACAAATCTCGTCCGCGTAGATATTACCAATGCCCGCGATTAAATTTTGATTAAGTAACAAAGCTTTAAGGGAAGTGGTTTTATTTTTTAGCACAGCGGAAAAATTTTCCAATGTAAAATTTTTTTGCAACGGTTCAATGCCATATTTTTCTTTAATTATTTTCAACTCTTCGGACGTAACCAATTGCAAATAACCGAACAAACGCAAATCATTGAAAAATAAAACCGCGTCATTTGGGAAATAAAAAATAACGCGCGTATGACGATCGGGCAAATGAGCGAATTTTTGCGCGAACAACGAATGTCCGCCGGCAATAATTGTGTTGCGATCGCGATATATCAATTGGCCGGTCATTTTAAGATGAATCAGCAAAAAAATGTCTTTTTTATCCAACGTCGCAATGAGCAATTTACCGATTCTATCAATGGACAAGATTGATGCGTCGATGAGCGTATTTTTAAATTTTTTTAAAGTTGGACGAACAATTCTCGGCGCCGATATTTCCACTGCAGTAATTTTTTGACCAATAATTTTGGCGTTTAAATCACGACGAATTGTTTCCACTTCGGGTAATTCGGGCATATTATTTTTCGTGGTATAAAAATGCAGGACATCATGAAGGACGTTGGAACTATTTTACAGGATGCAAAGGGTTATATCTATATTCCGAATTTCGTTATACTCGCACAATAAACGGCTCAAGGTCGATAAGATTTAAAAGACGCGATTCGCTCACATGTTTCATCACACCATAACTTGGCTGATGAGAAAACCCGATATATTCAACCTTTTTCTCCAAGTGCGTTATTTTTTGTATTGCTGGTATAAGATCAGTATCTGAAGAAACGACAATAGCAACGTCATACAGATTTTCATACGCTCCGATAAGCATATCCGTTGCTATTTGCACGTCAACACCTTTTTCATGAACCTTCTCACCAGCCACGCGCATAAGATATCCTTTTTTTACCACAATATTCTGTGCTTTAGATGACAGGTGGTTGAACAACCGGATCTGAGAAAACCGTAATTTTTGTGCATACTCATCATCCAATTTGGCGCGGACAACTCCCACGTAGTAGGTAACACCGACTATCTCTCTTTTTTGAGCCACCAAATTAGCCATCCCACGATAATGAAAAGAGAGAAGATTTTTGATCTCCAAAGATTTCAACTTGAAATACAAGTTGCTCCCATCGATAAATATTGCAACACGCATACAGGGTCAAAAAACAAAAACCCCACCGTGTCCCCTTTCGAGAAGCAGAGTGGGTGGTTTTAGTAAAGTCAGTATATCAAACATATCAGCGTTGTCAAATGGTGTATATTTGCGGTCGATAACATAAAATATGGTATTTGTTTTTTCATCTGTCATTACACGGTGGCAGGCGCGGTCGGAATCGGACCGACGACGGAGGTTTTGGAGACCCCAGTGATACCATTTCACCACGCGCCCATATTTTTTACCCTCCTCCAAAATATTTTGTGTAAACCAACGAAACTATAATACCCAAAAAATAAAAAAAAAACAAGCCTCAGTATCTTCCAAGGCCTGATAGAAAATCGCGAATAATTTATGGTTAATTTGGCGACTGAATGGTGGTAGATGGCGTTTCGGTTTTTTTATCATTGTCAAAACCGGAAACAACCAAGTACATCAGAAGTAAAAACACCAATGTACTGATAAAACCAAAAGGCAATCCAAACCAAACCGCGGTCGTGGCAATTATGGTCGGCAAAGTTGTGGCATAAAAACCAGTCGCTAAAATTTCTTTATATGTCCACGCAAATTTCCGCACTCGCGCCACGATGTATACCACGCCCGTCAGGAATAAAAGCCCGATAAATTTCCCGATAAGCAAAACAAAAACTCCAATCGCCAACAGTACGACACCAATCCAATGTCCATACGATCGAACTTTGGCGATTCCGTCTACAACATTGGCCTTGGTAAAGACCGTGTCATCAGGCAAACCCGCAAATGTTTCGGTTTGAGTGGTTTTATCTTCAGAATTATAAAAAGAAAAATAATCGCGCGTGATCAAAATAATCGCGTCATGATCCGCATCTTTTTTTAGTGATTCAATTGATGGTGTTGAAGTACTTTCCGTATCAATCACTATCCGCACACTATCATCGCCAAATAATTTATCCGCCACAAATGGCTGGGGGAAACCCGTAATTGCCAGTTTTTCATTCTTCCACGTAGCAGTGAAGTCGGGAGTATTTTTGACGATTTCAGTTTCAGCTGTTTCCAAAACTTTTGGAAGCGCAAAAAAAGCAAGTTGAATCAAACGTAAAGCAAAAATCAAAACCAAAAAAATAACCGCATAAGCGAATGCTCGACCCAAACGGCCACGCTGTTCGCGAAGCCAAGCAACGTTAAACAAACTATTATAAAACGCGGTTAGAATCCACATAGCTTATTTGGTTTCTTTATGCAAAGCATGCTTTCGGCAATTTTTGCAAAACTTCTGTAGTTCCAAGCGATTCTTGAGCGTCTTTTTATTTTTACTCGAAAAATAATTAATGGTTTTGCATTCCGTGCACTCAAATTTGATCATGTTGTCTTGAGACATATTTCTAAAATAAAAACTAAAATTGAAATTGCAATCTCTACCACTAACTGCAATAGTGAATATGATACCAAGTAGTCTGGAAAAAATCAAGAGGGAATGCTACGATACATGTCTATGCGTACCACTAATCGAAAATCGGATAAATTTACCGGGCAAAAACAAGACCCGTTGATAACTGCCGAAAAAATCAAAGAACTCACGGAAAAATTGGCCGGAATGAAAACTAAAAGACCAATTCTTGCGGCTGAAGTGGGAAGATTGGCGGAATTGGGCGATTTTTCGGAAAATGTGGAATACCAATTGGCCAAAGGAAAATTGCGCGGATTAAATAACGCGATTCTGGTTTTGGAAAATCAATTGACGCGAGCCGAAGTAATCATGACACCAAGCCAGACTGATCGTGTGGAAATTGGTCACAGCGTGACCGTTGAATGTAATAATAAACGCCAACAATATCACATTCTGGGATCAACCGAAACCGATCCGAACCATGACGTCATTTCTTATAATTCCCCGATTGGCGCGGCATTGATTGGACACCGAGTGGGTGAAAAATTACTCGTTGTGATCGCGAATAAAAAAGAAATGGAATATACGATTATTGAGATAAAATAAAAACAAAAAAAACACCATGCATATGATGTTTTTTTGTGGGAGCCGATCAGGAAAGATCGGCGGCTGGTGGGTAGAAAGAGCGACCGATAGCAGACAGCACCGAGTTGGTGCTACTCATCAAAGAGGTCATTGAACAAACCTTCTTTGAAAATTTCCTGTGTTTCGGGCAAGGCGAGGATTTGTTCCATCCCCATGATGTAGCCGCATTCTTTGGCGGCTTCGATGACATCAGGAGAACTCCGGTTGATCCGGTACCTCGTTTTGTGTTCATGACTCGGCACGAGGGTGAGTCCACCTCTTTTGAAGGCTTGGTCAACGAACCAAAAAGCGTTGAGCTCAGGGAGTTCATGGAATCCCGGAACGGCCTTGATCATGCCGAAGGTAATCCAATTGGCTTTCCAGTGAGCCTTCACCACCAAAGTAAGAGCCGCGAGATATTTCTCCGTGAATGTTTGTGGTCTATCTGACATCCTTCCACTCCTTAAAAGCCTGCCTTTTGGATTGTGAACTAAGGAGAAAAATAATGTACCACGTACCCCCCCCCGCGTCAAGAAAATATGCCTCAAAAAAATACAAAAAAACTGCTTTATTAAATGCAGTCTTTTTTTGTGAGCTATATATTTTTTATGTTGACATCTGTTTTTAATTTATATATAATCACCCCGCTTTATTAATTAAAAATTTACGCGCGCCTAGCTCAGTTGGTTAGAGCATCTCGTTTACACCGAGAGGGTCGAGGGTTCGAATCCCCCGGCGCGCACCCAGGCCGCCTTAGCTCAGCTGGTAGAGCAACAGTTTTGTAAACTGTGGGTCGTCGGTTCAAATCCGACAGGCGGCTCCCCTCGGCAAGCTCGCTTGTGATGAGCCTGTCGAATCGGGGTAAACAATACGCCGTTGTAGCTCAGTTGGTAGAGCGCGTCCATGGTAAGGACGAGGTCACCAGTTCGATCCTGGTCAATGGCTCACATAAAACAAAAAACAAATCCCCTGAACTGATTTCAAGGGATTTTTTTGTACTTTATTTAAACTGAAGCTATTAGGCTGTTTTGCACGATGGACATTTTTTGCACGAATCGCAAAAAAGCATGGCCACGGCCGAAAGACCGACGAGAGCGTAAACCGCGCGTTCCACCATTGGCCAACTGCCAAGAAGAGTGGTTACCAAGTTCCATTGGAAAAATCCAACGAGACCCCAATTGAGAGCGCCGACGAGTACCAATAGACAAGCGAGCTTATGGACACTGCACATTCCTTTCATCATATATTAAAAAAATTAATGTAACTTAAGTAAATTTAGTATACCACACCAAAAAGACCAGACAAATCTGTATATGATATACTGTGGATAAGATTTTTTAACTCAATATGAAATTACTTAATTTACCGGCTCCGGAATTTACTCTCAAAGACCAAAATGGATACGAACATGGCCTAAAACAATACCAAGGAGAATTTATTGTATTGTATTTTTATCCCAAAGATGATACACCCGGATGTACAACCGAAGCTTGTTCGTTTCGTGATGAATTAAATAATCTTAAAGAACACCATGTTCAAGTTCTGGGAGTAAGCGCGGATACTATTGAATCACACAAAAAATTCGCCGACAAATTCAAACTTAATTTTCCCCTACTCGCGGACATGGATAAAAAAGTTGTGAATGCTTATGGCGTTTGGGTGGAAAAATCAATGTACGGAAAAAAATACATGGTGATTCAACGCGACTCTTTTTTGATTGATAAAAACGGAATAATTATTAAGCATTACGAAAAAGTAAAGCCGGAAAAACATACGGCTGACGTACTCGCTGATATACAAAATTTGCTTGCCTTAAAAGGTTTACCGTGAGCTTTTCTGAAAAGGTTTACCGTGAGCTTTTCTGAAAAGGTTTACCGTGAGCTTTTCTGAAAAGGTTTACCGTGAGCTTTTCTGAAAAGGTTTACCGTGAGCTTGTCGAACGGTGTCTCTATTGTACCAAACTCGCACCTATTTCCAAAACAAAGTGAGGTAATGACTTCGCACGCTCCGCGTGCGTGGTGAAGCGA
>Ga0155111_108_pt1 | contig 107594 bp, 91 predicted proteins | sample RifCSPhighO2_01_FD_106079 | JGI IMG/M metagenome (GOLD analysis project Ga0155111, IMG submission 106079) | Candidatus Magasanikbacteria bacterium RIFCSPHIGHO2_01_FULL_41_23
CAACTTTCCCGACTTGTCGGGATGCTCTAACTAATTGGCACAAGAAGTAGAATAATTAGCGGACCGGACGGGGCTCGAACCCGCAACTTCTGCCGTGACAGGGCAGTGCTCTAACCAGTTGAACTACCGGTCCGCTAATTATTCTATTATTTTTCCGTGCTGTGCAATGAATCGTCTGACATATATTTTATTTTTTGCCTTTTTTAAATTACGTTCAATTTTCGCTGCTTCAATACTGTCATTGCATTCGATATAACCAATTAATAGCCAGGGATAACCTAGTTTTGTGTATACTTCGCTACCTCTATTATGTTCGTCCAATCTTCTTGCTAAATTATTTGTTTTACCCAGATAATATTTATCCAATTTTTGACTATACAGATAATAAACAAACCAACCCATATTTCCTCCTTTTAATTAAATTAACATTCGAACCCGCAACTTTCCCGACGAGTCGGGATGCTCTAACCAGTTGCCTGCCCCGACAAAGTCGGGGAACTACCGGTCCAATAAAGTAGATTAAAATAAAAATGGAGCCCCGACAAGTCGGGATAAACTCCTGTAGCTTTTTTGAGTCCGTCCCGATCGGGCGGATCTCAGAAAAAGATACGCAGTGAATTTTTATTTTAATTTCCTTAATGTGTTTATTTTATTACCCCCGCTTTAATCGCGCGTTTCAATTTATTTTTATCCCGTTTAACTTTTTCCACTTTCCATTCCGCTTTCATTTTGTTGCGGCCTTTTTTACGCATTCCCATATAATTTTAAATTAAGAATCAAAATTAATTTATCCCGAGTTTTTATTGAGGGAAAATTAAAATCTTGTAAAAGCCCTGGCAGTGTCCGGCGCGACAGCAACTGAAGGAGGGTACAGTTACGACACACCGAACACGGTCAGGGCTCTTCTAAATTATTTAACTTGTGTCACAATCATTTTAAAGACTTCCGGATAACTCGCCGCAATCGTACTTAAGATTTTGCGATCCAACAAAACATTCTTCGCTTTAAGCATACCAATAAACTTACTATAACTCAAGTCCATAGGATCAAGCGCTGCATTAATTTTTACATTCCATAAAGCGCGAGCAGTGCGTTTTTTAATTTTGCGATCTTTGTATGCGTATCCTCCGGCCTTCGTAGCCGCCACTTTGGCGACGCGCATTAATTTTTTACGTCCGCCTTCAAAACCCTTAACTTTTAATAAGATTCCGCGACGACGTTTGGAATGATGTACACCTCGTTTTACGCGTGACATAAAAATTCATTATGAGCTATGCGGCATGGCGCGGAGCAGAGTTTTTGTTAGAGTCTTTGTCATAGTTTTGTCCGTGCGCTTGGCTCGTTTGGTATTGCCGTTTTGGCGCGCGTTAAAATGATCTTGACCTTCGGCCCGCTTAATTAATTTTTTCTTTTTGCCTTTTCCTTTGATTTTAAATCTTTTGGCAACCGCTTGATTGGTTTTCATGCTCATACAATAAAATTCGTGGCTAGTATAACGAAATGATTATCTTAAGTCAAGAGCAGGAATGTGTATTACTTTTTGGCCACAATGGCCGTCAGTTTATGATCTTGGCGTTGGATTTCTTGCTCTTGACGAATCGGTACAATAGCGTCAATTCTTTGGATAAATTTACGAATAATTTCGTAAGCCAAATCAAGTTTGGCATGTTCGCGTCCGCGCAAAATAAGTTCAATTTTAACTTTGTCGCCGCGATCCAAAAATTTTTGCGATTGTTCTTGTTTATTGGCCAAATCATGTTCGCCAATCCGCACGGACAAGCGCACGCCTTTGATATCACTCGTGTGTGAATGCGCTCGCTGTTTGCGCGCTTCTTTTTCTTTTTGATATTTAAATTCCGAATAATCAATAATTCTCACGGCCGGCGGACTGCTTTTGGCATTAATTTCCACTAAATCCAAACCCCGTTCTTCGGTCAATCGAATGGCTTCGGCCGTATCCATTACACCCAAACTTTTTCCGGTTTCATCAATAACCAAAACTTGGGGATAATCAAGATCCTTGTTTCTTTTGTGCTGAGCCATCAATGGTTTTTCCGGGCGTTTTTTACGCGAAATACGCATATATCAGTCATTTTTAAACAAAGTTCCTTTTATCAATTTTTCTTTTTTAGTTCTTACCCAGCCTTTTATTTGTGCTTCTCGTTTGCTGGCTGCTGATCGGGTAGGATAAATCTCGTTGTATACAAGTTTTATTGGTCTTCTACTGGCTGTATATTTGCTACCAATTCCTTCGTTATGTTGTTTCTCGCGTTTTACTAAATCATTTGTAATGCCTGTATATAAAGATCCATCTTTACAACATGCAATGTACAAATAAAATTTTCCTCCATTTTTCATATTTTATTTTGTCCTTCGACTCACCTTCACTTTGTTCAGTCTCGCTCAGGACGTTCGCTCGTTGTGACTAATCCAAATATTTCTTACTAAAAAAGTATGGTTTACCGTGAGCGAGTCCGAGGCTTTGCGAGGACGAGTCGAACGGTGGAGATGCCCGGATTTGAACCGGGGTATAGATGGGTCATTGGGCTATTCTACATGTGTAGTATCTTTGGTATTTTGGTAACAGGTGGAAAAGATACAAAACAACTGTTACCTAGAGCCAATGCCAGTTTCAGCGCGGGCGCATTAGCCAAACACCCGGCCTATCCCAATAGGTTTGCACCGCCGATCTCATATTAGGAGTCTGAGGAGCGATGGCTCAAGCAATTAAGCGAGAGCAGGAGCGAATGAAGGAGTAAACGCGTTAGCGAATGCTACCTTGACTCGGTTGTATAAGTTGGCACTTATAGATTTGGTATGGATAACGGGAATACCGCCCGACATGCGTAACTGCAATAACAAGTTCCACCTAGCGAGGCCTGTCATCCCCGTGGTTTTTAGCCCTCTGATAGGGCACGTTGGATTTCTCGGTCAACCTCGCGTTTTTTAATACTGGCACGTTTATCGTGCGTTTTTTTGCCGCGAGCCAAACCGATTTCCAACTTAATGAGACGCTGTTTAGTATATAAGGAAAGAGGAATGGCTGTCAACCCCTTTTCTTGGAGTTTTCCGCGCAAATAAGCGATTTCTTTTTTTTTAAGTAACAGTTTGCGCGTTTGCGTGGGATCATAGCTTTCATTTTTGACCGCAAAAGCGTATGGAGCAATGTGCGCGTTGGTTAAATGTGGTTCATTGCCATGGAATGTAACGTAGGCTCCGGCTAAACTGGCATGTCCGGTTCGGATCGATTTGACTTCTGCTCCGGATAAAACCAAACCAGCCTCAAGCGTATCAAGGATTTCATATTCAAAGCGTGCGCGGCGATTTTTGGCTAAAGTTGGCATAAGAATAGCGATAATTATATATAAATAGTAGCCGATCCGGCCTCTTTTTGCAAATTAAGTCCAACCTCGCTATAATCCTATCATGATTAAATTTGGAGAAAAATTAGCCCTTATTTTAATTGGAATAATTACCGTGGGTTTTTATGCTACGTTTTTTTTGTTGTCAGCCAAGCGTTCATTCATTGTTGTGCCGGTTTTGGTGTTGGCGATTTTCTTATACGCGATTGTGAATCGTTCCAATATCCGACCACTGTTTTGGCGCATGTACCTTTATCTTCAACTTGGTTTTTTGGGACTTTTTTTAGTGGTTGAATGGCCAGCCGCTCAAGTATTGGCCGTTGGATTGGCATTGGCCGCGGCTTTGGTAACCACACTCTGGAGTCGTCGAGTATCAGCGCCCATTGTGTTTGTGCGCGAAAAACCTTTGCGCCGCGCGGTGACTATTTTTTTGGCTTTAGCTGTTTTTAGTTATATCGCGGCTTTTCATACCTTGTTGATTTTCTTTTCATCATTGGCCGGTCCGGTAATTATTCATTTCCTTTTGGCCATGAGCGTGGCAATCGGAACATATTTGTTGTGGACATTATATTATAACAGCAGTATTCGTGAATTTTTTATTCCGCTCGCTGTGATTTTTTTGCTGGCTGTTGAGGCCAGTATAATCGCGTCTTTGGGTTCAGCCGGATATTTTATTCGCGCTTTTGGAATTACCTTGTTGTGGTATGTGGCGCAATTATTTATCCGATTTCATTTTGGCAACAGAGACATTGTCTGGTCTCGGCAAAAGTTTTTTCTGTTTGGGATAGGGATTGTATTTTTGGTTTTTATGTTTTTGATTCGTTTTTTATGAGTGCTTTTGCTCCTCATTTGCCACCGCCATCGTGTTTGGTGGAAACACATACTCGTTGGATCAGGACGAAGTTGTTTATCATCACGGTGATTGTGGCTCTTCTGACCGGCATGGTTGGCGCGCTGTTGATAGTGGACGCGTGGTATCCTGTTGGCCTGTCCAATTCCACTATTTTAATTTCCAACCGAATTACTCCGACACCAACATTGGACACCACAATTGTTCGTGATTGGCGTTCGCGGGTGATTGAACTTTTTGATGAAACGAAGATTCAGCAAGAAAAATATTATACTGATGCCGCTCGGGTAACGCGCGTTGTCGTGGTCAACAATGGCGGCTGGTCAATTGGGCCACTGGTTAATCTGTCGTCAAAAGCTCATTTGATTGGAGTGGATTATCAAGGTCATCGTTTGCCCGTGGAAAAAATAATTACCGACGAAGCGCGCAATTTATTGTTTGTTAAATTTTCCGGAGCGGATTTTCGCGGTAACAATGTATTCGCTTCGCGTTCGGTTTTGCAATCCGGTCGGGAATTGTGGGGTCTAAGCAATGATTGGCAGCGGTTTACGGTGGGACAAAAAATTAATAATCCAAGCGCAGAATTATCCGCCAGTCTTGATACGGCGATTTTTTCCATAAACGATAGTGGTGCAACCAATCGCATCCTCATTACTGATCAGGGAGAATTGGTTGGTTTTACTGCTAACAGTCAAGCGATTATTCCCGCATGGATGGTTGAATATATTTTACCTCGTTTATTATCGTCAGACGCAATGCTCAGTTTGCCATTTGAATGGCGCGGTAGTTTTGTGGAATCTGTTAAAATGGAAACAGAAAATAAAGTCGCATCCGGATTTTTGGTAAACGAAGTTGTGCATCGCACCGGATTGGGCGCAAAAATTGAGCATCCTATAAAAAAGGGCGATGTTATTTTAAAAATTCAAAATCAAACGGTGACGCGCGATAATTTGGCGGAACTTATTTTGTCCGCGCCCAATGAATTTGGTGTGACTGTAATGCGGGGAGAAAAATTGTTGGATTTAAATATTAAGAAATAAAATACAAAATTATATCCGTTCGGTGTCAATCATCCCAACCGCGCCGTTCGCTCGCAGTATATACTCAGTGAATGGCTCGCTCACTACATTGTCCGCTCGGCTTTTAAATTTATTGTATTACATCAGCCTCGCGTCCAAACGTGCGCGTTATGGGATAATTGCCAACCTCACCCAATGCAACACCAAAATATTCAATATACATAATAAGCAAACTGGAGTGAGATCTTTTTTTCGATGCCCGAGCACGGTCGAGGGTCGAGAAAAATGGTCTCACGAAGTTTGCTTAAGCCTTAGAAAGTTGGTATTATATACTCAACTAATCCACAAATTTTTATGGAACATACATATCATAATTTAAAAAAACAATGGAAATTTATTTTTCTAATCGGTTTATTTGTGGCCGCGCTATCATTTGGCACCACATTATTGTGGCCACTCAAATATCGCGCCGATGCCCAAGTCTTGATCATTTCCAAAACCCGCGCCGGCGTAGATCCCTACACAGTTGTCAAATCAGCCGAACGCATCGGTGAAAATTTGGTGCAAATTATGAAAACCGATGACTTTATGCAAAAAGTTCGTGCAGTTGAAGGCTTGGAATTGGATTGGAGCGCACTCGATTCTCTAAACGAACGTCAACGTCGTCGCGCGTGGCCACGTATGGTCGTGAGTTCAGTCGTCTATGGAACCGGTATGCTGAATATAAATGTCTATCATAAAAATCCGGAAATGGCCAAACAATTTGCCGGCGCAATAGGTCAAGCATTATCCGGCCAAGCCTGGGAATATGTGGGCGGAGATGTTATACTAAAAGTGGTGAATTCGCCGATTGCCACGCGTTGGCCGGTGAAGCCGAATGTTTTGGTGAATGTCGGACTTGGATTTGCGTTTGGACTTTTGGCTAGTGGACTGTTTGTCTCACGTAAAAACTACTTATAATTTTTTAAATATATGCCGGATCAAAAATTTGATTTCATGATTGAGTACATTCAAGAACTTCTTAAAAAGCTCGACCTCGGCGATATGACCAAAGAAGAACTGGATGATTATGTGCCGCAACTCGTGGTTCAGGCCGAGGCTCGTTTGGGCGCGGCCATGGTTCCTTTAATTTCCGAAAAATTTGGCAATCGTTTTGCCGACTTGCTGGAAAAAGATAGTACTTCGCGCGAAGAATGGCTTAAATTTTGGCATGAGGCTGTTCCCAATTTTGATGATCAGGTCAAAAAAGTTCTGCAAGATTTTTCCCAAGAATGTGTACGTATTCTTAATCCGCTTTCAGCCTAGTTTTTTATGGATACGCCTGTCCAGCCATCCATTAACAATAATGAAGACAATGATCCCGCTCACTACGAGCGTTTGTTGGCTTTATACAATGCTTTGGAAGAAGAATTATTGAATCTTCAGGCTCAAGGAAAATTATTACGCCATCAAGCCCATATAATTTTGGACAAACAAAAAATGTTACAAGTATTGCAAGACATCAGTCATCATCGCTAATTAATAATTATTATGGCACAAAAACCAAACGAACCAACACGTATCGATGATGATTTAAGAGATCTACCGGAATCGATTAGAAAAGCAGATCCGCCATTAGAAATTCGTGACTTGAAAGGAATCCGTAAATCGCTTAAAGAAAGAGCTATGCGTTTAGGTGTACAAGCGAGCGCTCTAAAAGATCAAATAGCTGAACTAACAAGAATCGAGAGCCTCATAAGATCGTCCGCATCAACTGCTTCATCTGATGTCGAAAATTTTAGAGGCGCACACCAGGAATTCGCGGCCGCTGTGCAAGCTTTTATCGATAAATATAATCAAGTAAAAGATCAAACCACTGCTCTGGAGACTCCTGACACAGATGTTCCGGCAGCTGTTCCACCGCCAGACGCTAGAGAATCGATCATGGAAGCCGAACGCACGATTGACAGTTTTGCGTCTGGTCAATTTTATTTTTATAAAAAATCTCGAACACCACAACCCTGTGTAGTTAAGTCAGTTAATACAGAAGCAGGTACTATTATTCTCGAAGATTATATAAACGGTGGTGATTTCCCCCCTTTCTCAGCCCTTATATGGAAGAAGACAGAAAAGCTTAATGGACCTCATAGTGAAGAAGACATTCAAAAAATAGTCGATCCTCAAGATCTAGAAAAACGAAAGAAGCGACTGGCGCCTAAATTAACATCTGATTCAAGTGCCGATTCTACAGCATCTAATCCCCTCAAAGAATTGGAGGGTAGGGCTGATTTTCTTGTTTTTAAAGATGTCCAAAAATTGGGGGACTTTATTCATGGAGTTTTAACTGATAGTCAAGTTCCGGGAAGAAAAGCCGCACGCATTAAAGGCTGGCTCAAAAATGAAAAAAATCGAGAAATTGCAGAGCAGCTTCGCGAAAAAAATTATGCGATGAAACAAGCGCGCAATGCCAAAGATTTTATTATTGACGCTCTTGGTTGTCTTGATCTTGAAGGAACTGATCACAAAACTGCCTGGGTCATACAACAAGGCGATGCCAAAAATCTCTTATTGAAAATGAGTCATACTGCGAATCTTACTGACCCGCTCGTAACGAAATGTCGGAAATGGTTGCAAGATTTTATTCAGGCTGATTATGGTTCACCAAGTTCTAATCAATTGGCCAAAGATAATATTGTCGGTAATGGACAAAATTCTATTGTGATTGAAAGTGCCAGTACCGATAAAAAAGAAGTAGGCGAAATAATTAAAGACTATTTGCAAGTATTATATCATCGGCAAGATGTTCTTCATGCTCATGATGGGACTTTTGATGTTCGTCCGGCTGTTTGTGAAGGAGACGAGAGTTTAAAATATGTACGCAATCTAAAGGCTGATAAAATTGTGGCTATATTATTTCCCAAAGAAAATATTCCCGAAAGTCTTACTACTGCGGGCGTCACGCTTGATCAACTCAAGGCTGTTCTCCCTGATTGGCTGGAGAATTTACCCATACAAAAAATAAGAATTCCTACGAGTACAGCGTTTACGTTTGGACTACCGAATAATGGTGAACCAAAGCGAGTGATTCTGGGTCGAGGAAGTGACTTGGTCGTGAGGCAAGAAGTGGTTTTGGAACCGTTGAATGGTGCGACCATTCGTGTTGAAGGTGCTGAAAGATCAAAGATTCGTTTTCGCATTAAATCAATTACTCCCAAGTCTGATAAAATATTTTTGGTTGAATTCACTGAACCTGTTGGCCGTGACACAAGTTGTTTAATTTCTCTTGAAAAACAATCGGCTTCTGCTCGAACACCAAAGCCTGATACTGGTTCAGCTAGTGCCAGTCTTGATCAAGAAAACGAGGAAACTAAAAGAAAAAAGAAAATAACTGAGTGGTGTGATAAGAATATATACCAAGAATATCGTTTAACTCGAGATGAAATAGACCCTAAAAAAATCTATGCATTATTTAAAAAGACCAAAAGTTCTCGTCCTGAAAAAGAGGAATTTGATATTGAGCAATTTATTAGTCAACGATTACCTCGCTTAGACACTGTTTTTGGTGTTCCTAAAGCTGAATTGCCAGATCATATTCGTACTTGGTATGCACAAGCAGTAGCCGATGAAGATAAAATTTTAACATCAACCAAATATCGTGAGAAAAAAGAACAAGAGGGGATAGAAAACCGAAGAAAATTAGCTCAAACTTTGAGCGCAGAAAAACGCACTGCAGCCAGTGTCTGGCTTACTGATAACATTTTGAAAAATGAGTCCGGAGTTATTGTTATGTATTATGATGCAGCTAGTAATACCGTGCATAGAACTGCAAAAAATGGCGATGATATAGTTTTTGATATTCATGGTCAAGCGCATTGGATAGAAAGGAGAAAAAATTTAGAAAAAATTCCAAAAGGAGTAACTAAAGAAGAAATCGCCGCCATGGTGTCTGATTGGTTTGATAGTATTAAAGATACGTTGCCAGAACGACAAAATACAGCTGATTCTCCAGACACTGAAGTGCTCGATAATGAAAAACAAACAACCATTAGTGAATGGTGTAACAGTGCTCTCCGCGCACGTCTGCAGTTTAATATCGATGACCATAATACATTTAGTTTTGTTACGCCTCAAAGTGGTAAACCTGACAAAAAGGATGAATTTAATATCGAAGATTTCATTACTAAAAAACTTTCTAAGTTTAATTCAAGACCTATTGGTGAAGATGGTATCACCGAAGCCGATTTGGCGATTGGAGTGCGAGCTTGGTTTGAAACGTTAAAAATGAAAGAACCAGAAACTAAAAAATTACCCCCATCTAGAAAAGCAGTGGATCTCACAGATGAGTTTGGATCGGTACTCGATTTAGCTGAAGCCCGCGCTCGTGTTCCCGCATCACCGTCAATCGATACTTCTGAATCAAGTGTAGAAACTGAAACTGAATCAGAAGAATCAGAACAAAAGCGCGTCAAAGAATTATTCGCTGATGGCGTTCGTTTTCTTGTACATGCTGTTTCTCCTGGTCAAGAGATCGAGAGTAAAAAGGTTGATTTCGAAAATAATGCAACTGTTGCCGATCGTTTAGAAAACGCCGATGTTTTGGTTGTTGGCGATGCGCACGGGAGCGCCTGGAAAATTTTGCAGACTCTTATTACCGGAGGCCGCGTTACTATGCCCGAGACATCAGCCCGAAAATTTGCTGAATTATATGAACAGGCAATAAAAATCTGTGAAAACGAAGATGGTACACGGGATTTTATTCCTTATATTAATAAAGATCCTAAGACTAAAACTCTCTATGGGATTATTTCCCAAATGAAAACAGAAATTCAAACATTGGAATGGAAAGCAAGTGCCAAGCCAGTGGTTTTTATTGGCGATCTTATTTCCGATCGTGGTTTGTCAGATAGTTTGACCATCGCCATTTTTAACCGTCTAAAAACTTCTGCTGGTGATAATGTAAGAATTTTAGCGTCTAATCATGATCTTAATTTTATTGTTGAAGAGTTTCAAAAATCTATTGCAGAAGAATCAAGAGCATTTCTTCCATTTGATCAATCAGCTTCATCTCTTCGAGTTCCCGAAGGGCGAGATAGCACAGAATTTCGTCAAATGTTGTGTGATTATTACAAAAATATTGATCTTTTTTTATACAATCAAGAAACCAATACATTTTTTTCCCACGCGCCAGTAGATAAAAAATTGATTAAAAAATTAGCCACAAGAATTGGTTTGTCTGTTCCAGTAATTGGTGCTGATATTCCAAATTTTGTCGCCAAGGCTAACCAATGGTTTCAGGAATCTATTATTACTAAATTTGCCAATAGAGAAAATATTTCGGCAGAAGATGCCCTATTATGTCTTGATGGAGAAAATGGTCTTATTTGGAATCGATCTGGATATGAAAATTCAGATGAATTACCATTTGGTACCGAGCCGGTCACCTATGTTCATGGACATGATAGTGAATCAGAGACACAATCCCCTTATAGTGTCGATAATCCTAAACGTGATAGATCAAGCTCGAATCCACGAGTTGTTAATCTAGATAACAAATATCGTAGAGGGGTAAAAAATGACAAACCAAGGAATTCGAGTTCACTTGGTGTCAGTCCTATCTTCACTTTATCTCAACTTAAAGAATCACCATTTATTGCTCGTCCCCCTGACTTATTAAGAGGAATTCATCCTCTTGAACCAACTACTTCTGATACAGAATTAGAGGAAGATCGGGATATATTTGAGGATGAACCTGAACCAGTTATTGTCTCAGCTTCTGAACCAAAAGTTGTTGCTCCTGACATTATCTCAGAACCAGTTGTTCCTGATGCAGAACCTGTAATTTCAGATTGGTCGCCGATTATTCGTTCATTTAATAAAGGTGAAAAAAAAATTATTTTACAAGACGGTACTGAGGTAATTTTTGATATTCCCGGTTTTCCGATTTTTAGAGGTTTTCGTTCGGAAGCAGAAAAATTTAATGCTTTCACTTTTGAAGAGTCTGAATTATATAAAGGATACAAATACGGTATTGAAATTTATTATGATGGAAGTGGAAAACCGACTGGGTATTATCAATACGAATGGAAATATAATGATGGTGCTCTCAGACGAGAGGACGGGGTTATTACTAATTCTATTGACGAGTCTTTTGGTACTACCCGTAATCTCAAGAAAGTCTTGGGAGAATTTGTGGCATATACTAAATTAAGAATAGCTGCTCGAGTCGCCACATCTCGCCCAATCTCGACTGTTGACGCATCGGCTCCTGCCCCTCGTGTCGAGCTCTCATCAATTTTAACCCCTGATTTAACCCCTGAACCTCTTATTGAGCTTGATCCCCCCGATCCTGATCCCGAACCTGTTGTTGATCCTGACACTGACATTGATCCTCATGCGACAACTATTATTCCTCGCACACCGGATCATTCCCACGATACAAGCGCTCCCGAAAAAAGCGCAGTCATTGATATTTCTTCGGCCGACATTATGGCTGCTTGCGGTCCGCACTTAGCTGGATATTATATTGATTTTATTGACATCATTGAAAATGAAGACGGGCAAACGACCAAAATTACTGTCCTCAGAGAAAAACTTAAAACTTTGTTTGATAATATAGGATCTGTTAGTATGGCGGCAAAAAATGCCATCTATAATGTTTTACACAAACAAGGTTACGCAGACGAAAATAACTTAAGAAAATTTACGGATCTCTGGAAAACCCAGCTTAGTGATAAAATTTTTGACAGCATGGGAGCGTTAGTTGAACAAAATTTTGGTCGCCAGATGCAGTTTACTTCACGAGAAAAAATAAACGCGAGCGCCGGAAAGGTTGCCAAACAAGCACTGGCAATGGCGGGTTTTGTGGGTGGCGCAACGCTTTTGGGTAAATTAACCGGTGCCACCAAAACAGTCGGATCGATGGCTGGCGGTATTGCCGGTGCTTTGGCGCGGCGGTTTTTGAGTACAAAAGCTGAACAACCAGAAGCAGAAGAAAATTCCACCGCCTCTCCTGAATCAACGCCTGATACCGAAGTCGCCACTGAAACAAATAAAGGTAATTGGATTACTCGCAGTTTTAAAAAAATAACCGGTATTGCCAGTGCAGGCGCGGAAAAATTAAATAGGGCAATTAAAAATTTGGGTGTTGAAGGTGAAGCGGAAAATCGCGAACGAATTAGAAAAGAAAAAAAAATAGCTTTTGTAAGAGAGTTAAAAGAAGTTCAAGAGCATTTTGATGATCATGGAGACAATCGCACTGTTCGTTCTATGGCCGCTTGGATCAGTCAAGCCTTGCGCCGTGTAACCGCTGAATCAAATCTTGAGGCCGGCCAAGACCCCAATCTTTATTGTTTGGAAAAAGAAGCCGCCGCACAATTGGCAGAAGAATATGCAGAAGATGGAGATAAGGGACAAGAACGGCAAGCGCAATTAACCCAGCTAGTCGCTGGCCTTAATGAAGGGCTTGAAAAATCTAATCAAATTGATTTGGCTACTCATGAAGGTGCTTACAAAAATAATAATTCCATGGTTGACACCGTCCGTCAATTACAGAGTGGAGTGTTGTGGGCCAATGATGAAACAAAATTATTTGGAATTCGCAAAGATCAATTGGGTTTAGGTATTGCAGTGGGAGTTGGTGCCGCCATTGGTTTTGCTTTAGGCGAAGCTCCGGGAGATACTCGTAATGTACTATTGGCCACTGGATTTGGCGCGACTGGTTATTTGTACGGTCAACAAAAAGATTTGGAAGCACGTCGAGATGGATTTAAAAAACATTTGGAGAAACTATATGAAGTCACTGTCAGTAAGTTGGATCAAGCGGAAATCAGTTTTGCCATTGCCCGACGTCAACTTGATACAGTACCACTCCCCAAAGAAATCAAAGAATTGGCTTTGCATATTCGTGAACTGGCCATTGGTCTTGATAATAATATTTTTGAGGAGCATTTGGCTGCTGAAGTTCGTGACGTGGTTCACCGCGCGCGTAAATTATATTTACTGGCCGGTTTGGAATTGGAACAAGTTGATATCAAAAAAACAGCCGAAAGTCAGATTGAAAAATTAACGGGTAAAAAAATCGGTTGGCGCAAATTTGTCTATGGAGCCGGTGGGGCAATTGGCGGTTTGCTTCTTGGTAAAGGAATTGAAGCGTATAGAAATCTGATGGGTTTTGGGCAACCAACCGAGAGCTTTAAAACTACAGAGGATAATACTGCTGTGGCTAACCATGAAGCCGTCGCGCCAACAGTTGTTGTGGCACCAGCTTTAGAAGCGCTTGAACCAGCATCACCAGAAGTTCCAGTTGAATCTGGTCCGGCACCAATCCAAAATATTTTTTCTGAAGCACTTACCGCTGGCAAAGGACATACCAGCACATTGGCTATGCTTGATGATGCCCGAGGAATGGAAACTCAGGGATTATCTGATGATTTGTCTGCAAAATGGGAAGCTCTAACAAAATCTCCCGGCAAATTCCACACTTGGGAAATGCAACAGCTCAAAGATTTGGGCTATGTGTACAAAGATGGCCAATGGGGACATCCATTTACTGTTCTTACTGGCGCCAAGCTAAATATATCTTGGGATGAAGCGGCCAATAATGGCCAAGGTGGTTTTAAAGCCGAATACGAAAAACATGATTTGGGTTTTAGCGAGGCGCAAAAACGTGGGGGAGTACATTTCCGTGATTCTGGTGCTGGCAAAAATACTGCGTCACCCAATGTAGAAGCAAGTGCAAAAGCCGAACGAGTTTTGCCAACAGGAACCAAAGAAATGTCTCCCGCAGATAAGTCAGCGTTCTTGACACAGTATAAATCTCAATTTCAAGGATTATCTACCACCGAACAGACTTCAGGCAACACTTCACCAGACACTCAAAAAATCCAAATTGATCCTACAAAAAATCATTTTGAATTGTATCCAAATGATGTCGTGGGAGAACAAACGCCAATAGTTCCCCGAGGAGTTCCCATTACCGGAGTGGAATTTTTTAATAACGGAACTTTGGCCATGAGTTTTGACGGATCAAATAAGTCTGTGCTTCTTGAACCAGTTTTGTCCGGATCAAACGAAGTTATTAAATTTATGCCTGTTAGTGCGGCTCGTGAGGCATTACCTTCTGTTACTAACACGGCTCCAAATAGTTCGGTAAATCTTGGATATAGTGGAAGAGTGGCTAGTGCCGGAGGCGGTGGAGTTGCGCGCATGGCATTTTATGAATCCTACAAAAATTCCGCCAATGCTCCTGCGACAAATGCGACAAGAGTCGAGTCAGGAGGAGGGAAAGCGGATACTGTTGAAGCGCCGAAAGCTGTTGAAAACAAGCCAGAAGTGCCTAAAGCTGGTGAAGTTAAATCAGGTGCAAGTGGTGCGGATAAAGCTGTTAAACCAGAAGTTGTTAGTGACAAAAAAATAGTTGGAGGGGCAAGCGCGGAAACAGAACCTGTTGATGACCGATCTCGGGCTGAGGCATCATCAAAAACCGACAAAATTTTAACAAATGAACAAATTGGCAAAGCAATTGCAGGTTTTGAAAGGCAAATTAGGGTAAATTTTATTGACGATATACAAGGATCAGGCACGAATATTCAGAGATTATGGAAAGACGTTCAAGATGGTTTAGTAACTTTGGCAGCAACCGACAACAATTTAAAAACTATTCTTTCTATCCCAGATGAAATTGATCGTGCTGCAGCAATCATGGGTTATATTGAGAATAGCCCCCGATTCACACCTGATCAAAAATTACTACTGACACCGTTTGAGGGTAATGAAGAAACTACAAGAGAAATTCTCGTTGAAGCTAAAGGTAATACAGGATTGGAAAGAACATCTGCTTTAGTGGCACCAGATGACACTGGTCGTGGAGTCAAGGTTTTTTATAAGGGGAACGAATATTTTTTTACCGTAGATACTGGAACTATAGGGTATAATAGACAAGGCTTGGTGGTTGTACATCAACCTGGTGCTGAGGATCTATTGTTGGGTTTACATATTGAGGAGAATACCAAGCCAACTTTAAAATTTTTACAAATCAAGAATACCTAATGTTTTTGCCTCATTTTAACTAAGATATAGTATACACAACTTATCCTCATTATAGGCCTTGACAAAAGTTCTATTTTTTGGTATTCTCACCAGTCAATTTAAATGGTAAGTTGTGGGAAGAATCCTACCTTACCTATTGACGCCGCTCATTACAAATAATTTATCTGGAAAACAATCAGCAGAGCTTTCCTGGTGGCTAACAAGCAAAGAATTTTTTCTTTCTTTATTACCCACCAGGAAAACCACCCCATCAGGGGGCTTTGCCTCGACTTGGTCGGGACGAAGTTTACTTCATCCCGAAGGTCGGGGTGAGCTTCCTATGTGGATACGAGGGTTACCTAAACATACGATTCGTCGTACTGGGTTTTCCCCTCGGCTTGGACTAGATCTGAACTTTTCTCACGCCAATACTTGTGGAGTGACCGGCATCCAGACATGAAGTTTGGATTCGCTACCGCGATTAACTCCCCGTTCCCACCGTGGAACAAGGGAATCGTGCAAGCGTTAAAGCTGTGAACAACAACAAGGAGTGATGAGAGCTCATAGAAGGTTTGAGTGGTGTTTCATTCAACGACGGGGCTTTCGAAAAGCCCCAGGAGTCACTCATGAACTGCACCGCTGGACATCTCCTCCCGACCCCGACTCCCGCCTTCTGCCCGACCTGCGGGGTGGCCGTCGTCGCCCCCCCCCCGACCACCTTGACGGTGACCATCCCGGTCACTGTTCCCCCTGCCAACCTCACGTTCGGGGGGTTGACCCCCCCCCCGACCACCGGGACGACGGCGACCGCGGCGACCACGACCCCGACGGGCTTCTGCCCCGACTGGATCGTCCGCGGTCTGATCCTCCTGCTCCTTCTGGCCGTCGCCTATGGTCTGATCAAGACCGAGAACCACGCGACGAAGCAGGACGTGGCCGAGGTCGGGCTGACCACCAACGCCATCCTCGCGATCAGCGTGGAGGCGAGTGGAGCCAGCGTCGACGAGAACGGGACCTACATCGTCCCGCGTCTCGCGGGGAAGGCCGACCTCGCTGGTCTGGCGAAGAAGTCGGATCTCTCCGGTCTCGCGACCAGTTCGGCTCTGACGGCGCTCGGCAACGAGGTCGACGGCAACGAGGCGGCGCGAAAGGCCGACGCGAAGGCCTTCCGATCGGCGGTCTACCGCGCCTCGAAGCGGCACGCGACGGCTCTCGCCGCGCTTCCGCCGCCTGCCACGACCGACCTTTCCGGCCTCGCGACGAAGCAGGACGTGGCCGAGATTCGCGCGGCGATCGACGACGCCCGCGCCCAGGTCGTCGTGACGCCCGCCGCCCTCCCCCTGCCCGCCCTGCCCGAGGCGCCCTAAAGCGCAGGGCAACAAACCCCTCCAGATAAACGCCCACCCGACGGTCGTGCAGCGCAATAGCGTAGCACGACCGTCCCTCAACCTTTCTTCATCAACCTAATTGGTGGAGAGCTATATGAGGCTACCAGTTCTTTAAAAAATTTTGCACACAGAAGAGTGATATTGACAGAACGCCATTTGGCGCAAGTTTAAATAGTAGTCTTCTGTGTGCGAATCAATCTACATTAACCGTAACCGCAACCGCCCCGTGGTCGGGGCAAGACTGGAGTTGAAGCGTGAAGGCGACTTTTTTTTCTTTGCTTTTTTTTCTTTTCCTCAACAACACCCTCAACCCCCGGCTCGCCGCCGGCCAGACGCCTCCGACCACGACCGTCAGCTGTCTCGGCTGCACGGTGCGGGTGCATCTGCCCCCTCCCGTCGCCCCCCTCCCGTCGCCGTTGCCTCGTGTCCACCTGTCGGTCGGCGCCAGTGGGGTTTACCTCACGGGCACCACGCTCGGGCAGTACGGATCCGGTTCCGGCGAAGCGAACGTTGAGTTCGTGTTCCCCCTCGGACGAGTGCGTTGGTTCGAGATTATCGGGCAAGCCTCGTTCGGCGGTGCCTCCGGTGTTCTCTCGGGCTCGGGATCGGTCGGTCTCGGATTCGTCCTCAACGGCGACTCGGACATCCGACCGCTCGGCAGCACCCGCCTCTCGACCCTCTTCACCACCCGCGGCCGCGGAACCGGAGACTCCCAGGACTTGCTCACCCTCGGTGGCAAGCTCCAAATCAACGTCTCGCTCGGTACTACGGCAGGTGTCCAGTGGAATTACTTCCTCGCCTGCGAGGCAGGTAGTTCCATCTATAAGGACGCTGACGGTCGATCTCACAACGACGGCTGGTACGTCGCTCCCTCCACTGGCCTCCTCCTCCGCCTCTAGCGCCCCCCCTACACCCCACCTTGTGCCCCCCCGCACCGTAAGAGATGGCATCGCAAGACGTCATCAATTCGGTCATCGGCACCCCCGCGCGTCGCAAGACCTCGGGATCCCTCTGGGTTAATGAGTTTGACTCGTTAATCAAGAAGGATAATGTTCATTAAAACAAAATAAAAAAACAACCTTGTTATTTTCAAAGTTGTTTGATTTATTTATGTAGTGGACCGGACGGGAGTTGAACCCGCGCCACTCCGTGTCAAGAGGAGCATGCTGACCGTTAACACTACCGACCCATAATCCACTACACAAATGAGATTATACTACAAAACTCTTCCGGATGGAAGAGTCGTAGTGACACGGAGTATGAACCGGCATTTGCCAGCTTGTCCTCTATGTAAGTTAGAATAACACGAGGGGAATTGATTGTCAAAATTGTCAATGTGTATAACTGTCGCCCGCGCTTTGTTTCTAACATTTAGAACCAGAGCACGCGTGATAACGCGATCGACTTGCTTTAAACTTGTTTATTCTGAGCATATCGAAGAGTCGAAGAGATCTTTACAACATAAGCAAATATTTTAATTAATACAATTCCTGTGAAGCAAAATGCTGACTACAATAGTCATCAGCTTGCCTCACAGGAATAGCACCCCGCTTGGGGAGCGAACCCCGACTCGGGGGTGAAGTTCTGCTTTACTCCGGCTAGTCTGGGGTGAGCTTCCTGGCGGAAGGTATGTTCTGTTCTGTTTTTTTTCGGAGGTGTCTTATGGCGAAGTTCGCCATCAACATCGTCGGCCTCTTGGCCGTTGCCCTCGTGGGGTGTATGCCTCACGTGGATTCCAACAACCCCAATCCCTCCTCGGTGGTGGTCAACACCGGGGACAACATCAGTCTGACCGTCGACCACGATGGCGACGGCTGGACCGACTTCAAGGACAAAGTGGAGGCCTGTCTGGCCACCACCTCGTCCAAGAAGGAGTACGACATGTGTCTCGACCAGTTCGAGGTCGCCCTCATGACGGGGGCGCTCAAGACCGGTGACTGCGACGACGACAACGCGCTCGTTAAGCCGGGAGCGATCGAGGTGTGCGACGGCAAGGACAACAACTGTGTTGGCGGCGTAGACGAGGGATGCACGGACGCATCCTGCGCCGACACCAACGCGTGTACCGACGACGACTTCGTCGTGGGCAAGGGGTGTGAAAACACCACCAAGTCCTGCGACGACGGCAACGTCTGCACGACGGATTCGTGCAACCCCGCGACCGGCTGCACGACGACGCCGAACACGGTCATCTGCAACGACGGCGACGCGTGTACGGACGACAACGTCTGCTTTCAAGGCGCCTGCATCAGCGGCGCCGAGAAGGACTGCGACGACGGTAACGTCTGTACGACCGACGCGTGCAACCCCGCGACCGGCTGCACGACGACGCCGAACACGGCCACCTGCAACGACGGGAACGTCTGCACGACCGGCGACGTCTGCAAAGACAGCGCCTGTACGACAGGGCTGGTCGTCACGATCTGTGACGACAAGAACCCGTGTACCACGGACTCGTGTGACCCGAAGATGGGTTGCAAAAACGTGGACACCGTCGACGGCTCGTGTTGCTTCGGCAACACAGGCAAGTACGGCGATGCGTTCTGTGTCCCGTCCGAGCCGAAGCCTCCCTCCTCCCTCCCTCTTCCAACCGGTTACAAGTGGGGGTGCATGGGCGGCGCCACCGTGTCCTCTCCTGGCCACTGTACGAGTTGCAAGGAGGCGGACGACGACGGTGTCTGCGCGATCGGGGAGCTCTGCTCGAACGATCTCGACGACGACGGCGACGGACTCGTTGATTGCGAGGACAGCGAGTGCGCGGCCAACACGGCGTGCAACCCGGTCTGTGCGACTAACGCCGACTGCGACGACGCCGATCCGACCACGGTTGACACCTGCACCCTCACCGGGTGCTGGCACGTCAAGCCGGTTCCTCCCGCCTGCACTCCGGCCTGCGCTGGCAAGACTTGCGGCGACGACGGCTGTGGCGGATTCTGCGGTGCATGTATCGGCGGGCAAATCTGCCAGCTCGGTGCGTGCGTCGCTCCACCCTCCACGTCTGAGTGCGTGGTCGACAACGACTGCGCGCCCGGCGGCCAGTACGCCAAGTGCTGGCAGGGGAAGTGTGTCCAGGTCTTGCCGGGTTCCTGCGGACCTTTCTCTATCTCGGTGATCGCACCGAGTGCAAAGAAAGTGGATCTGGAATGGTACAAGCAGAGTGGTCCAGCCTCCACGACGGAGTCGGTGAGCACGGGTACCTTCAACAGCCACACCGGCGAGTGCTCGGTCGTGGCCTGGGGGTTCGTCGCCCCCAACGGGTGCACGTGCGAGTCCCTCTACGGGACGTCGCCCTGCGGTCAGCAACCTGCCTCTCCTGGGGTCTACGGATGCTGGCATAACAAGCCGGCTCAGTAGGTTCCCTCCCACCTCACGATCTCGTACGCAAGTACTTGAGATCACCACGCCACCTGTCGTGAAGAAAACAACAGGCAATCCACATTTTTTATTTTTCTATTAAGGAAAGTAGAAAGTGCAGATTCAAATAATCCTCTTTACAATTTAGGTTTTAACTAGGCCAGTGATTATAACAGTAATAATTTAGTGTTTTAATCGCTGGCTTAGTTTTGTTTTACCGCATGAGGGATTTCGTAGCTGGCATTCCTTACACCAAAATGCGGTTCAACTGCAAACGAGCAAGGAGCTCCAAATGCAGCGTTCTATGTTTCTTATCGTGACCCTCTGGGTCTTGGCCCTCGTTGGCTGTGCTGACGAGAACATCATCAACCTCGTGGCCCCGGACAACGACCACGACAACTACACGAGCCTGACGGAGGAACAGGCTCACGAGATGGGTTACGCGTCAGTGGACGCTGCCCTCAAGTTCGGCGACTGTGCCGATGCCAACCCGGCCATCAACCCGGGTGCGGCGGAGGTGTGCGACGGCAAGGACAACGACTGCGACGGCAAGACCGATGGGCAGGACGACAATCTCGTCGCCTGCAACGACGGTAGTGCCTGCACCACCGACGCCTGCACGAGCGGTCAGTGCGTGAGCACGGCCGTGACTTGCAACGACAACTCGGCCTGCACCACGGACTCTTGCGACCCGGCGACGGGCTGCACGAACACCGCGGTGAACTGCAACGACGGCAACGTGTGTACGACGGACGCGTGCGATCTCGTGCTGGGATGCACGCATTCGAACAACACGGCGCAATGCGACGACAGCAACGTGTGCACGACTGAGGTGTGCAACTCGCTGACTGGCGGTTGCACCTACGCGGCCAACAACTGCAACGACGGCAACGTGTGTACGACGGACGCGTGCGATCTCGTGCTGGGATGCACGACGACGCCGAACAACACGGCGCAGTGCGATGACGACGATGCGTGCACGATAGAGGACGCCTGTTTTCAGGGGTTCTGCATCGGCGGCGCCCCGGCACAGTGCGACGACGGCAACGTCTGCTTCGACGATGCATGCAACGACGGAGCTTGTGTTCAGGGTTCGTCGATCGCGTGCGATGACGGCAACGCCTGTACGACGGACTCGTGCGATCCCGCGCTGGGATGCACGACCGCGGCAGTCAACTGCAACGACAGCAACGTGTGCACGACCGACTCCTGCGACACGGACACGGGTTGTGTCAACACGAACAACGCGTTGACCTGTACCGATTCAAACGCCTGCACCACCGACGACTTCTGTCTCGGCGGTGCTTGCGTGTCCGGCGCAACCACCAACTGCAACGACAGTTCGGCCTGCACCACGGATTCGTGCGATCCCGCGCTGGGATGCATGAACACCGCGGTGGACTGCAACGACGGCAACGTCTGCACGACCGACGCCTGTGACGCGGCGACCGGTTGCAAGCACACCGACAACACGGCGCAGTGCGACGATGGGAACATGTGCACCGTTGACACCTGCGACGGGGTGGACGGGTGCGAAAACGCACCAATGCCCGACTGCTGTGTCGGGGACGCCATGTGCGCCGGCTCTGAGCCGGCTGGGCTTACGGCTGACTTCCGGTGGGGATGTACGGTCAACTCCGGTCCCCCGACCGGAACCTGCGTGTCCTGCTTGGACTCGGACGGGGATGGCTGGTGCGACTCGCCTACGGAGTCGGACTGCGACAACACGTTCGACGAGGACGGCGACGGACTCGTGGACTGCGCTGACGCGGACTGCGACAACGATGCGGCCTGTGTCGTCCCCTGTGTGCCCGATTGTACGGGCATGGAGTGCGGCGACGATGGTTGTGGCGGTTCGTGCGGATCGTGCGCGGACGGCGACAAGTGCAACGCAACTTTCCAGTGTGAGGAGGAGCCTCGGCTCTCGATCACCTGGACCGCTCCCATGAGCGGTGTGCCCCAGAACGCGGGCGGGCAGTTGGTCCTCCTGGCCAAGTGCTACGACGCGGTTGGGGGAACGGTTGTGTCGTGGGGCGTCAAGGCCTACGGCCCCACCGCCTCCACCTCTCTCTCATGGACGGCTGACACCTGGTTCGAGCCAGCCGACTGCATCGCCCAAGTCGTGGAAGTGGTCGGCGGCAAGACCGTCTGGTATGCGAACGGACTCTACGGAGTCCTGTCGTACATCTGGGATGGTCTCGCCGTCACCACTGTCAAGGGCAACGGCACGTCGGGCTGGCCCTTCTTCCCAGACACGGACAGCGACGGTGACTGCACGCTCGATGGCGCCGACGCGTGCCCGTTCGATGGCTACGACACCTGCGTCCCGTAGACGCGCCCTCCCACCCGCTCTTTCCTTCTCCACCGCCCTCCTGAGGCATGCGGTGGCACACGATAGTGTGAGCCTCTCCCTTTGCGCAAGCCAAGGGACTCTCATCATTTTCTTCATCTGGAATGGAGAAACGTGACTAGAGTCATGTTTGACGTCACACCGAAATTATAACTTGACATATTATAATTTCGGTGTGTATACTTATCCTGTATGGTTATAAAAATACGACAATTATCCCAAAAATTGGTACAGGCGGCACGATCCTTTCCGGCGGTTGTTATCACTGGTCCGCGCCAATCCGGCAAGACGACACTGGTGCGTAATTTGTTCAAAAAAACGCACAACTATGTTAACTTGGAAGATCCTGATACGCGCGCCCGTGCCCTCTCTGATCCACGGCTATTTTTTGCATCCTTCAATTCGCCGCGTCTTATCCTTGACGAGATACAGTATGTACCGCAACTTTTATCGTATGTTAAATCTGCTATTGATGAACACCGTACTTCCGGGCGTTTCATCATAACTGGATCACAGCAATTTAGCCTGATGCAAGGAGTGAGTGAATCATTGGCCGGCAGAGCCGCTATCCTGACTTTATTGCCGTTTTCGTATGGTGAAAGGATTGGACAAGGAGAAAAATTATTACCTTTCACTAATTGGACAAACCGTCTGGCTCAAAAAAAAATAAATACCAGTCCGCATCCCTCGATTGCTTCGCTGTTGGTGCGAGGATCATATCCAACACCAACTCGCTCTTCTGTGGATTATTCTTTATGGTACGGTTCGTATTTGGCTACGTACCTTGAACGGGACATTCGTAATCTGTCTCAGGTGGGTGATCTTCAGCAATTTGAACATTTTTTGCGCTTATTGGCGAGCCGTACCGGACAGATACTGGATTTGGCCGGCTTAGCACGTGATTTAGGAATTTCTCAGCCAACTGCGAAACGCTGGTTGTCTATTCTTGAAACTGGCTACCAAGTTTTACTCCTCTATCCTTATTTCAAAAATATAGGTAAGCAGGTAGTAAAGCGCCCTAAAGTTTTTATCACTGACACTGGTCTCGCTTGTTACTTACTAGGGATAAATGATCCTAAAACTTTAACGAACCATCCACAATTTGGCTCGCTGTTTGAAACCTTTGTAGTGACCGACATCTGGAAGAGATCTTTGCACAGCGGTATCAAGCCGCGTTTATATTATTTTAGAAGTCACGATGATTTGGAAGTTGATCTGGTGATTGAAGACGGTAAGGGGCTGCACTGTGTTGAAATTAAAAGTTCTATGACTGTAAAACCCCAACACGCCTCGAGTTTGGTTCGTTTTATCCGTACGCCAACAATTGCTCGATATATTCAATCGTCATCCTTAATATCTTTATCTACTACCGGCCCGATTTCTGCCGGAATTGTGAATTATCATTGGTCAGATTTCTTCTCTATCTAAAAGAAGCTATGTTAAATTTTATTTCTTCAACTATTCCTGATTTTTTACTGCCGGGATTTTTTTTATTTTTTATTTTTGCCTTACTGATTTTTTTCTTAATCAGAGAACGCAAAACCGAATATGTTTTGTACGCGTTAATGATTTGGTTCCCACTGGAAAATTTCGCGCTTAATTTTGTGAGTCCGTATTGGTACGATGTTTTCAAATATGTACCGGAAGTAATTTTATATTCTATTTTAATCGGTCTTTTTTTTAAACATTGGTCTCGTAATCGGACTGTTATATTACCACAATCACTCCGTCGTCCTTTTTTATTTTTTATTATTGTGGCAATTTTGTCATTACTATTTAATTGGTATGATCCGACAATTTGGCTTTTGGGTGTACGACAATTGATTCGTTTTGTGGCGGTTTTTTTGATTGTGTTATTGGCGTCATATTCTGAATCAGTCCGACGCACATTGTTAAAGTTGATGATTGGGATGGTTATGTTTCAGGCCTTGTTTGGTTTAGTGCAATTTGCGTTTGGTGGTCGACTAGATGTTTATTTATTTCCCGTTCGGGTAGTAAGTATCGGAAATTTGGCAACGGTTGGTGGTAATGAATTATTTTGGACACCGGGCACACGAGTGTTTGCCACTATGGGGCGGTATGATCAGTTGGGAAGTTTTTTAATGCTTGGATTAATTGTGGTTGTTTCTTGGCTTGTGGTATATAAAAAAATAATCACGACAAATCTGGAAAAAAAAGTATTTCCTCCGCTCGCAATAACCGTGTTAGGATTATTAGTGAGTGTTTTAATTTTAACAAAATCTCGCGCCAGTTGGACTGCTGTGCTTGTTTCAATCGTATTGACTAGTTATTATTTATTTAAAAACAAAAAAATTATTTATTTAATTTCCACCGGTGTCGTTGTACTTACTTTATATGTGTTTGGTTTTATTTTAACGCATGATAATATAATGGCTTTAACCGAAAAAGATAATCAAACTGTGGCCGAACGAATTATTGAAGCGGGAAGTTGGCGCGCGTGGCAAGAAAGTTATGAAGGCTATGGCCGAATTTTTTTTATGGTGAATACGCCGCGCGTGGTGGTGGCTGATTCGCCGGTTTTTGGGGTTGGTCCGGGAAATTATGGTGGGGGAGTTGCCGCGGCACTGGGGAATACTAAAGTTTATGATCGGTTACATTTGCCGTTTGGCGTGCAAAATACCTATGGACAAATTGATAACAGTTGGTTTAGTGTTTGGGGGGAATTTGGTACAATGGGATTGGGAGTGATAATTTGGATTTTTATTATTATGGGTAGAGATGCCAAAAAAATATATGGCGAAACGTCTCATGCGGACACAAAATTTTTGTCCGCCACGTTGTTTGGCTTGATTATTGCGATTGTGGTGATTGGTTTTTTTGGGCCTTATTTTGAATTCCGAACACTGATGTTTAATTTTTGGTTGATTGTGGGATTATTTTATACTACTGGCCAGCATGAAACTAGATCGGCTAATTTTCTTTTTAGAAAAGTTTAATTTTTTTATGTCTTCAATTCCGCTTCCAATTGACTGTGTGATTGGCATCAATTATATTTGTAATTCGCGTTGTGTTATGTGCGATATTTGGAAAATAAAATCATTTCCGGAATTGTTGCCCGAAGAATATCTTAAATTACCGGCCAGTTTGTTGGATGTGAATATTTCCGGAGGCGAAACATTTTTGCGCAAAGATATTCCGGAAGTGATTAGAGCAGTACGAACGGCTTGTCCCCAAGCGCGGGTGGTTATTTCCACCAATGGTTTTATGCCCGCGTTCATTGAACAACAAATGAAAAAAATTTTGGAAATTGATCCGACCATTGGCGTGGCCATATCGATTGACGGGGTTGGTGCAATGCATGAAACCGTTCGCCGAATTCCTGATGCGTATAAAAAATCAACGGAAACTCTGGAACGTTTGCAATCGTTGGGCATGAAAAATTTACGATTTGCGTTTACGATTATTCCGGAAAACGTAACGCATTTCAGTAAAGTGTATGATGATGCCTGTGAGCGGCGGATTCAATTTACACATTCGTATGCCCAGAGTTCGGATAATTATTTTGGCGGTATCCATATTATGAATGATCCGGATTTGCGGGTGTTGCGCCAACAATACGAACATATTATCGGGCGTGAATTGCAATCGTGGAATCTAAAGCGCTGGGCGCGGGCTTTTTATGCGTATAGTTTGTATCGGTTTATCAATGAAAAAAAACAAGTTTTAAATAATGATCCGGGGACACGGTTTTTCTTTATGGCGTCTGACGGAGTGGTATATCCATCGGTTGTTCACAATTACGCAATGGGGAATTTGAAAAATTTTAATTCGTGGGGAGAATTGTGGAATAGTGAGGAAGCTGAAACCGCGCGCGCAAAAGTACGAACTGAAGGCAAACCAGCCTGGATGATTTGTACAGCGCGGACGGCGATTAAAAAACATCCGTGGCAGGTAGCGAGCTGGGTGGTTAAAAATAAATTTTTTGGTTTGGAATTGGTTTGATTTTTATGCGAGTTTTGCTCGTCAACAAATTTTGGTATCATCGGGGTGGAGCCGAGCAAGTGGTTTTTGTGACCAAGCAATTGTTGGAAGGAGCTGGGCATACGGTGGCGATTTTTGGAATGCATGATAGTCGCAATGAAATTACTGAACCGTATTTAGCTGATTTTGTTGATACGGCCAAACCGAGTTGGCGTGATGTTTGGCGAATTTTGTATAATCGCGAAGCCAAGAATAAATTTAGTGAACTTATAAAAAAATTTAAACCTGATATTATTCATTTTCATAATATTTATCATCAATTATCTTTTTCCTTGATTGATGCGGGGCGAGAACTGGGGATCCCGATGGTGATGACACTGCATGATTATCATTGGTTGTCGCCAAATTATAAATTGTTTCATCATGGACAGATTGATCAAAAATTAATCGGGAAAAAGTTTTTTCGGCCATTATTTACTAATTGTTTGGAGGATTGGCAAAAAACAGTGGTTGGGATGATTGATTTTATATTTCGTTCGCAAAAAAAATATAGAAATGCGATTGATCAATTTATTTGTCCCAGTGAATTTATTAAACAGCTTCATGTGCGCGCCGGATGGAATGAAAGTCAACTGGCAGTGGTTGGTAATCCGATTAATCAATTTAATCAATTGCCTGATACGGATAATTTTGTGGATGGTTTATATGTGGCCTATGTTGGGCGTCTGGCCAAAGAAAAGGGGATTGAAACATTTATTTTTGCGGCAAAAATCACACCGGAGATTCCGTATAAGATTTTTGGGACTGGTCCGGATGAAAGTAGATTGCGCGCGTTGGTAGAAAATAACGGAGTAGCTAATGTTTCGTTTGCCGGTTTTAAAATCGGTGTGGAATTAAAACAGGCGATTAACAACGCTCGCATAGTGGTTGTGCCGTCGGTGTGGTATGAAAATGCGCCGTACAGTATTTTGGAACCAATGGCATTGGGTAAAATTGTTATTGGTTCTAATATTGGCGGTATTCCGGAATTGTTACCAAAAGAATTTTTGGTGGAGCCGGGCAATCCCGAAGCTTTGGCAATCGTAATAAAAATGTGGTTTAACAAATCTCTTGAAGAGCGAAATAGGTGGGGGAATGTTTTGCGCACAGAGGCGTTGGCGCGTCACGATTCTCATCTGTATCTTAAAAAAATTGAAGATTTATATGAAAAATTGTTAATAAATGCCGGTTGACAATGGATTATTTTTTAGTATACTAGGTGTATATGATGATGAAAATTGAGAGAAATAACAATAGGTTTGATCAGATAAAATCTTGGATTCATTCTTTATTTTGCAATGAATCAGATAAATCGGTTAATTTTCAAACCAAACAATTACTCAATCAAAAATTTAGTGATAGTTGTGACATCGTTTCATTTTCTGACTCGGCATCAGCTATAAATCATCTTGATGCTATTATTAAAAAACAACAAGGAGGGTATGGAGATACATTACAGGAGGAGTTTTATCAAAGAATTTGAAAAAGTACCACTAAAAATTCAAATAGCTTGTCGAGATCGGATTAAACTTTTTTCTTCAGATCAATTTCATCCGCAACTTCATAATCATGCCTTATTGGGGAATTTTTTAGGATATCGTAGTATAAATGTTATGGCTGACTGGCGAGCAATCTTTGTCAAAGAAGGCGAAGACTGTACATTTTTTTATGTTAGGACACATAGTCAGTTGTACCACTGAAAATAAAAAAAACGCGCGCTTTTTGGGTTTATTTTTGCTAATTTTTTTGGGTATTTGTGCTCCTATTTTTGTATATCAAACAAAAGCTCAAAGCGGGGGAGCGAAATTGGTGAACTATCATTTAGGTCAGCTATATTCTGGAATGACCAATGATTTATCTAAGTATGACATATTGGTGCTGTCTCCGGCACAGATTGCGACTCATCAAGGAATAATGGGCGATATAAAAAAGTTGAATCCACAGATAATTATTTTAGCATACGTCCCAAGTCAAAGTTATAACACTAATTATTGGCCAAGAGATGTGGTTTTTAGTGCTCTTAACGTGTCTGATGCTTGGTGGTTGCGCGATAGTCGTGGCAAAATTATATCAGCGTGGCCCGGTATAAAAAATATAAATTTGGATCAAACATGGAGTGAATATTTTCTTCCATTTGTGCGGGATCATATTAGCGTCCTCTCCGGAGTGGATGGGATTTTTTTTGATATGGTTTCGCCTAATATTTCGTGGTTGAATAATGGTGACATTGATTTGAATGGCGATGGTGTGCGTGATATTTCCAGTCAAGCCGATGCACTGTGGCTTAATCGCACTGAATATTTTTTTAAGCGAGCCAAAGAAATAATGCCTACGATGTATATTGTTGATAATGGAACTTCCGCTGCTGTGGTTCAGCCTTATGTTCATGGTCGGATGTATGAAAATTTTCCTACGCCTTGGGAAGGCGATGGTTCGTGGGGTACGGTAATGAATCGAGTGCATGAAACACAAAAAAATAATCGTGTTCCTCATATTTCAATTATAAATTCCAATACTGCTAATACTGGCGTACAAAATTACCGTGATGTTCGGTTCGGTTTGGGGAGTGCGCTATTGGAGAACGGTTATTTTTCCTATGATTATGGTGACCAAAATCATGGTCAAACATGGTGGTATGATGAATATAATGTTCGACTTGGCCAGCCAATTGGTGGTTCAGTATCGCGGGCGAATTATGCAACGTATCAACCGGATCTGTGGCATCGGGATTTTGATCATGGTTTGGTGTTGGTAAACAGTACGCCGCAATTGGTGGCTGTGGATTTGGGCGGGGATTATGAAAAAATTAATGGCAGACAAGATCCGACGGTTAATGATGGCTCAATTGTGTCTGAAGTTGAGATTGCTCCCAACGATGGATTGGTTTTGTTGAAAACCACTTCGCGGCTTGATGATGTGATTTTTTCCAACGGTTCTTTTGCGCGGTTTTACAAGCCTGATGGCATCCGTGTGCGGAATGGTTTTTTTGTTTTCGATGAGGAATATAAAGGTGGCGCGCAGATTTTATATTTTGATTTTGATGGCAATGCAAAACATGATACTTTGGTTGCGAGCGGGAATAAAATTACGGCCACGCGCGACGATGGTCAGCCGTTTTTCAAAATTTATCCGTACACGGCGAATTATTCCGGCAATTTAGTCTTGGCGGTTGGTGATCTTGATAACGATGGTTTTGATGAACTGTATGTTGCGCCGGATAAAGGGTCGTATCCGATTAAAATTTACAATTTGTTTGGCGAAGAAATTTTGCCTGAAGGCTGGTATCCGTTTGGTAAAAAATATCAGGATGGTTATTCTTTGGCAATTGCGGGCAAAGGATATGATGGTCGGTTAGTGATTGGAGCGAATCATGCTACGGGTCAGAATGATCATGATTCAACCGTCGGACTATATGATGCCGGATTAAAAAAAACCGCGGAATGGTCGATTTTTAAACAATCAAATCATGAACTAATGGTTGGAGCAGGGGATTTGGATGGTGATGGTATGCCGGAGATTGTCGCCGGATTTGGTAGTGGACGAAAGCCGACTCTTAAATTATATACACTTGAAGGAAAAGAATTTGGTCAGCCGATTATTTTTGCCGGTGAAATTTTTCGGAACGCGCAGATTCAAATTACTGATGTTAATTTTGATGGCGCGGCCGATATTGTGCTTCTGACAAGTGGGGCTTTATAAATTATAAAAATTTATGCTTTGTACATTTCAATAATCCGCGGCATAATTGCGTCCCACCGATACTGTTTTTCAATAATCAATACATTTTCTTCGCCAAGTTTTTTTTGTTCATCAGATGATAATGATAAAAATGTGTTTAATTTGGTTTTAAGATCAGACGAATCATTTTGATTAAAAATAATTTTTGGATTATTGATTAATTCCAAATGTTCCGGAATGTTTGACAGCAATACCGGTTTAGCCCAGTTCATGGCTTCAAGCACTGTAATGGGCAGGCCTTCATTGAGTGAAGGATGCACCAAGACTTTGGCATGGGCAAACAATGTTTCCAATGCTTGGCCACTTTGAAAATCAGTAAACACAATGTCATTGCATAAATTGGCCTTCTGATGAAGATTTTTTATATACTCATTGGTATACGCCGATCCGCCGACAATTACCAATTTTAAGTTGGTGATTGCCGGATTATTTATGTTTTGTTTGAGAGCGCTAAACGCATCAATTAAAATATGCGCTCCTTTGTGCGGTACGAGACGCGCGACCATAAGGATATATTGACTACTGACTAATCCAAATTTTTTCAATAATTCTTCCGAATTAATTGTTTCAACTTGGTTTACTGCATTCGGAATGTACGTTGTTTCTCGATCAAATTCATTCAGGCAATATAATTGTAAACTGCGCGACACCGTGATTGTTTTGTGCGCAAATAAAACCGTTGCCTTTTCACCGATCCGTAAAAATAATTTTGCGATCAGCCCCCATTTTTGGTGATAGCGGTCAATGGAGTGAAATGTTGTTATCACTTTTGTTCGTGGCGAAAAAAGACGAGGGATCCAAGACACAAGTGCCGGACCAACTCCATGATAATGGATTACGTCATATTTTTGACTCAGGGCATGTAGTGAAGACAAGAGGGTGTGCGTAAACGTATCAAGATGTTTTGTTTTAATTGATGCGAGATGTTTGATTATTACGCCGTCAATATTTATTGTTCCTTGGTTTTTGGTGTACCAAGATCGGCCATAGACAGTTACGTCATGGTTCAATTTTGCCAAATGCACTGCCAGGTCGTGGACATGGCGTTCCACTCCACCAAAGCTGGCCGGCATTCCTTTTTGTCCGATCATGGCGATACGCATATTGTTTAACTAACAAATAACAGAGTATGATAGCCCAGTTTTGGTTTTTTGTCAATGGAACGGAGGCTAAAAAATCCTAACCAATAGCCCGGCCTCGCCCTCCCGTATAGGTATGTTGCGTACCTTTCGAGACGAGCCATTGGTTAGGGTCTTTTAGACCCCGGAATATTCTTGAACCAAGCCAACAAATTGGTGAAACAGACGCCGGTTTTGTTTTGAGATTGGCAGGTCATGAACCAAGTCATGACAGAGACCGGTATGATCCTGAACCATATCAAGAATTTTTTCGCGAATTTTATATTTCCCGCATAGTTCACGAACATAATTGGCCTGTGACAAAGGAATTTGATCCAACCAAAATGTATAGTTGAATTTTTCTTTTTCTGAGCGATTTAACTCAGGCAAAAGCAGTGCGCACCACAGCGTTGGTTGTTTATTGTTAAGATCCTCAATGAGGTTTTTACTGTTACCATTTTCATTGAAGCCGGCCAGATCATCAAGCGCTTGGAAAGCAATACCAAGAGATTCACCTATGGCTTTCAGAAATAAGCGGGTGGTTTCATCTGGCGTATGACTTAGTATAAATCCGGATACCAGCGGTAAGACAAAACTATATGCTCCGGTTTTACTTTCGTATAAATGCAAGACGTCGTCTATGTTATGTGTTGGTTCATGAGCCACGGCATCATATACTTGCGCGCGTGTAGTACGAGTGAGTATGTTCAGAAAAAGAGTTAGTAATTCCACTTTGGTTTCATTGGCGCATTCCAAACTAATCAGTTGATTCAGTACAAATTGGATTAAATAATCTCCGACCGCGATAGCAGTGCCAACCCCATGTCGTTCATATGCCAACACGCCTCGTCCTTCAAAAATTGCTTTTAGACGAGCGGGAAAACTTAAGGTATCGCGTCTGATGGGGCTTTCATCAATAATGTCATCATGAATTAAGAGCGCATAATGCAAGACCTCGATTAATCCGGCGACTTGTTCTACGATTTTTGTTTCTTTTGCGCCAAAACTCTCTGCTGACAACAGACAAAGACCGCCTCTCCAGGCTTTGCCGATTTGTGAGGCGAGCTGTAATTCTTTAAAAATATAATGGTCGTTCGAAAAATCTTCGCGTGCTTGATTTTCTACATCATCAATAACAGTTCTTACTTGTGCGGCAATATTTTGTCGCCATGTTGCCAGATTGCGCTCTATGTCTTTCATAACTAATTATAATGTTTGATTAAAGCTTGCATGGTTTGATGTTCGCGCATTACTGTGTGCAGAGCATCTCCCAATCGGTTAATGGTTTTAGAAAGCATAATTGGTGCGGAAGCACGCCATGATATTTTTTTCATTATGTATAGCGCTTGTTCGATTTCTTGTTGTGCCTGACGAATGGCAATTACAATCCCTTCTTCCCAAAATATTTCTTTTGCCGCTCCACTATTATTGAGCGCGGGGAAAGCATAACATGACAGAAATAATGGCTTGGTCACGCCGGTCAGACGATTGGCCGCATAATCTTCATTCCAATCATGTAAATCATCGCACATCTGGCGCGCGTTCAGATAATGGGTAAATAGTTTTTTTAACTGCTGTTGCGTTTCTTTTGTTTGGCGAGAAATAATTGAAATTAATTGTGGTCCCAGAGTGTGACCAAACGAGCGTTCGCATAAATTAAGAGTCGTGGATCCGAGCAATTCTTTGGCATACGCAGAATCCGCAAAAAAATGAGTTCGTTCTTTCAATTCATGGGCATGAGCCAAATCAATATGATCAAGAGTGTCAGTTACCAATTCGGTTGGTATGCGATATTCGGTTGCGACTGCATGGTATCCCAGTGTTGCTTCGCGCAAACAAATATTGGCCAATGATAAATTTTGGGAAATAGTTCCCTCGTCATAGCATCCATCGTACAATTGATATGAGAGCCAGCCCCACAAATTGGCTGTTCCCAGTTCGATGTATAATTGCAAAGGGAGTTCAGCTTCAAACGCGCGAGCAATATCAAAACTGATTAGGGTAATTTCGCGTGCCAGTGGTGTACCGACTAATGTACTGAATTCTTGCAGGCCTACGGTGAATAAATTATGATCAAGCTTGTTTAATTTTCCGGCCACTGTGGTAATTATTACATCATGGAGCTGATTTTCCACTGATGAAATGATTGGTGATTTACTGCATCTTCCTACTTCATAATCATCATAATAGTTTATCGCGAGCGCGCAAACCGTGGCTGTTAATGCTACGCATCCGGATATTTCCGTGGTTGCATTCTCTTGTTTTTCCAGAATGCACGGATCAGCGGCATATGCTTGTCCGGCTCCAATTATTTTTTTAGCGTATTCAGTAATTATTATGGAGTCACTGCCGATTTTTATCATGAGTATTAATGTTAATCCCAATTCCAGAAGTGATAATCCATCAATTTTTTGTGAATAACCATTTACTATTTTTTTAATCTCCGTGTCACACTGGCCATTTAATCCTCGATCCAATAAAAATAACATTAGTGGTTCAGAGACATAATATGGTGATCGCCAATTATTAGTGGCTATTCTATCAATAATATAATTATTCAAATTGTTTAAAACAACGTCTTGTTGTTTTAACGCGTAAGCAATTCCGGCATTAACCACCGGATCAATGTCAGACCATTTTTCCTCGTTTTTAGTCATTATCCATGTTTTGTATGGTCCGCCCGGTTTTTCTTCGTTATTTGTGAGAGATTGGATGTACTGTATTAATGTTTGTATTTCCAGATTTTTGGTTACTGATTGAACCACAATCGCCAGACTGCTGTCATCAAGATCAGCCGGATACGGAAATTGCGTATTGTGCGTATCTGTTTGTGCCCAATATGACCATAGTTCGTTGTCAGATTTTTCTGATTGCAAAAAATAATTTATTTTTTTTATTATATCGTGCGTTTCTTTTCTTTTGAGCATAGCCAGTATGCTGCCAATTAAGGCGGGATAGAAAATAGTACTATGGTTCACCGGAGATTTGTCCAATGAATTACGCGTTATACTGGTAAAACCGCCATCATTGTTTTGATTGTGGGTAACAAAAATAATTGCGGAGCGCACATACTCGGCGCTATCAAAAATAGGCATAGAAATTTAATTTTTTGACCACGAGATGATAAAAGAAGTACCTTTCGTCGGTTCGCTCTCGACTGAAATATCCGCACTTAATTCCTGACGCAATAATTCTTGAGCGATATTTAAACCAAGTCCTATCCCTCGTTCAGATTTGGTGCTAAAAAACGGATCAAAAATAAATGGTAAAAGTTTTGAATCAATTCCGCATCCCGTATCCTTAATAATCAATTGACATTTTTGTTTATCTCGAGCGATTTGTCCTGAGTGGCTTGTGGTGAGCGACTTGTGGTGAGCACAGTCGAACCAAGTCGAACCGAGTCGAGGGAAATCGATGGATTCAATCGTGAATGAAATAAATACGGTTCGTTCGCGATCGATTGGATTTTCCGCACAGGATTCAATGGCATTGGTTAAGATATTCACCCAAGCTCGGTACAGACGCAGTGGATTGGCAGTTACTTTACACGATGCGAAATCAGGGCACTCAATTTTTGTACTGACCTGATTTGCATTATATTGTACTGCGTGAATGGCTTGTTTGACTGTTTCTCCAATTTCAATTACCCGTGATTCATTTCTATTTGATAATTCGCGTCTTATTCTATCAATCAGTTCTGACAACTGATTGGTCGCCGATAAAGCGACATTAATTTGTTCGCGTATTTCTCCTGCGTTAATGGAATTATTTTTACTTAATTGATCAATATGCATGGTTACGGCCGTGAGCGGATTAATTAAATCATGCATCAGTCCGGCTGATAATTTGCCGATTTCAGTTAGTCGCGATGTTTCTTTTAATCGCTCCAGCTGTGTATGCTCCAATTCTTTGGTACGGGCAAGAACGCGCTCTTCCAGTGTGTCTCTTTCTTTTTTAACCAATACTTCGGAACGTCGCGCGCGACGAAGACTATTTTCAATCTCTTGATACGCGAGCCAAGTAATTCCGGAAATTACCAATAATATAATCGTAATTTCCATACTGTAATTGGCATACAATGTATTGTGCATCCAGCTTTCATCCACCGATATAAGGTTGTGCTGGTGTGCATAATCAAGGAGGCCAAGATAACTACCCAATGCAATCGCCATTATAATCGCTGATCGCGTATTTAATAGAATACCAATCAAAACAATAATCAGACTAAGAGTCAAAAGCGGTATTGGTAATAGCGTACCCCAGCGGGTGAGTGAATATAGGGTTGGTATAATCAACAGACCCAAAAATGCGTATGAGGAAAATTTCCACCAGCCTTTTCTGGCTAGGTATAACAGACCAAGAAAAAGGCCGGAAATTATGACTGATATCCAAATAGGAATTCCTCGCGGCGACGTTCCCGGTATGGTTGCTAAAGAAGCCACTGAAACAGTGAACAAAATTGAAAGAGCTGACAAAAAGATGAGCAAGACGCATAAAATATATTCGCGCCGCGCATCATCCTCTCGTCGTGAGGTTGGCTGAGTTATTTTTTGCCAAAATGTCCTCAGCCGGAAAAGAATGGAAAAGAAAAAATCTTTTGACACATCTAGCCTGACCAGGGGGGTGTATTAACCGCTGTCTTTTGGGCAAGACTGGCTAACATTTTCTTTTGACGACCTTCGGTGCTTTCAAGAATTGCGCTAATGAGGTTTGACATATGTCTCCTTATATTAGTAAATAAATAGGGTGCAAGCGATGTCGACCTAGTGCAATCGCTGTGATTTTCCCTATAGAACATTAATTGTTTGTTCCTATATATATCATAGCGGTTTTGAGCTTAAATTTTCTTCAATTATTTCTTAAATTCTTTTTTCATAAAAAAGTTACAACACAGCCTAGTTTTTACCATAGTCTTAAATTTTTACGCTCAAACGATAACCGCGACCTTGAACCGTGTGGATAAGTTTGTGCCGATTGCCAATGTCCAATTGTTTACGCAACTCGCAAATATGCGCTTCAAGCGTGTTTGACCACACATCAGCATTCATATCCCACACATGCTCCATAATTTGCGCGCGGGTTATTATTTCATCGGGTCGACGGATGAGATATTCCAAAAGCATATATTGTTTGCGTGACAAATCAACAAAATATTTTCCGCGATGAACAACTTGCTTGGCTGTATCCAATACCACATCATCGATTTTGTAAATGGTGTTATTCGGTAGGCTTGGTCGACGAGTCAAGGCTCTTAAGCGCGCCAGTAATTCTGCGGTGGAAAATGGTTTGGTCAAATAATCATCAGCGCCAAGATTCAAGAGACTGACTTTTTTGTCCACTTCATGATTAATTGATAAAACCAAAATGGGAACATACTTGCCTCGGCCGCGAATATGAGAGCAGACTTGTTCGCCATTTTTCTTGGGCAAATTATAATCCAGAATGATAAGATCATAATCATTCACACAGGCTAATGACGTCGCGGTTTCACCGTCACCGGCGGTATCAACAGCGTATGATTCATACTTTAACGCTGTTTTAAGACTGCTGAGGAGAATGGGATCATCATCAACAATAAGAATTCGCATAGATTGTAATTGTACCGCACTTATGGCACTGGGCACAAAAATTTTATGCGCAATGGGGAAGACGGACGATTCGGAAAAAATCGTCCGTGCCGATTGAGGTGGGTTTAGCCGTTGTTTCCATCCGGGTCGCAGGTGTCCCCGAAACCCAAACCATCAGCGTCGTTATCAATTTGCGTCGGATTGAATTTCCAGGCGCAATTGTCAACAGCGTCAGGAATGCCGTCGTTGTCGTCGTCTATGTCGATATTGTTTGGAACTCCGTCGTTGTCCAAATCCGTGTCACATCCGCCGAAGATTCCATCTTGGTCATTGTCTCCCTTATTGTACACACATTCGGATTTCGAGGGATTGCACACTCCTATGTAACAGGGGATCGACTCAGGAATGACGCAAACGTACGGACTTCCGGCGCATTTACCAGACGTACAGACATCGTTTTCTGTACACCAATTACCATCGTCACATAAAGCGACGTTGGCCACAAACGAGCAACCAATCTTTGGATCACAGGCATCGTTAGTGCAGGAGTTTTTGTCATCGCAGTCAAGATCCACACACTTGGGAAGTTCTATTACTTCAGGTGCACTAATCGAACCATGGTCTGATATTTGATTAGTGTCATCTGAAATATCGTTTGACCACGTTTTAATGTCATTGTCGTAGGTATCCACAATTTCATTTTCAGACGTGGTCGTGGTATCAACATTAAGGACATCATTAATCACATCGCTCGTGTCCGAGACATTAATGTCCATCGACGTTTCAAAATTTTCCGAAACATCGGCATCGTTGTAGGATCCATCTGCAGTATCATTCGGCCTGAACACTTCGTCCGTCATCGTAACGATGTCTTTCTGATCCGTATCCTGCTGCGTCACGTCTTGATACGTCGTCTCGGTTTGAGACATCACGTCGGGCAACACGCTGGACACATCGTCCGTAACATCGCTCTGGAACACGAAAGTCGCCTGCGCTTCTTTGCCTACATCAGCAGACATTTTTCGTTGGAAAGAGATTTCATCGATATTTCTGTCAAACACGCATCCGGCTAGAAAAAAAATAACGAACAAGACAATAAAACTTCTCATTGGATTTTTTCCACCTATTCAAAAGGCTATGGTCTAAAGAACAATATTTTAACCATAACACAAACAACCTTAAGGAAGTCTTAAATTTTCAAAGTTATCAACAGGTTATTGTACAAGCACACCTTTTTTTCGGGCGATTGCATCATCGGGTAAACTAGTATCAATATTAGAACCAAAACCAATAACTGTTTTATTAATAAATGTATCCCATCCTGAAATATGTACATTAGCAAGAAGAGGTAAAATTGTACCGCGTTCGCTTGGTGTTGGCATAATTGCCAATTCAAAATTTACTTGCGCACTTTCGTGCGCCGAAAGATGGGAAATTTCCCAGGAAACAGTGCGATTTTCCGGAGAATAGATTGGTTCTCGTCCTTGATTCACGCTTGTTTTTCCTGTCCAATTAACTCCTGACGGCAAAGTCGCTGTTAGTTTGAGTCCGGAAACAGCACTCGTTCCATTTTGGATTTCCAAAAGTGCCCAATATTTTGTTTCTTTTCCAACCACTGGAGGCAAATGTCCGCGGCCAATTTGATCACCTTCCGCAGAATAATAATGCGCGCTCGCATTGATGTTTAGACTTGTACCAATTGCCAAAGGATTTAATTGTGCGTTTGTTTCAAACAATTGAGTAATTCCAACTACTTCAGCAGTAATTTTTGGATTAAGGACAAGATTAAGATTCGTCGCTCCACTTGGATGTAAGGAAATGGGAATTATTATGGGGATTTGTATTGCTGTGCCGCGAGCGAGAAAATTAAGTTCGGGGAATTTTTTTTGCGATATGATTAAATTTGATCCTTGGCTGGAAAAATTGTTTTTTTGTCGAGCCGCAGCTATTGATACGAGAGCTGAAGGCAGAGGAATACTCAAATTAAGATTTTTTAAATCAACGCTCCCAGTATTTTTTAGCCGGATTATTATTTGGGCTATGTCTCCGGGACTGGCTGTATTGACTGACCATTGGCCGGAGATTTCAATATTCGGATGGGCCACTGCACTTTTGGCCGCAATTTTATTTTGATTGAATATAGTACCGTTAATTATAATTGATGGCGTCAACTCAAGAGAAATCGTGTCAATATTTTTTGGTACGGAAGCCGTAATCGTCAGAGTAGTAGTCGCACTTTCATTGGCATTCAGATGGGGAATATACCATTTTTCTCGATCGATTTTCCCCGCTGTAGTTGAGTCTATTTTGTAACTCGTATATTTATTGGATTCGACGGGAATAACAATATTTTCCAAATCATGATGATTGTTATTTTTTATTACCAGTTCACTTTTCCAACTACTGTTTTCAAAAATAGTCGCGGGTGCGGATAATGATCCAATCAAAGTGGAATCTCGAAGTGTGGCGATTACTCCTGTAGTCACAACTTCAAAAATGTTACGATTTTTTTGCCGGTAGACCAATTCAATTCCCGTAGGATAATTATGATTTGGTTCACCGAAAAATTGACCGGCAAATATAATTTCACCTTCAGTTTTTGGCTCAATGTTTGGCACGCTAATTGAGTGAGTGTTGGTAACAAAATTTTTGCCGTTTACATTAAATAGAATAAAACCAACAGGGAAATTAATGTGCATTATTGGGTCAACCAATACTACCTCGCTATTATTTTTATAGGTGACGGAAAAAAATAAATGCTCGCCACTCTGGACTCGATTTAATTCACTTTGCTCATGTCCATTGATTTTTATTGAAATTGCGACATTTTTTTGAACAGTTGGATCATACCAGTGCCAAAAGAGGCCGATACCACCAATAATAAAAATACTGGCCAAAAGTAGCATGTCAAACAAAAAAAGTTTGCGAGCATGGGCAAACCGCAGATGATATTTTTTTTGATAATGAACTTCCAGCGCATGAATCGGGGAAATCAAGAAAGCCAGAAACCATTTGTGCGGAGCATGAAGAAGGTGATGTTTGGTAAGATGATTGGAGACATACCTCATATATTAGAAGTATAACAATAAAAAAATCCTTCGCCTATCTCTAGGTCTAAAGGATTTTTTTTATTCCGGTTTAATTGACTTGTTGCTGGGAGAATAGAGTGTATTACTGATTTTCCATTGATCCACGAATTGTCCTATTCCCTTTTGATTTGTTTTATTTTTAACCGTTGTTTTGCGTTGCGACCATTTGATGAGACTTTCAAAATTTATTTTGTAGCGTCCGGCCACTACCACATAGGTAATTTCTTGATCTCTGATAGCGCGCCGAACAGTTTGGGGATTAACACCAAACAAACGAGCTGCTTCTGAGATGGAAACGCGGATTAATTCTTTCTGTTTATTTGGCTCCATAAAGCATTGTTTGGATACATTTGTATACACAGATATTAACAAAAAACAGTACTTTTGTCAAGTATATTTTATAGTTTGCTTACTTGTAAAAAACAAGTATTCTTGATCGGTAAAAGTATACACTAGTCTATACTTTTAATAATATTTGTATACACTAGTGTACTCTTTTAAAAATATCTAAAAAATTTTTGTTATTTAGATTTTTCCCTATTTTTCATGTTGCCATATTTACTTATACTGGTTTTTATTATACTATATATAGAAGTGTGCAAGTGTTCCTTAGGTGTAACACTTTTTTATTCTCCACGTCTTCTATTATGCCAGCAGAGATTAATCAGAAAAAACTGGTTTACCGAATTATCAAGAATCATGATCCTGAGGCATACGGACAATTATACGATTTGTTTGTTGCTCGTATTTATCGTTTCATCTTTTTCAAAGTCGGAAGTAAAGAAGAAGCTGAGGATTTGACCAGTGATGTTTTTTTGAAAACGTGGCAGTATTTAACCAAAAATAAAAGTTTAGAAATTAAAAGTTTTAGCGGTTTGATTTATCAGATCGCGCGCAATGCTTTGGTTGATTTGTATCGAGCAAAAGCAAATCGCCAAGAATTTTCGTTGGATCTGGCAAATGAATTTATTATTGATGAGGAAAAATTTGGGGCCATTGACGCGAGCCACGATGTAGCTAGAATTTTACAGGCTTTGAAAAAAATTAAACAAGAGTATCAAGAAGTGTTGGTATTCAAATATATTGAAGAGTTATCAATCAAGGAGATCGCGGAAATCTTAAAAAAGACACCGATTAATGTACGCGTCACATTGCATCGGGCAATGATTGTTTTAAAAAAGTCGCTCAAAGTATGAATCATGTTAAGCGACAATTAAGGCAGATAAAAGAAATAAAAGGTTTGGTTAATCCCGATCTTTTTTGGGTTACAAACAATCGCGCGCGACTGTTACAACAAATTAATAATACCGTAGTGCCGATTGAAAAACCGATAATTGGAGAAACAGCTCGTGTTTTCTGGTTTCAATTTCGTTCCAGCACTGCCTTCCGTGTTATGCGTCCGGTTTTGACCGCGCTGACTGTGGCTGCGCTCGCAACCAGTGGCTGGATTGCCAGTGTCAGTGCTTCGTTCAATAGTTTGCCCGGAGATCGTTTGTGGGCAGTCAAACGCGCGGCTCAGAATACTGAAGTGGCAGTTAAAAGTTTTGGTGCTTCAAACGATAGAAAAGTGCAGTTGCAACTTAATCTGGCAAAAAATCGAGTTGATGATATTAAAAAGGCAGTGGCGCAAAAATTAATTAATACTTCGCCCAGTGATTTGAAAAAGGCAGTTAAGGATTTAAGTGTCGCGACACAAGATGTCCAGACCGCGGTCAAACAAGTATCGTCCAACATTGTTGATCAGGAAAAAGTAGCCACTACCAAAAATAATCAATTGCAAGTTGTAGAAACAGTAAAAGACGTAGCCAAAGATACGAATAATTTAACCAAAGAATTAACATCAACCATTGTATCATCCACAGCCGCTGGAGCGGAGGTGACAAAACAAGTTTTGGAAACGGTTAGAGTGGTAAACCAAACAAGCATTAATGCCATTGAAGTGGCAGTCAGAAATCAGGATGAGCTCAGTAAGAGCGGAGGAGAAACCGGATCGGCCAGAAATATTGTTTCGGAAAAAGTAGCTGATTTGGTACGATCAAACGAAGCTTTGACACAAGAAGTTAAAAATACAAATGATGATTTGAAAATTATCGTTGCTGCACCAACAGGAACAGCCGCAATAATTGTACCGAATGTCAGCTCAACTCTTCCCGCTACTTTAACAACAAAGGAAATTAGTAGGGAAGCTGAAGAAAAAATAACAGCGACGCGCGAATCAGTCGCCGATATTAGAAAAAATATTGACAGTGGAAATTTGCAGGAAGCAGTAAATGGTTTGCGCGCGCTGAACGAAAGCGCGGTCACAGCCCAACAACTTTTGGTAAAAATCAAAACCAAAGTTGAAATCGATAAACGATAATGGCCGTTATACTGTATAGCTCTCAGTTTATTAGATTAACAAATTGTGAGCCATACAGTAACGGCTCCCACGACATAAAGTCGGCGGGCTACTATCACTAAAAGGTCGAATCCCGATTAAGTCGGGAAAGTGTATAGTTTTATTTAAAGATACATTAGTATATTTATTATGAATGATTTGAAGAAATTCGGTAAGAAGCTCTTCACTATGTCAGTGGTTAGTATGACCATTGCTTGGAGCGTTGGCTTGTCAGCCCTCGTCCCAGCCGGTGTTGTCGCCGCTACTTGTCCAGAGCTTGAAGCCGGAGACTTGTTCAAAGTTAAAGGGAACGCAGCAGTATATCTGTTGAATTCCAACATGGAACGTATGTACTTCCCCAATTCGGAAGTTTATAACACATGGTACAAGGATTTTAGTGGTATCACTACCATTGAACCGGCCTGTGTTGACGCGTATCCATCCGGTGGTGGTGTTAACTTCCGCCCCGGTGCCCGTTTGGTAAAGAGCGCGGTTTCTCCGTCTGTCTTTGCCGTCGGTCCAGACAACATGAAACATAAAATCGCTGATGAGAAAGTTGCCGCTGCCCTTTATGGCAGTGCTTGGAGCAAACTTGTCCGCGTAATTCCTGATGTTTTTGACTCCAACTACAAAGTTGGCGCAGAACTTAAGGAAGCCAAACTTCATGATGGTCAATTGGTTATGAAGTCAGGTGATACGACTGTCTACTATGTTTGGATGGGAATGTTGAAGAAAGTAGATGGAACATTGCCTTCTCAGACAAGTGGTGATGTACGAACGGTTTCCGTTGAAACTTTAGCTTCAGTGTCAATGGACACAGCTACTGTTACCGGCGCAACCGTGACCACAAACCCAGCTCAGAAAGGTACTGCTACGAGTCCGACTACTCCGACAAGTGCGGGTAAGTTGAAGGTTAGTATTGCCGCCAATACCCCAAGTGGTACTTACGCAGTTAAGAGTGCGGCTCGCGTTCCATTTACTAACGTAGTATTTGAAAATACGAGTGGCGACACAGTTACCATTGATTCATTTAAAGTTGTTCGCGGTGGAGCTCCAGCAGTAAATGCTGACTTTACCACTGTCAACGTAGTTGATGAAATGGGTAATCTTTTGAATGATGCTGGCAAATCACTCAACTCCGAGAATATGGTTACTTTCACCGAGGACATTGTCCTTACAGCTGGTGCAAAGAAAACCTATACTTTGGTTGGTGATATGGCTGGATCAGGTTTGACCGGTGGCAATGTTCCTACATTGGGTTTGTATTCGGTAGATACTAAGGCCACTGTTGAAGGTGTTTTACCAATGTATGGTAACGCGGTAGTGACCAATGCTAACGTTACGCTGGGTACTGTTACTTTGGCCGAAGGTTCAACTATCGGTACGGTAACCAAACAGGTCGGCACTAAGGATGTTAACTTAGCCAGTTTGAAAATTACCGTTGCTACGGAAGATTTTCAAATCGGACGGGTTGTATTCTACAACTCCGGTACTGCGGCTGATGGTGACATTGAAAAATTCGTTTTGAAATACAATGGTAACATTGTTGCTCAAGGCGCAATGAAAAATAAGTATTTGACCTTTGATTTATCCGCTTGTACGGCTGATTGTAAGTTGGAAAAAGGCAATGACAAGACCTTTAATGTCTATGCCGATTTGATCGCCGGTTCAGCTCGTACCTCAAATCTTGATATCCAGCGGACAGTTCATGTCTTAGCCAAGGATCTTAAGAACAATTACTATGTAACTCCAACCAACAATGCCTCGGCCATGACCAATACGGTCACCGTGTCACAAGGTAAGTTGGATGTTTCTAAGACTAACAATGTTCCGACAGGCAATGTTCCTCGGAACGCAACCAATCAATCACTTGGTACTTGGAATTTCAAGGTTACAGGTGAACCGGTTGATGTTCGTACCATTGTTTTCCGCCTCACGACCACTGGTACCATCGTACCAACCGGTCTTGACAGCATTACTTTGTACAACGCAGCTGGTAAAGCTTTGATCGGCGGTGTTGATGGTGCTGGATCAGCCAGCCCAGGATACGCCACTAGTACTGATTCCTTTACTCTCCCAGTCGGTGATAATATCCTGACTTTGAAAGCAAAAGTTGACAGTACAGCTGTGGCCAATGACACAATTGCTGTGGCCATTGACTTGACTAACACCAGCAACTTTGATGCTCGTGGGGTAAACAGTGGTGAAACTATCACTCTGGGAACCTATGCCACACCACAATCAGCAGTGTCGGCTAACACCATGACAGTCAAAGGTTCAGCTTTGCGCGTGACCACATTGTCAACTCCTCCCGCCACAACCTATGCGGCTGGTACGAATGACGTGGTCTTTGCCAAAGTTCTCTTCGATACTTCTGATTCTTCAGAAGATGCCAAAGTAACTCAATTCATCATTACCAATACTACTGCAGGCGGTGCGAAGGGTATAAATATCCAAAGCGTTCGTTTGTTCGTGGATCTTGACGGAGATAGTTATGATGGAAAAGGCTCAGCAGTGGCATTGACTGAAACCCAAAGTGGAGCACAGTCAACCGCTAACACGGCCGAAGACCTAACCTTTAATCTTAGTGGCACTGATCAATTCTTGGTCAAAGCCGGTAAGAAAGTAGAAGTATGGGTCAAAGGTAATATTGCTGGTGGCGCGGCCGCTGGTACTCATACCTTCTCGGTTGATACAGCCAATGATATTGCTGCGACCGGTGCAACTACTGGCGGAACAATTACTGAAGTAATTGATTCAGCTGCCGGTCAGGCTATGACGGTTGGTGCGGCTGGTGGTACAGTTGAAGTATCGCTTGATCCTTCCAACCAAACTGCCAAGCAGTACGCCGCTGGTACTAAGGGTGTAACCCTAGCCACTTTCCGTTTCTATGCCACTTCCAGTGAAGACGTAGAATTGGACAAGATTAACTTGACCCAGTTAGTAACCGCCACTGCCAGCTCATCGTTCAAAGACTATGATATGGTCTACTTGTACAATGCGGCCGGAGATATGGTTGGTTCAGCCAGTCCAACAAGTACATCGGTCTTCATTGATTTGGCAGACAAAGCATTTGTGGCGAAATCAAGTGATACGAGTGGTACATTGTTGGTAATTAAAGCTGATCTTTCCAGTATTGGTCCAAGCCAGAATGTAACTACTGGTGGACACAGTCTTGGTTATAAGATATTGGCGGCCAGTGCAGTAGGAGCTAAGGGTTCATTGACTGGTTCTACTTCCGTTGTGTATCTTGGTTCCAGTGTTCCGACTGGTCAAACTCATGTGATGTTTAAGGCTATCCCTACTGTCCAAGTATGTACTGGTACAGTTGATGATGCCTCTAACTGTAAACAAGTTAATGGTGTCTTGGCTAATGGTTCAAATGACTTGATTCGTTTCCGTGTCAAAGCTAATACCTCTGATGTCGGTCTCTACAAGTTTACCTTTGACATTACCACGACTACTGCTAGTGTTACTTCAGTTGAATTGTTCGATACCACTGAATCCAATGAAATATCATTGTATTCTAATACCGCTCTTGCTAGTACTCCTTATGTCGAAGCTCTATTCGATACGGATAGTAGCGGTGTTACTTCCGGTGGAGAAGAACGAACTGTTTCGGCCGGCACATCTCGTTACTTCGCTTTGCGTGGTACCCTAACTGCTGTTGCTACAGGAGCCTCAGTTTCTACCCGCTTAGGTGGTGATGCTGCTTCCTCTGCTGGTACAGTAAGTGCTACTCTTATGGATAGTGCTGTTACAGCTGATTCAACCGCTTTGCACGATGACTTTATCTGGTCAGATCGCAGTGCTGGCGCTCATGCCACCACAACCCTTGACTGGACTAACGGTTATTTGGTTAATGGTTTGAACTCAGCTTCATCCACTCCGATTGTTGTCGCGAAATAATTTTGCCTCAACTCGTTCGGAATACAAGACTCCTCCTTTTGGGGGAGTTTTGTATATCCCGAGTTTAGTCGCAGGGGTTATCCCTTGATAATTTATGTGTCCTCTGTTATTATATGGAGGTATAACTTTTTAATTGATAGTTATGGAGAAAAAATGGGTTGTTATTTTGCTAGGCATTGCTTTTTTATTGTTTGGTTTGGGAAGTTGGTATTTTTTGTATATACAAAAAAGTGATGATATCTCTGTTAATGAAGATCCGTTGGCTGATATTAAAATACCAAATGCAGATGCCACTACAAAAAAAATATACGAAGAAAAAATTAGCGCGACCAAAGAAATGTACCTAAAAATGCCTGATATTTGGGAAACATGGGTGGCAATTGGTAATTTGAAAAGCCTGTTTGGTGATTATGTTGGTGCATTGGCAGCTTATGAACAATCAGTGGCAATACAGCCAAATAATATTGTGGCTCAACGTAATATTGCAGTATTGTACGCCGAAAATTTACAGGATTATAAACAAGCAGAAGCGCATTATCGTCTGGCCATCAGGAATGAATTAAATAGAGCGGAGTTATACATGGATTTAATTAAAATCCAATGGAAAAAATTAAATAATGAAAACGCGGCCAAAATTACGTTGGAGGAAGGCTTAAAACGAACAAAGAATGATTATGATTTGGTATATTTTGCCATAGCATTTTATACTGAAATTGGCGATAAAGAAACTGCGGACAGTTATCAAAAAAAACTGGAAACAATTAGTCGACCGACTACACCACAACCAAGCTTATTGGTTGTGCCAAACCAGAAACAATAATTATTATGAAAAAAAATTATCCGCGCGCGTTGTGGTGGTTGACAGTGGCAACATTTTTAGTACCACTCATTGTATTGCCGTCATACTTTATTTTTCCGTTTATAGTTCCAAAGGTGTTGGTGTTTAGAACATTGGTTTTGTGTCAATTGGGAGTATTTTTGCTATGGTATTTTTCTAAACAGACAACGGTTCGGATAAGTCGAACACCGATTTCAATAGCGGTTTTATTTTTTTTCGCCAGTTTTACCTTATCCACTTTTTTTGGGACAGATTGGTATCATAGTTTTTGGGATAATCACGAACGCATGTTAGGTTTGTTTACGATTGCGCACTATGTACTGTATTACTTTATAATTACCACGACTTTCAAAGAAATGGATACGTGGCGTCGGTTATTATTATATTTTGTCATGGCAGCCAGTGTTGTGTTGGCAATAGCGTTATGGCAAAAAATTCAACCAAACTTTTTATTGAATAATAATAATGGTCGTACTTCGGCTACGTTGGGTAATGCCATCTATTTGGGAGGATATTGTGTTTGGCTTTTTTTTGTCAGTTGTTATCTGGCAGTTACGGATACATTGGTGTGGCGACGTTGGTTACTGGGTTGTCTCGCTGTTTTGGCGATTTTGGGAATTATTGCGAGCGGAACACGCGGTTCAGTCCTTGGATTGGTAGTAGGTTTGGTCATCTTGTTTATCGTCTATTTTTGTATTCTCCCAAAAGAAAAACAGCGCGAGCGACGTATTATTGGGGTTGGGGGAGCTGTGGCAGTGCTTGGTTTTTTGGTTTTGTTTGCTTTTAGAACCACGTCTCTCGTCGCTCATATTCCGGCAGTGGGAAGTTTGTTAAATACTAATTTTATCGCCGGCACAGCCAGTACTCGTATCATGGCTTGGAAAATCGCTTGGCAAGCGACGGAAGATCACCCATTGTTTGGTTGGGGACCAAACAATTTTGTCTATGCTTTTAATAAATATTATAATCCTAGATTTTTGGAACATGGATGGGGAGAAACGTGGTTTGATAACGCGCATAATATTATTATGAACACTCTGACCACTCAGGGATTTGTGGGACTCTTGGCGTATCTATCATTGTTTGGTGCTACATTTTGGCAATTATTTCGGGCGTTTAAAAAAAATCATTTGTCAGTTCATTTGGTGGCGCTCAGCTCGGGTTTTTTAGTGGCGCATCTGGTACAAAATATATTTGTCTTTGAAAATATTACGTCGTATTTGTTTTTCTTTTTTTATCTGGCTTTTATTAATAGTATAACGCATTCGACTGATAAATTAGCCACCAACGAGACAATGTTTCGGTCAGTGTTTGGTGGTGTGACGAGGGTAGCAATTTGGGTGATGGTGATATTATCAATTTGGGTGACTAATATTAGTCCGGCTCGAGCCAATATGGCCATGATTGATGTTTTTCGTACGATATATACGCAAGGCGATGTGGTAGCTGCTTATAATGGCGTATTGGCGATTAGTTCGCCTCATCACGATGATAATCGCATGGATATGGCTCGTTTGATAACTCAATCTGCGTCCGAGTATTTACGGATCGGCAAAAAAGTCGAAGCTCAGCGTTTATTGAATTTGGCAATTTCAGAGTTGGATAAAAATCGGCTTTTGCATCCCAATGATATTCGCAATCATATTCAAGAAGCGCAATTATTACAAATCACTTTTGATGTGTCTAAAAATCCCGATTATTTGTTTAAAGCGGAAAGACTTTTGGAAGAAGCGCAGGTTTTTTCTCCGGCACGGCAACAAATTCAGTATGTGTTATCGATTTTGAAGAGTATGCTGGGTAAGCATAATGAAGCGATTGCTATTTTACGTAAAAGTGTGGCCGACAGTCCTACAATCCCCGAAGGATGGTGGCGATTAGCATATATTCTGCAAAATGCCAAAAAAATTGAAGAGGCACAAAATGTAGTTCGTGAGGCACGAGCTCAAGGAATATTATTTATCGGAGTGGGTGAAAACGTTGTTAACGAGATTTTGCCATTACCGGTTTCACCGACCAGTACGACCGGAACTAAAACTAAATAGTTTGTTGTATAAAACAGTAGTTTTCGAAATCATTGGCAATAGTGAGTTTGAAAAAGAATTAATCAATATGATTGATTTTTTGTCCGAGAGGATGCGGTTAATATTGTCGGTAATAACATTGGCGAGTGTTGTGGCATTATTAGGTTCTGTTAGCTCAAGTTGTGTATAGTGGTTAGTTAGGCTTGGTAAACCGCCAACTCTGGTCGCGACTATAGGGAGATCCGCGGCCATTGCTTCCAGAATAGTGTATGGCAGGCCTTCTTTGCGCGAAGGCAAAACAAACAAATCAAATGCCGGCAAGAGTTCGGCTGCGTTGTCGTAATTGCCGAGTAAGTGTACATTGTTACTTTTTTGGGCAGTGATTAAATTTCGCAAATTGGTTTCTTCATGCCCGGAACCAATAATAAAAAAATGCACGGTTGGCTTGTCCCGAGCAGCTTGTTCCGAGCGGAGTCGAGAGAATTCGAGAGAATTTTTTTCCATCATTATTTTCGCCGCGGCAATTAAAATATCCAGGCCTTTATTTTTATACAAATTCGCAATCGTGCCAATTAAAAAATCATCATTATTTTTTAAACCGGCCAACGTTAAAATTTTTTCTCGTGCTTCTTTTTTTGGCAAAAACTGTGGCGGAGCAATCCCAATGGGAATAACAGTTAATTTTTCCGTAGGGATATGCAGAATTTTTTCCGCGTCATTTTTTTCTTGGGGCGATAAAACAATGATCGCGTCTTTTAAAAGCGCTGTCCATTTTTCCAAATAAAGATACAGTTTTTTTATAAACCAACTTCGTGATTCGTGAAATACCCAGCCATGGACTGTATAAATAATTTTCGGTTTATTTTTAAGACCAATTCCTGCGAGGGATCCGAAAATTCCCGCTTTTGAGCTATTCAGATGAACAATTGACGGCTGTTGTTTTTTATACAGTAGTCGCAGTTCAAAAATTGCCAAAATATCATGATAGGGATTAATAGCTCTGCGCAAATGCTGTAACTGGAAAATTTTGGAGGGATTATTTTTTAGTTTATTTTGCAAATCTTGTGCAGTATTTGGCTCGCCAACAGCCACTGAAACAGAAAAGTCTTGATTTATTTTGGACGATAAATCAAAAACATAGCGCTGCGCTCCCCCCCAAGTCCCTTGGGTAATTACATAAAGAATCTTTTGTTTTTCTGATTGACTTTTCATAGAGCCTATAGCATACTATATTCTGTAATAATTTTCAATATTTTGGCTAGAATATGAGGATATTAGTAACGGGTGGCGCTGGTTTTATCGGATCGCACTTGTGTGGTCGTCTTCTTCGTGAAGGCCATAATGTTATTTGTATTGATAGTTTTTATAGTGGTAAAAAAGAAAACGTTGCTGAATATTTAGCCAATCCAAAATTTACATTAATTAAACATGATATCCGCCAACCGTTAAATGAAATCAAAAAATTGGATAGAATTTATAATTTGGCGTGCCCCGCTTCACCGACGCAATATCAATTTGATCCGATTTTAACGATTGAAACAGCGATTATCGGTACGCAAAATATGTTGAAACTGGCTCGTAAAACCGGTGCCAGAATGTTACAAGCCTCAACATCTGAAGTGTATGGCGACCCGTTGGAACATCCGCAAAAAGAATCATATTGGGGAAATGTTGATCCGCTTGGTAAGCGTTCCTGTTATGATGAAGGCAAACGAGCCGGGGAAACACTATGCAAAGATTACGCGATTGAATATGGTGTGGATGTCCGTTTAATCCGGATTTTTAATACGTATGGTCCGCGCATGATGTTCAATGATGGCCGAGTATTATCAAATTTTATTGTGCAAGCATTGCTTGGCGAAGATATTACCGTGCATGGTGATGGAACGCAAACTAGAAGTTTCTGTTTTGTAGAAGATTTAATGGAAGGTATGATTCGTCGGTTAGAACACTCGGCTGTTGATTGGTCGCCGATTAATCTGGGAAATCCTGATGAACGAAGTATTGGAGATTTGGCGCGTTTGGTCAAAGAAACTACGGGATCAAACAGTGAAATTGTTTTTCAATCTTTTTCGCAGATTCCCAATCGTGAAGGTGATCCTAAACAACGCTGTCCCGATATTACTCGGGCGAAAACAGTATTAATTTGGGAACCAAAAGTTGGTTTTGCACAAGGGTTGGCCACAACGATCGCGGATTTTAAAAAACGATTGGAGAACAAACCACGTCTATTAATTTTTCTTGGCGTTGACAAAAATCGTTCAGAGATAGCCAGAGAAATTTTGACAAGCGTAGTTACGACTTCTCCTGGTTGGGAATTTGATGTAGTGACCAATGATAGTTCGCTTAAAGAAATGCTTGGGTTGACTGTTCATCAGGTTTTTAGCACACAGAATCCAATTTTGTTCGCGTTTTCATCAGCAAGATTGGCCAAACAATTGCAAAAAAAAAATAATTATCAAGTTGGTTGGGCGATTGCAGTGGGCAAAGCGCAGATTGGCGCAGCACTTTTTTCGTGGCGCATGCGTGGTCGCGTCCCTTTACTTTTGACTGTTTTGGAAAGTGAAGTTAGTGAAACAATGCTTAATCGCGGAAAATCATTATCTCATTGGTATAATATTTTGATGCGATATGTATATCGTTGGCAAGTCGTTGCGCCATTAACTACTGAACAGCAACGTTGGCTGGAAGATGAACGACATGTCTCGGCAATCAATTACACAGGCGACACTGATGCTGTGGCGCAAAATGTAAAACAACTTTTTCAAGAATTAGAAATTTTAGCGACGCGTTTATAAGTATGTCCAAACGCCGAATTCTTATTTTTTCCACGGCGTACGCGCCTTTCGTGGGAGGCGCGGAAATTGCGGTCAGAGAAATTACTGACCGGTTGTCTAACGAGTTTGACTTTGTTTTAGTTACCGCGCGGATTAATCAGGCATTGTCCGCAAGAGAAAAAATTGGAGTGGTTGAAGTGATTCGTGTGGGCAATGGCACTTGGTTTGATAAAATTAATTTGTGGTGGAATGGTTGGAAAGTCGCAGAAGAGAATGGCCAGTTTGATGTCGTGTGGGGAATCATGGCCAGTTACGGTGGACTGGCCGCGCTTCGATATAAAACCCTTCGACTTCGCTCACTTCGTGGTGACTCGGTGGATCCAGTACAAGAAAAAATTCCCTTTTTATTGACTTTGCAAGAAGGGGATAGCTTGTCGCGTATTTATTCTCGCGCATTTTTTATTTGGCCGTGGTTTAAACAAATTTTTAGGAAAGCGGATAGAATCCAAGCAATTAGTAATTATTTGGCAGTTTGGGCCAAAAAAATGGGAGCGACATGTTTGGTTGATGTAGTGCCAAACGGCGTTGCTTTAGCGGATGAGAAAATTTTTTTGCCAGTGAAAAAATTTAATTCCGGTAAAAAATTAATTTTGTCAGTGTCTCGATTGGTTGAAAAAAATGGTTTGGAATATTTGATTCGTGCTATGATTGATTTGCCAGAGAGTTATATTTTGGAAATTGTCGGTGAAGGAAAATTGCGGCCTAGATTAGAAAAAATGATTAAGGATTTAGAATTGTCAGAGCGAGTAATTTTAAGAGGGGAAGTTCCCTATCAAGAAGTCGGTGATTATTATGCGCGTGCTGATGTATTTGTTCGGCCATCGCTATCCGAAGGACTGGGAAATGTTTTTTTGGAAGCCATGCAAAAAAATGTTCCGGTGATTGCGACACCAGTTGGCGGAATTGTGGATTTTTTGGAAGAAGGCAAAACCGGTTGGTTTTGTCAGGCTCGAGATTCCCGTGACATTGCGAAGAAAATTGAGTATGTGTTGGCTGAAAAAAATGCGGAAGAAGTGGAACAAGTTAAAGCGCGGGCGAAACAAATGATCAGCGAGAAATTTACATGGGAAATAGTCGCCAAACAAATGAAACATATTTTTGATAATATATGAATATTTTAATCGCGGCAGATATTTTTCCGCCTTTATCTGGTGGTCCGGCTACTTACGTGGTGGGTCTGGCAAACGCGTTAACTGCAAAAAATGTTGATGTAAAAATCATATCTCTCACACCGCAATCCGACATTACCAAAGTACATTGTCCGATTTTTGTGGTCAGACAAAAAAATAAAATTCTGCGGTATTTGGAATATATTGGTTTACTGTTAAAGCATAGTCGTGAAGCTGATTGTATCTATGCCATGGGGCCGGTGAACGCCGGTTTGCCCGCTCTCGTTGTCTCAATATTGTTACGCAAAAAATTAATTGTTAAAGTTGTTGGAGATTATGCGTGGGAACAGGGAACGCAACGTTTTGGCGTTACTGATTTGATGGATGATTTCCAAACTAAAAAATATACTGGCGCAGTTGGTTGGTTGCAACGATTGGAACGTTTGGTTGTTCGACAGGCCGATCAGGTAATTGTTCCCAGCAATTATTTGCGGAAAATTGTTTTAGGTTGGGGCGCGCACGAGGAAAAAATATCGGTAATTTATAACGCGATTTCTTTATCAGCGTCTAATAATGGGGAGAATGTTTTGGTTAAACCAAATATTGAACAATGGATTGTGACTGTCGCGCGATTAACGCCGTGGAAAGGCATAAAAGAAATTATTGAAGTCTTGGTTGAATTAAAATCCCAATTTCCGAATGCGCGCTATAAAGTTGTGGGCGATGGGCCGGATTTGGATCGATTAAAAAAAACAATTCAAGATTGTCGGGCGGAAAATTATGTGGAATTATTGGGAAATCTCTCACATAAATTGGCTTTGGACTACATGAAATTATCTGACCTGGTAATTTTAAATAGCGGCTATGAAGGCCTATCTCATGTTTTGGTCGAAGCTCTTAGTTTGGATTGTCGTGTTCTTGTCAGTGATATTGGTGGTAATCCGGAAGTGGTTATTCCTGGTGAGACAGGTGATGTGTTTCCGTATAATAATAAAGAAATTATTAAAGAAAAAATTGTTTTGGCATTAAACGGGAGTATGCCTAAACCATTTAGTGCAAAAATTTCTCGCGCGGATTGGTTTAAAAAATTTACATTTGAGACAATGGTCAGTGAAACTAGAACTTTGTTGGAAAAAATATGCGCACATTAATGCTTAGCCTTGACCAAGAAATTTTGAATCCCGATTCGCGCGTTGCCGCGCGGATGCGTTCGTATGGACAAAATAAAACCATTGATATTATTATTCCATCGGTCAAAAATAATACCGTAAATTTGTCTCCAACGGTGACTGCGTATGGTAGTGGAGGAACGAAATGGCAACAATTTTTTTATCTTTTGAAGCGTGGTAGTGGATTATTACAATTAAATAATTATGAAATAATTACTGCCCAAGATCCTTTTTTGGTTGGTTTTGCGGGTATGCTGTTGAAGCAAAAAAAACAAATTTTTGAAATTCAAATTCACGGTGATTTTTTTGGCGGATCATATTATCGTAACAGTGGCTTGAAAAATTGGCTTTATTATTATCTGGCGCGATGGCTGGTGATTCCTTATGCCGATCAAATTCGAGTGGTGGGAGAACGAGTTAAACAGAGTATAATAAAATTAGGAATTCGAGAAGAAAAAATCAGTGTTCAGCCAATCGTCGTGCCGGTTAAAGAAATTCAAGAGTACATTCCCAAACAAAATGCGCATGATTTGTTTCCCGAATTTAATAAAATTTTTCTATGCCTTGGGCGACTGGATACCGTAAAAAATGTAGGGTGGTTGATTGCTGTTTTTAATGATTATGTGCATAATAATCATGTTCCGGTTTTACTCCTCATTGCCGGCGATGGATCAGAGCGAAATCAGTTGGAAATACAGGTTAAAAATTTGGACGCAAAAAATTACATTCGTTTTTTGGGCGCGCTGAAAAATCCTTTGGATTATTTAAAAACAGTTGATTGTTTGTTGTTTCCCAGTTTGTCCGAAGGTTATGGATTAGTAGCTATGGAAGCGGCCGCGGCCGGAACCAAAATTATAATGAATGACGTAGGTGTGGCGAATTATGAATTAAAAGCCAGTGAACGAGTAACAATTGTGGCGGTGAATGATTGGGTAGAATTTATGACTGCCTTAAAAAACATCTAGGTATTATGAAAAACATTTAATATGCCGCATTTTTCTGCCGTCATCGTATCACTTCGACCAAAACAGTGGCTCAAAAACAGCTTTGTTTTGGCCGCGGTAATTTTTGTTGGGGCGTTTAATGATCCAGCAGTAGTGGGAAAAGCGTTAATCGCGGCCGCTATTTTTTGTTTGGCCTCGAGCGCTGTGTATATCGTGAATGATATTCGCGATGCTCCGGCCGATCGTCTGCATCCGACTAAAAAAAATCGGCCAATTGCGGCTGGCCAAATTTCAATATCTCACGCTTTTTTATTGGCCAGTGTTTTGGGAATCAGTGCCTTAATATTCGGGTGGTGGTTGCGACCGCAATTTGGCTTGGTTGTTGCTGCCTATATTATTGTGCAGATTTTTTATTCATTGTGGTTAAAGAAAATTGTCATTATTGATGTGATAACGATCGCTCTTGGTTTTGTAGCGCGCGTCGTGGCCGGTGCCGTGGCAATCAGTGTTTCATTTTCACCGTGGATTATTTTTTGTACATTTTTCTTGACATTATATTTGGCGATAACTAAACGACGGGAAGAATTGATTGTGGTAAATGGAACAGAGACGCGGACAGTTTTAGCTGATTATACGTCCGCGTTTTTGGATCAGATGAATGCGATTATTTTGCCTTTGACATTGGTGACGTATACTTTTTATACATTTGGTTCTCAGCATAGCCAGTGGCTCATGGTAACAGTGCCCGTGGTACTGTATGGATTGTTTCGGTATCAATATGTGAGCAATCGCACTATTGGTAATCACGATGGTCCGACTGATATTGTCTGGCAGGATCGGCCGCTCCAGATAACACTTATTTTGTGGATCATGATCGCGGCTATGATTATTTGGTTTTTTGATTAATATGTCATTTGCCACTGCGCCAATTTTTGATCAATTAGAATTGTCCGAAATTAATCGAACAATTATTTTGGATATTGATGGAACATTGGTGCCGGATGGTGAAGAAGATTGTTCGGAAAAGACACGGGCAAAAGTAATGAACTTAATGAAAAATAATAACGTGGTCTTGTTTTCCAATTCTAAAAATACTGAACGTGGTAAAAAAATGGCCAATGCTTTGGGAATTTCATTTTTGTCCGCGGATAAAAATAAGCCAAATCCGGCGGTAATTATGGCCACTGGTCGACGGGTCGGGGATTGTACTGTGATTGGTGATAAATTTTTGACTGATTATTTGTTGGCAGTATTCAGTGGCGCGCGCTTTGTGCCAGTACGAAGAATATATTCGGGACGAGAATCGTTTAAAATAAAAATAATTTATTTGGTTGATGATTTTTTTAATTTTTTATCCCGACTGGTCGGAATTGGTTAGTCAAAAAATATGTTGGAAAATAATTCTGTCCAATTCTATTTAATTACCGGCGGATCTGGTTTTTTGGGTATTAATTTGACGCGGTATTTGTTGGTGCAAGGACATCGCGTTCGTACCTTGGATTTGTTGCCTTTTGATTATCCTGAATCCGATCGAGTGGAGGCGATTATCGGTGATATTCGGGATAAAGAATGTGTTGATACGGCGATGAAAAATATTGACATTGTCGTGCATGCGGCCGCGGCTTTGCCGCTGTATTCTGAGGAAGATATTATGACGACTGATGTGAATGGAACCGGAAATATTTTGACCAGCGCATTCACGCACAATGTGCAACGCGTTATTCATATTTCTTCTACGGCAGTATATGGAATTCCGGATCATCATCCATTGCTGGAAACCGATAAGCTCGACGGTGTCGGCTCGTACGGCCAAGCCAAAATTTTGGCCGAAGAAGAATGTTTGAAATTTCGCGCTAATGGCCAATGCGTTCCGATTATTCGTCCTAAATCTTTTGTGGGGCCTGAGCGTTTGGGAGTATTTGCTTTGTTTTATGATTGGGCCAAAGACGGACATAATTTTCCCATGATTGGTAATGGTAAAAATCAATATCAATTGCTGGATGTGGAAGATTTGTGTGTGGCGATTTATTTGTGCGCGATCAAAGATCGCATCGTAGTGAATGATACTTTTAACATTGGTGCCAAAGAATTTACGACTATGGGAGAGGATTATCAGGCAGTTTTGGATCGCGCGGGTTTTGGTAAAAAAATTATTGGTTTGCCAGCCGTGCCAGTTATTTTGACTTTGCGTTTGTTGGAAGCTTTGAGATTATCGCCACTATACAAATGGGTATATGAAACCGCGCATAAAGATTCCTTTGTTTCTATAGAAAAGGCTGAACAAAAATTGGATTGGCATCCCAGATTTTCCAATAAGCAGGCATTAGTCAAAAATTACGAATGGTATTTGGCTAACTTGAAAAGTTTTGCCGGAAAATCCGGTGTTTCGCACCGTGTGCCGTGGAAACAGGGGATACTGGGATTGGTAAAATTATTCTTTTGAAGACATCAAGAAATAAATATGAAATTGTTGGTAATTACTCAAAAAGTTGACAAAAATGATTCTAATTTGGGATTTTTTCACGCTTGGCTGGAAAAAATCGCTCAGCGCGTGGATTATTTGTATGTCATCTGTTTAGAAAAAGGAGAGTATTCTTTGCCTGAAAATGTTACGGTCTTGTCGCTTGGTAAAGAAGAAAATCGATCGCGGCTAAAATATCTTTGGCGTTTTTATTTTTATATTTTTAAATATGAGAAAGAATACGATGGAGTTTTGGTACACATGAATCCGGAATATATTGTTTTGGGAGGATGGTTGTGGCGGCTTTGGCAGAAGAAAGTTTTATTATGGTACACGCATAAATCAGTGGATTTGAAATTAAAAATTGCGGAAAAATTGGTCACAAAAATTTTTACCGCATCAAAAGAAAGTTTTCGTTTAAAGAGCAATAAAGTTGAAATTGTTGGGCATGGGATTAATGTCGCAGAATTTTGGTCATCAACAAGCTCAGGACGAGCATATTATGACCAGAACTTGGTACTGAAATTAATTACCGTGGGCAGAATCGCTCCAGCAAAGGATTTGGAAACTATTATTAAAGCCGTTGTTTATTTAATTGAAAAAAAATCAGGATTGTCTGTTTCGCTCGATATTATTGGCGAAGCGATTTTGCCGCAGGATATTGTGTATCAAGAAAATTTAAAAAATAAATACGCGCAATTTTCCCAGACGATTAAATTTTTAGGCAAAAGAAATCATCAAGAGATGCCAAAGGAATATCAAAGTCATCAACTTTTCGTACATTCAAGCAAAACGGGGAGTGTTGATAAAGTTGTGCTGGAAGCTTTGGCCTCAGGCTGCCCAGTGGTGACATCAGGTGAAGCTTATGCCGACGCTGTGCAACAAGGAGTCGTCTTTGTTTTTCCTATTGGAGATTATAAAAAATTAGCTGAAGCTATTGAAAAAACCCAGAGTTCTGGCATACTTAACTCGGATAAATTGCCAAATGTGTCTGCGATTGAATATGTGCGGAAAAATCATAATCTGGATTTATTAATAAATAGAATTCAAGGTTATTTTAGCCAAAAATAATATGAAATTGTCGATTGTGGTGCCAGTGTATAATGAAGCCAAGACAATTATTTCACTTTTGGCCGCGGTTGAGGCGGTGGCTTTGCCTAACCTAGAGAAAGAAATAATTATTGTCGATGATGGTTCAACTGACGGCACGTGTGATATTTTAAAAGGATTGTCCGGATCATTATATACAATTCATTTTCAGGGAAAAAATCAAGGTAAGGGAGCGGCGCTGCGTCAGGGTTTTTCTTTGGCTACTGGCGATTTTATTATTATTCAAGACGCGGATTTGGAATATGATCCAGAAGAGTATCCGTTGTTATTGGGGCCTCTCCAAAGTGGAAAAGCCGATGTAGTATTTGGTTCTCGTTTTATCGGGGATCGGCCGCATCGAGTTTTATTTTTTTGGCATTCAGTGGGAAATAAATTGTTGACAATTTTTTCTAATATGCTGACTGACTTGAATTTGACTGATATGGAAACGTGTTACAAAGCGTTTACGCGTGAAGCTTTGCAGAAAATTTTGCCACAATTAACCGCCAATCGATTTAATATTGAACCGGAAATTACCGCGCGCGTGGCTAAAGCCAACTTAAGGATTTATGAAGTTGGAGTTTCATATTATGGTCGTACTTATGAAGAGGGTAAAAAAATTGGCATAAAAGATGGTTTTTGTGCGCTTTGGGCGATTATCAAATTTAACCTCCTTTAGTTATGGAAAATAAAGGCAAAATTTTAATTGTTACGCCACGTTTCCCCATACCGACCGCCGGTGCTTGTGAGCAAGACCGGTTGGAAGGGATCAAACAGCTTAAGCGTCTCGGATATGATATCAGAGTGATAGGAAAAATTTTTGATTTCCAAGACAAAAGTAAAATTGAATCTTTTTCAAAAGAGTTTGGTATCCACGTGGAAACGGTGCCATATATCTATACAAGGAAAAGAGATCATTTGGAAAAAATACGTTATTATATAAAACGATTTTTGTGGCCACCGTATTGGGACGGCGCGGCCGCTGAGTTTACTGAGCCGAACATCCGGCGCGTTGTTAGGGAATCTCTGCAAACATTTAAGCCCGATGTTGTTTGGTTTGACTATACCTATCTGTGGCCTTTGTATAAGGAAATTAAACAGAAAAATATTCCTATTATTACTCGTTCAATTAATTTTGAACCTCGACATTTTCTTGAAGAAGATGGCCTATCGTTGATCAATCTTATTCGTTGCCTCCCCAAGTTTATAAGTGAAATATTGGTAGCCAGGAGGAGTGACTGCATAGTTGCTCTTAATCCCAATGAAGCGAAAATATATGCAGCACTTGGTGCGAAACAAGTTTTTGTCCTTCCTTTACGAAAATTACCAGCTCTCATCGGAAAAAATACTGATATAAAAGACAATCACCCGTTACATGTTTTATATATGAGTTCTTCTTATACGGTTGCTCATAATCAGAGAGCGCTTCGCCTTCTCTTGAATAAAATAATTCCAATAATTCATCAAAAATATCCTAATCAATTCGTATTTCATTTTTCTGGATCAAAACTCCCGCCCAGCTTGTTTACTTTTATTGATGGCAAGACAGTAAAATATGAAGGTTATATTCCCATTGACCAGATGGAGTCTTTTTTGGCGAGGATTGATATTGTGGTAAGCCCATCTTCAAAAAAAGTAGGAATGCAACAGAAAGTCTTTGAGCCTCTAGTGCGGGGAATACCTCTTGTTACCTCTCCTTGCAATATTGTCGGTTATCCTTTTTATCACGAAGAGTCTGTCCTACTCGCTGTCACTCCGGATCAGTATGTGGATGCTTTACAAAAACTTCGAGATTATGATCTTCGTAAAAAATTATCAAAAAATGCGGTGGATATAGCCACTACTTTATTTTCCAGGGAAATAGTAGATTCAACCGGTCAGTCAATTATTGACAGTACTAAGAAATTAGACTAAGATAATCTTTATTAAGTAGTAAATAGAATGATAAAATAAGTATGAAAAAAATACAGGCTAGCACAAAAGAAAGAAAAACGTGTAGAATCTCAGGAGAAAAATTGATTCCACTTTTCTCTTTGGGTGAATTATTTGTTTCTGATTTTATTGCAGATGGTGTCTCGCCTCAACAAAAAAAAGTAGAATTACAATTTTGTCTTGCACCAAAATCAGGATTAGTTCAACTCGCACACTCAGCACCCGTTGATGATATGTATAGAAATTATTGGTACCGATCAGGGACTAATACTGCCATGAAGGGTGAATTACGACAAATTGCTGAATCAGCACAGGCACTTGTCCGACATGAGAGAGGTGATTTGTTTGTTGATATTGGGTGTAATGACGGCACCCTTTTAAGTTTTGTAGACACGACCATGGTTCGAGTGGGGTTTGATCCAGCAAAAAATAACTTTAAAGAGGCATCTAAAAAATATGCAAATTTAATTATCAATGATTATTTTACGGCAGCATCTTTTTTAAAATCACGTTTCAAGAATAAAAAGGCAAAAATCATTACATCAATTGCCATGTTCTATGACTTGGAAGATCCGCACGCCTTTGTAGAAGATGTAAAATCTATCCTTGATACAGAAGGGTTATGGGTCATTCAGATGAGCTATCTTCCTCTCATGTTACAGCAGTTAGCTTTTGATAATATTTGCCATGAACATTTAGAATATTATAGTCTTTCTTCATTGAAATTTTTGTTAGACAAACACGGTTTGGTGATAGTAGATTGTCAATTAAATGATATAAACGGAGGGAGCTTTCGAATCTATATTAGAAAACAGGAGGCGAACCCGATCACTTTCGCAAATGCTCCGTGGAGAGATGTGGCTCGGTATCGAGTAGCCAGCATCCTTTCTCACGAAGAAAAATTAAAGCTAAAAGATGTCCAGACTTATAAAGAGTTCTATTTTCAAATAGAACTTTTAAAGAAAAAGACTGTTTCCTTCATTAAGAAAGAAAAAGCCAAGGGGAAGAAAATCTGGGCATACGGAGCCTCTACAAAAGGTAATACTTTGCTGCAATGGTTTGGACTTGATCATACTCTGATAGATGGTGTGGCCGAAAGACAGTCTACGAAATATGGGCTAAAGACTATTGGTACAAATATTCCCATTTATTCTGAATCAGTCATGCGCGACGCCAAGCCTGATTATGCTCTGGTCTTGCCATGGCACTTTATAGAAGAATTTCAAAGACGAGAACAGGATTTTTTAAAAAGCGGAGGAAAATTCATCGTGCCATGTCCTCAATTTGAGATTTTATCCTACTCATAATGAAGCTGTTCGTATGAATAATAGTAAGAAAGCTTTAATTACTGGTATTTCTGGACAAGACGGTAGCTATCTTGCTGAATTATTATTGTCCAAAGGATATGAGGTGCATGGTATTGTCCGTCGATCAAGTAGCGTGGTCAGGGAACGGCTGGAACATTTGTATCCACAATATCAAAATAAACTTTTATTCCTCCATTATGGCGATATGATGGATGGTAGTAGTCTTGCTCGTTTGCTTTACACTATTCAGCCGGATGAAATTTATAATCTAGCTGCCCAAAGCCACGTTAAAATTAGTTTTGATATTCCCGAGTATACTGCCGATGTTGGTGCTATCGGAGTTGTTCGTCTGTTGGAGTCAATACGTGATACCGGTATTAAGACTAAATTCTATCAAGCCTCTAGTAGTGAAATGTTTGGAAAAATTTTAGAAACACCACAAAAAGAAACCACACCATTTTATCCGCGCAGTCCCTATGCTTGCGCCAAAGCTTTTGCACATTACATTGCGGTTAATTACCGCGAGAGCTATGGTTTATTCACTTGTGGTGGCATTTTGTTTAATCATGAATCGCCACGCCGCGGAGAGAATTTTGTTACTCGTAAAATTACTCTTGGCGTAGCGAGTATATTGGCCGGTAAAGAGAAGAATATACACCTAGGCAATTTAGATGCCAAGCGTGATTGGGGGTATGCGCCTGATTATGTAGAGGCAATGTGGCGGATGTTGCAGTACCCTGAACCAGATGATTATGTAATCGCGACCGAGGAAACACACTCAGTAAGAGAATTTGCTGAAGAAGCTTTCAAATTGGTAAATCTCGATTGGGAAAAGTATGTAATTGCAGACGAAAAATATTTTCGTCCTGCGGAAGTCGATTTATTGGTTGGTGATGCTACAAAAGCTCGCGAAAAATTGGGTTGGCGGCCGACTATCAAGTTTAAACAACTCGTAAAAATAATGGTAGAGGCGGACTGCGAGACGCTTGGTATTAGTATTTAAGAGTTAGCGCAAAATTAAATGTCAAAAAAGACGGCTTTTATAACTGGAATTACCGGTCAAGACGGCGCGTATCTGGCGCAGTTTTTGTTAGAAAAAAAATATCAGGTAATCGGCTTAACTCATTCCTCGGAACGTCAAAGAATGTGGCGCTTGGATTATCTGGGTATACACGATCGAATAAAAATAATTTCAGGAAGTCTTCTTAATAACAAGTTCATAAAAAAAATACTGAGCGAGTACCAACCACGGGAAATATACAATTTGGCGGGCGAATCAAATGTCGCAAAGTCTTGGGAACATCCGCAGGATACCTTCTTAATTAATAGTTTTGTCGTGGCTCAGTTGTTGGAGAATATTCGAGTGTACGCCCCTACCACCCGACTATTTCAAGCTTCCAGTGCCGAAATTTATGGCAACTCGTTACAACCAGCTACTGAAGAAATCAATTCTTTTTCGCCTTTGAATCCCTATGCTACTTCAAAATTGGCGGCACATTTTTTGATAAGAAATTACCGCGAACAATATAATTTATTTTTAAGCAACGGGGTGTTATTTACACATACTTCGCCGCTGCAAATAGATTCCGCCTTCGTTAAAAATATCGTCCGCGGTGTAGCTAAAATTTTTTTGGGTCAGACGGATTGTATTATTATTGGAGATATTCGTATGCAAAGAGATTTTTCTTTTGCCGGCGATGTAGTTGGTGCGATGTGGCTGATACTGCAACAAAAACAGCCACGAGATTTTATTATTTCTTCCGGCATTACTCGAACTGTAGAAGAGTTTGTTGAATTAGCTTTTGAGTGTGTTGGTATTAAAAAATGGCGTCGGTATATTAGAAAAAATCCGGAGTTAATTGGAAAACGAAGTTTACGAAAAATGTCAGGCTCTAACGAGGCTTTAAAAAAAATTGGCTGGAAGCCAAAGGTCAGCCTAGACCAGTTAGTAAACATGATGATGGATTTTGAGTTAAAAAATACCAAAAAAGATTTTATTTTATGAATGAAAAAATATTTATTTCCATTGCCACTTATAATGAAAAGGAAAATATAGAAAAACTAATTCGAAGAATTTTTGATCTAAAGATTAATAATTTGTCAGTGATAGTAGTGGACGACAATTCACCTGATGGCACTAGTGCAGTGGTGAAAAAAATGCAAAATCAATTTCCTTCTATTTTTTTGATTGAACGTTCAGACAAGTTGGGTTACGGAGCTGCTCACAAGGTCGCTTTTGTTAAGGCTCTAGAAAGTGGGGCAGAAATAATTATTTCAATGGATGCGGATTTCTCTCATGATCCAAATGAAATACCGAATTTAATTACTCAAATTGAAAAAGGCTATGATGTTGTTGTAGGTTCACGTAAAGTAAATGGTGGAAAAATTGTCGGCTGGGGTTTATGGAGAAAATTTTGTAGCATCGGAGCTACTGTGGTTGCCAGATTGGTACTGGGTATTAGGACTCGTGATTTGACAACCGGCTTTAGAGCGTACAAAAGAAAGGTATTTGAAATTATCAGTATCGATGAAATCACGAGCACAGGGTATTCTTTTTTGGAAGAATCCATTTACCTGATAGAAAAATACGATTTTAATGTCAAAGAAATTCCCGTAGTGTTTTTAAACAGGGAGTACGGAAAATCCAAATTAACGTGGCAGGAAATCATTTATTTTTTTAAAACCATTTTTGAATTAAGAATTAATTCATGGAATAAATTTTTTTTGAATAAACAAAATATTCCTTTAATTTTATTGAGCGTTTCTTTTTTTATTGGTATATGGCATGCTCTGCCGATGTTAGATGTCGTAGGAGACGAAATGTATTATGTCGGGGGTGTTTTAAGAGCGATGGAAAACTTTACTTTGATACCCGCGTTCGGAGAAGTGCCCTATGGCACTATAACTTATTTACTGAATTATGTTTTAATTGGCGGATTTGTCTTGATACTTTTTTTCTTTTTCGAATTTAATATATACAATTTAAAACTTTTTTTAATACAATCGCCTGGGATAATGTATTTGATACCAAGACTGTTAAGCGCATTTTTAGCAATGGTTTATTTGGGTTTATTCAACAAAGTCTTAAAAAGAGAAATAAAGGATTATAAAAGTCGGATGTTTATTCTAGTTTTAACATTTACTAACATGCTGATTGTTTCCGTACTTCATACGGGAAAAATGTGGATTTTGAGCACACTCTTAGTTTTGATTTCTTTTTATTACCTTTTTCAAACTTTAGATAGCGAAATAAATTTGGATAAGAGTAAAAAAAATGGGTACATTTTTTTGAGCATTTTATTTGGTTTTTTGGCTACTGCAAACTTTATTTTTTTTGGTTTTGCCCTTATAAATATTCCATTACTTTTGATATTTTTTAGACGTGATAAAGAAAAACAAATAAAGATATTGAAATACACGTTTATTTCTTTGTTAGTTTTTGCAGTCATTCTTTGTCTGAATTTTGCCAACACCAAGGAATTGATTATGGGGCTGTGGATTGAACGTAATCAGACAGCAGTAGGGCAGAATTTGACTATTATGAGTTCTTTTTGGCTTTATTTTAAGAAAATTTTAGTTTTTTTCCCATTGCATATTTTGGCTATTGCTTTGACCTTGAAAGAAAATATTAAAAATAAAAAACTCTTTGTAATCTCAGTTATTTATTTTTTTACTTATTTTATTTTAGTTTCCGTAATTGGTACACGGTCATTCACCGTTTACGCCTATTATCGCTATGTGTTTCCACTCGGATTTTTTTTATCCCTGATTTTAATCAGTTTAAATTTTAAATTTAGAAAATATTTTTATATAATCAGTGCGATTTCCATATTTTATTTTATTTTTATTCTTTATTTTATTTCCGTTCCTACTACCTATAACAAAGCTCATAATTGGGTTATAAATAATTTGAATCAGGGAAATGTGGTAGTATTAAATGGAATTCGTCTTTTGGAATTGCCTAAAAATAAGGAATCTTATATGTCGTACCAGAAAGAAGCGTGTGCCACTAAGTGTCGTAATACCATAGATAATAATCTGAATGCAAGTATAAAATTTTTTACCAAAGATTGGCATAGTGAACCTAGTACGGTACCCGTGGCTGGTAGCGAGGTATATTATATTGAATACGACCAAAATCCGAAAGTCGGACAGGAACAAGTGGCTGAATTTTCAAACAAGGCGAATAACGCATTTGACCTTGAGACACATGTGGCAAATTATTTTGATCTTGATTTTTTTCATATCAAAAATTTTGGATCAGATATTTTTATTTACAAAGATAAAATTAAATGAATTTGAACCCAAGCGGTCAGAAAGATGATTAAGTATGAACTGGAGTATTTTGAAAAAAATTAAAGATAAAAAATCATATTCAATTATTATTTTCTTGGTAATTTTTTGTGTTACGTTGGGTTACTCGTTCTATCACAGAATCGAGCCTGTAGTAGACGCCAAAGCGTACGATAAAATAGCAGTCAATCTGGTCAATGGGTTTGGTTTTAGGGAAGATCGTACACAGAACTATCAGTTTGATACGGCAATTATTAGGGCTGGTCCGGGCTATGAATTTTTTTTGGCGACTATTTACAACGTGTTTGGCTATCATTATGAAGCAGTCTGGATTATTCAGGCTATTCTTCATGTACTTTCCGCTCTTTTGTTATTTTTTATCAGTCGTAAATTATTTGTGGAAAAAGGTGAGCAGATTGGTTTAATTGCCGCCGGTCTCTTTGGCTTTCATCCTGATCTGATTGAGATTTCTGCCATGCTTATGACAGAGACGCTCTATCTGTTTTTTATTATTCTCGTGGCATGGTTTTTGGTAGATAGCTACCAAGCTTTGCGACGAACGTTTTGGCACAGCATAGTATTTGGTTTGGTGACCGGCTTTGCCATCCTCACTCGTCCGACCGTTATCTTGTTTATTGTAGTCATTGGAGCTTTCTGTCTGTATCAAAAAAAATACCGTATTTTATTTTTATTTGGTCTGGGATTGGTGGCAACGCTCACGCCCTGGGTTATACACAATTATCTTATTTTTCATCAATTTATCTTGACCACCCTTATTGGGAGCTATAATCTGTGGGTAGGGAATACGCTTTTGGCGAATGGTGGACAAATTGCCGGCGGTTTTAACCCTCTCACTACCTATACTGCCGTGCACGGATTTTTTAATTTAAAAGAGCAGGCGAATCAGGAGTTTCTGACCTTTGTTTTTACCTATCCGTTCGTTTTTTTGAAACTGGTCGCGCTTCGTTTTATCCGCTACTTTAGTCTAATCCGTCCGATGGGTTTTTGGTTTTACCAAACTGGTTTTAGCCAAGCTCTTTTTGTGGCATCTTCGGCTTTTGCTCAAGCACTACTTTTCGTCTGTGGTTTTTCTGGTATGCTGGTGGCATGGCGAACCAGGCAACTACTATGGCGGTATCTTGTTATTCTGGCTTTAATGGCACCCATCCCACTTATCGCCACAGTTGTCGAATCACGTTATCGTTTTCAAATTTATCCTTTTTTAGCTTTGTTCGGTGGCTATGCAATAGTGCAGTGGGAACAAAAACTAAGCTGGTTTAAACAGAGGTATTTTATGATCCCATTTTTGTTTTTTGTAATAGTGAGTATTATCGATTTATTTTTGTTTAGCGATGTGGTATTAGAACACTTAAATCGCCTATTTTAAAGTATGTTTTTTGTTTGGTTGGAACAATTTGTCGAAACACACTACAAAAAAATTTTATTATTTTTAGTGATACTATTTTTGGGCGTGGCCACTTGGCATGTGTCTGCGAGTCCGGCTACTTGGTTTGACGAGGGAATTAATTTGGGGATTGCCAAAAGTTGGTTGGTTAATGGTGTTTATAGTTTGCCTTTGGCGCCATATACTTTTGTGACTGATCGCGCTTTTTTGATTACGACTAATTATCCCGTATTGTTGCCCGTGGCTCTCTCCCTAAAATTATTTGGTTTTTCATTATTCAGCGCGCGTCTGCCAATGATTTTATTTTTATTTCTTTTTGTGTGCGCCATGTATGTATTGGCGCGTCGCCTGTATGGAAAAAATGCGGCTTTGGTGACCATGGCTTTGGTGATCTCTTTCGCGCCTTTTTATGGAGATGGTAAAGCTGTCTTGGGCGAAGTGCCCGGACTGGTTTATTTTTTGTTTGGGTTATTTTTGCTGCCAAAAGAATTGGATTCGCGACGTTTATTTTTATCTGGTTTGTTGTTGGGATTAAGCGCTGCTACTAAACCATTTTTTTTGATTCTGGCTCCGGCCATTTTTGTGGGTGAGTGGTTTGCGTATTCAATTAAAACAAAAATGTTTTGGCAGAGGATCGGTAGTTTATCCCTGGGTGCAATTTTGCCTGTATTGATTTGGCTTAAGACAATTTTACCCAGTTTTTCTTGGAACGGAATTTTGACGGCCACGAAGTATTATTCCAATTCGTATGCCGGTACTGATTTTTTTGTTTTAATGGCACATAACGTATGGCGTTTTTTTTCTGAAAGTACGCCGTTACATTTTTTGTTTTTACTAATTATCTTTTTAGGTGGTTTGTGGCAGGCCAAGAAACAGGGAAAAAAAATACATAAAATAGAAATTATAATTCTAACTTTTTGTTTGATTAATTTGGCTTGGTATTTGAAAACTCCGGGTTGGTATCGATATTTTTTTACCGCGCACATTTTATTATTTTTATTTACGCCCGCTTTTTTGATCCGACTGATTCCACGCCGCGTGGCGATTGCGCTATTAGTCGGGTTGTTTATTTTTCAATCCATTCATTTGTTCACACGACGGAATGATTCGCTGTATAATGACGATACTGCCACTGTCTTTAGTCGGCAAGTTATGACCTTTACCAAGCCGAGCGATAAAATTTTAATTATCAACAGCCCGAGCGCGGCTTTTTTATTGAATGATCGTGAGATATATCAATATTTGCAAATCAATCCCAAGCTTCATTTTGGTGACGCGGATTTTTTCAATCAGTATCAGTATATTATTTTGAGCGGGAGTACAGCGGATTTGGATATTCCGGATGTGGATACTGATATTTTCAGTCGGTATACTCCTTTGTATGGATCGGGTCATTATATGTTGTACAAAAGACGTCTATGAATATTTTTGAACTCTCGGTTGTGATTCCGGTTTTTAATGGCGCTGATTTTATTGGACAGTCGCTATCCGCATTGCGCGAGTGGCGTGATTCTCAAGCATCCAAAAGCGTTGAAATTATTATCGTGAATGACGGCAGTACTGATGGCACGGCTAAAATTTTATCTTCTCAAATTCAAAATTTTGTTGGCTTGAAAATTATCAATCTGGATTCGAATGAAGGAAAGGGCGTGGCAATTCGAGCGGGGTTGCAAATGGCGACCGGTGAATATAGTGTGTATACTGACGCTGACTTGCCCTACGGAGTAAAAGTGCTGGGAAATATGTTGGAAGAAATGAAAAAATATCCGACATTGGATTTCCTGTATGGCTCGCGGACTCATTTTGAGTCAGGCGTGGAAAAGGAATATGGGCTCGTGCGAAAACTGGGACGATTATTTTTTTCTGGCGTGGTGCGCGGCTTGGTTTTGTCTGATATCCCTGACACGCAATGCGGCATAAAAATGATGCGCCAGTCATTGGTGAAATTGGTTGTGGCAAGATCAGTAATCTCGCGTTTTGCTTTTGACATTGAAGTATTTGTTTTGGTCAAAGCGAGAAAATTGCCGATGAAAGATTTTCCCGTACTGCTCAATCATCGCAAAGAAAGTAGTGTGCGCATTATCAAGGATACGGCAGTGATGTTGATGGATATTTTTTTAATTAAAAAAAATCAGCGAAAAGGTGTATATAATTAGTATGTGTGGAGTAAATGGTTTTAATTTCAGAGATGAAAATTTGGTTCAGAAAATGGACCAGGTTACGGCACATCGCGGTCCAGATCAAAGTGCTTTTTGGTGTGATGAAAAAATTTCCTTGGGTCATAATCGTTTGGCAATTATTGATTTGTCCCCGCGTGGTGTTCAGCCCATGTGGGATGCGGCGCATGAAGTCGTGATTGTCTTTAACGGTGAAATTTATAATTATCAAGAATTGCGTAGTGAATTGGAAGTTGAATACCAGTTTAATTCCCAGAGCGACACGGAAGTTATTTTGAATGCCTATAAAAAATATGGCGCCGAATGCCTGAATAAATTCAATGGCATTTTTGCATTTGCGATTTGGGATACGCGCACCGAGGAATTATTTTTGACGCGCGACAGAATGGGCGTGAAGCCGTTATATTATTTTTTTGATGGTGCACGCTTTATTTTTTCTTCAGAAATTAAAGGGATTTTGGAGCATGTTGTGTCGCGCGAAGTTGATCGGCAAGCGTTTAATCTTTTTTTTCAATTGCTGTATGTGCCAGAGCCATTGACGATGTTCAAAAATATTTTGAAATTGCCGGCCGCGCATTACGCGATTTTAAAAGAAAATAAATTGGAAATAAAAAAATATTGGGACAGCGCACCCGATTTTTTACCCTGCCCTAAAAAATCATATCAACAAACAGTGGCTGAAATTCGGGAAACTTTTCGCGATAGCGTGAAACATCAGCTGATTTCTGATCGGCCAGTGGGAATTTTTTTGAGCGGGGGATTGGATTCGACTGCTGTGCTGGGCGCGGCTGTGGAATTCCATTCCGGACCGATTAAAACTTTTTCTGTTGGGTTCAAAGATAGTATTGATCCAAAAAAATTTAATGCTGATTTTGATTTGGCGCGACAAACTGCGGCGTATTATAAAACCGATCATCATGAATTACTCGTTGGGCCAAATGATATTTGGAATGAGATTGAACAGATTGTTTGGCATTTGGACGAACCGAATTTCAATCCTACGGCTGGAGCCATTTATTTATTATCAAAATATGCGAAGCAGTCAGTGGCTGTCGTTCTTGGCGGTGATGGAGCTGATGAATTGTTTGGTGGTTATCCGCGCTATTATTATAGCCGCTTGATGGGTTTATTTTTATTTGATGAAAAGCGCGTGTTGCGTTTTTTGGCGCAGAAATCCGATCACTTAGAAAAAATTATTTCAGCAAATATCTATCATCCTACGCAAGCCGCGGAGAATTTGCAACAGCGTTATTTTATTAATGCCAAAAATCGTCCTTGTGATTTTGAAAATTATTTTATGCGTATTGACCGCGAAGGCTGGCTGGCAGATGAGTCGCTTTTGCGCAGTGATAAAATGACCATGGCCAATGGTGTGGAAGCCCGCGTGCCGATTTTGGATTATCGACTGGTAAAATTAAGTGAAACAATTCCCGTGAAGTGGAAATTTAATTTGTGGCAGAATCCGAAAAATTTTCAAGGCAAGAAAATTTGGAAAGAGGCGATAAAGTCATATTTGCCTGAGCATGTCTTGAATCAACAAAAACGTGGTTGGTTTACGCCCATGGCCAAATGGCTACGTGGTGAATTGCGCGCGCCGGTGTATGAAATTTTACAACAAGCCAAACAAAATATCACGCACTTTAATCCGGAAGGAATTGAGGAAATGTGGCAAAAACATTTGACCGGCCAAGTCTATAATCTGAACAGTATATGGGCAATCGTGATGTGGCAGCTGTGGTATAATAAATTTTTTAAAAAAATGTAATATGCGAGAATTATTTACTGAATTGTGGCGGGGGAAAGATGTCTACCGAATCTTGATGAATACTGAATGTCGTCGATTTTTTTTGCGCGGTTTGACGGTGGATGTGGGGAGTGGAAAAAATTTGGCCAGCTATCATCGGTTTTTTCAGTGTACGTCTGAAACAGAAATAAAATGTTTGGATTTGGCACTGGGAAATATTGATTTGGAGACTGACGCCCTGCCGTACACGGACAATTCCATTGATACGATTTTGGTAATGAATTTATTGGAGCATATTTATAATTTTAAACAGGTGATTTCTGAATCGCACCGCACTATAAAATCCGACGGACAGGTTATTGGCGTGGTGCCATTTCTGGTAGCCTATCATCCTGATCCACATGATTATTGGCGCTACAGCGAAGAGACTTTGAAAAATATTTTTACTGCGGCTGGATTTTCTTCAATTGAAATCAAACCGTTTGGCCGTGGAGTGGGAATCGCCGCTTATTCTCAAATTGAAATTATTTTGCCGAAAATTATTAAGATGATACTCCTGCCATTAGTTTTTGGTTTTGACGCTGGGGTTGGTCGGCTCTGTAAGCGATCGAGCGTGCGTCATTATCCATTGGGATATTTTTTTGTCGCGAAAAAATAAAAGAAAATATGAAAATTATTTATTGTGTCACGGTTCGTCTGCCCACGGAAAAAGCGCATGGTTTGCAAATCATGAAAACTAACGCGGCTTTGGTTCAATCTGGGGCAAAAGTCGAGCTGGTGATTCCTGATCGGACTAATCCGATTACGGTTGATCCGTTTGTGTTTTATGGTGTGGAAAAAACTTTTTCAATCACGAAACTAAAGTGTCCTGATTTGATTACGAATAATCGTCTGGGTTTGGTTGGGTATTGGTTGCAAAGTTATTTATTTGTCCGAGCTATTCGTCGGCACTGCGATTTTAAAAATATTATTTTGTATACTCGTGATTTGCCTTTGGCATTTTGGTTTACCAAGATTAACGCGCCGTTGTTTTATGAGATTCATAGTTTGCCGAAAAATATAACATTCGTGCATCGGCGCGCATGGAGGAAGGCACGGGGGATTATTGTGATTAGTGATGGGCTACGCGCTGAATTAATCGCGGCTGGCATGGCATCGGAAAAAATTATTGTAGTGCGCGATAGCGTAGATGTGGCGCAATTTCAAAATGTCCCGAGCAAAAATGACTGTCGTGATCAATTGGGAATTCCGCTTGATCAAAAAGTCGCCGTCTATACCGGGCATTTGTATGGTTGGAAAGGTGCGGATACTTTGGCACGCGCGGGAAAACTGTTGGCGGGGGAAAATATCCACACCTATGTGGTCGGCGGAACTGACGCGGAAATTGTTACATTTCGCGCCGAATTTTCTTCACGATTTGTGCATGTGATTGGTCGGCGTGATCATAACGAGATGCCGCGCTGGCTGGCGGCCGCGGATGTGCTGGTTATTCCGAACAGCGCGAAATATAAAATCGGCGCGGTGTACACTTCACCCCTGAAATTATTTGAATACATGGCAGCCGGCCGGCCAATTGTGGCCACTGCAGTGCCGGCCTTGCGCGAAGTGTTGGGAGAGAACGCGATTTTTGCTGAGGCTGATAATCCTGATTCAATCGCTGCTGCCATACAAAAAACTTTTGACAATTATTCGGTTTTGGAAAATCAAGCAAAAAAAATAGCCGAAACCGTGGCCACAAAATATAGCTGGGAACGGCGCGGAGAATTGATTATTAATTTTATGAAACAACATGTTTAATTCTATTTGGCTAATGACACTTATCGCTAGGGTGACTGGACAAGCGTATACCCCGTTGTGGGGGGAAAAAATACCGTTTATACTTTTGGGTTTAGGGTGTTTCAGTTTTTTTATTGTTGCGTTTACTTTGGCGTACCTGCGATATTTTCGTGAAGATAAATCATGGCGAAAGTTATTTTTTATCACGTCCAGCTTTACTATGGCTGTAGTCGTGGCTAAATATACTGTCTATCATTTTGTGAAGGGGTATATACCCGATCGGCTATTACTGTATGCCTTACCATCGCCTCGGGTTGAAAATTTTTTCTGGTTTTTATTACCAATAATTGTTTTTGGTATTTTTCTGTATTATCGTGAACGTATTGAAAAATTGCCAATTAATAAATTTTTAATAACACTTTGGTTTACCCTAGTGTTATTTTCTTTAAGTGTGGCTGCAATTCGGAATGGAATTTTTAGTATTTACGAACCGTTCACGCGTACTTACTGGGAGTATACGGGGAATCTGCCGTTCGTTAAGAGTGTTCCTGATTTTTTACATAATTACATTATATTACAACCAAAACTTGCACAACACAGTATCACCCATCCTCCTGGTTATACGATTACCCTGTATCTTTTTCAAAAATATTTTCACGCTAATCTTTTTGGACTATCGGTTCTGGTGGTGATATTGGGTACATCCGTAATTTTTCCTTTATATTTTTTTCTGAAAAATTTTTTATCCGAAAAAGATCTTCGACGCGGCTTACAACTTTTTATATTTCTACCAAGTGTAGTTTTGCTCGGAGCAACTTCAATGGAGTTTACGCTACTATTTTTTACGTGGCTTACCATATATGTCTTATATGCAGGTTGGCAACGCAGTAATTTGATTTCGTTCGTCGGTGGTTTATTAGTAGGGCTCACGTTATTCCAAAATTTTTTGGTCTTGCTTCTTACCCCGTTATTTTTGGCCTTGCTTCTCCATGTTTATGGTAAAATACAACCAAAGGATCGAAAGTATTTTTGGCTACGTTTAGGATACTCAATTATAGGTTTTTTAATATTTTTTAGTGTTCTGCAAATGGAATTTGGTTATTCGATTATCACCAATTTTCTAATTGGTCGACAAGCTAATGCTGAAGTAGTGGAAAGTAATTGGCGATCAGTTGGCACCTACGGGACATATTTGATCATGAACATTCTAGCTTTTTTTATCTATCTGGGTGTGATTCATATTCCATGGATAATTCGTTATTTTAAATCATTTTTTAATCGGCATAATATTTGGCTTAGTTTGGGCTTTTTAATCGTTTTATTTTTTTTACTTATTGGTGTTTTTCAGGGAGAAATCGAACGACTCTGGCTTTTTATCACACCTTTGTTTATTATACCACTAAGTTCACTGTATCGTGATGTTGAAGGACGCCAGTTTTCAGGGATTTTAGCTTTACTTTTTTTTCAAATTTTTATAACCCAAATTCTTTTTTATACCTATTGGTAATTAGTATGGCCTCATTCAATCAATATCAATTCGATGATTTATTAGTCCGAGATGAAGATGTGTATGCTCAAACCAAGTATGAAATGATTCTGGCAGTGCTCAAAGATAGTGGAATATTGACTATCCTGAATGCTGGTTGCGGTTCGGGAGAATTATCTTTTCTCTTGGCCGCGGCCGGGCATAAGGTCGTTGGGATTGACCCCTCTTTCGAATATATTGCTTTGGCTGAAAAACGTTGTCCGAATCAGCTGTCGGCTCAGTGCAATTTTTTAGTTAGTTCAATTGAAACATTACCAATCACTGAACAGTACGATTGTATTATTGCCACCGATGTCCTAGAGCATATTGAAGATCATGTAACGGCTATCCAAAAGCTTGTCCGTCTCATCAAACCGGGTGGAACATTAATTATTACCGTACCGGCTCTCGCGTTTTTGTTCGGGTACCATGATGAATTATTGGGTCATTATCGTCGGTATAATCGGGCAAACTTGAATTTTTTAATCAAAAAAAATAATGATATAACCGTTTCTTCTATTCGTTATTTTGGTTTCACATTAATTCCAATTTGTTATTTATATAGCAAAATACTTCGTCGGCCATATCCGGTTGCCCCAAAAAATTTAGGAATTATGGCTACTATCCGCCAACGTATCATCATGTTTATTTTGAGGCTCGATCGCCATCTCCCTATCCCGCTGGGGATCAGTTTATTGGCTATTGGCCGCAAAAATTTTTAAACAATATTTGGGTTGACAATTAAGCCTTTCTTGCTATAATTCTAGCAATCAATCTTCAAGTTTCTATGATTTCAATAGTCATTCCCGTCTACAATGAAGAGGATAATGTCGCTCTTCTCCATAATAAAATTGTCGCTGTGTGCACTAATTTATCCGAAGAATACGAGATAATTTTTGTCGATGACGGTTCTACTGATCAAACAATTAAAAAACTTAAAGAATTGCCCAAAGTTAAAATTGTGGTCTTGGCCATGGACTTTGGTCAGACATCGGCGCTTGACGCGGGGATTCATGATGCCAAAGGAGACATAATTATTACCATGGATGGTGATTTGCAGAATGATCCCGCTGACATTCCCAATTTGATTGCCAAAATTAACGAAGGCTACGATGTTGTCTCTGGCTGGCGACAGATGCGAGATGATTCATTTGGACGACGGGTTCTTTCACGATTGGCCAATTGGCTCACCGCACGAATGACCGGTCTATATTTGCATGATTCTGCCTGTGCACTCAAAGCCTATCGTCGTGAAGTAATTACACAAGTTCATTTATACGGTGAAATGCATGTTTTTCTGCCAGCGTATTTATACGGTCGCGGAGCAAAAGTTGCAGAAATTCCCGTTCGACATTACGCGCGACAATTTGGTCTTTCCAAACATTATTTTATGAAGGCGGTCAAAGATATTTTTGATCTCCTGACCATTAAATTTTTGGCGACCATGACTGGTCGCCCGCTTTTATTTTTTGGTGGTACTGGTTTAGTAGCTTTTTTGATTGGTATTCTGATTAGCGCAGTGGCGGTGTATCTGAAAATAATAGGTTTAAGAAATTTCGGACAGACACCCCTGCCAATTTTGTCAGTATTTTTTATTTTGTCGGGCATACTGTTTTTTATGTTAGGATTTTTGGCTGAGTTGATTCTAAGAGTTTATTTCGAAACCAGTAAACGAACTCCGTATATTATTCGTGAACGGATTGAAAATAAATAATTGTATATGCAGGTTATTATTATTGCTGCGGGTGAAGGAATTCGGATGCGTCCTCTAACACTTACTCTTCCTAAACCATTAGTTAGTGTTGGTAATAAGACTTTACTCGATCATATTTTTTTAGCATTACCTGACGAAGTTACTGAAGCGGTAATTGTGGTTCGTTATTTGGCAAACAAAATTAAAAATTATTGTGGTGTTACATTTCATGGTCGTTCGATTATCTATGCCGAAGGCTCATCGCTCGGTAGTGCCTATAGTTTCTTAGCGGCTCAGCCGTTTATAATCGAGGATCGTTTTCTTTTTATTAATGGCGATGAATTTCCTGATCCGGAAGATATTAAAAATTGTTTATCTTACCCGGTTAGTATTTTATGTTTTAGACCTAATGATCCTTGGAACCATGGTGTTGTCACGCTTCGGCCTGATGGAACCGTTGAACAAATTACAGAAAAACCTGTTCAGCCCAAAAGTAACCTAGCTTCATTGGGTGTGCTTGTACTTTCCAAAAAAATTTTTTCCTATGTCCCTGAAAAAAATGACACAACTGAATTTTTTTTTACTAGTCTTGTTAATCAGTTTCTTCGTGATGAAGACGTTGTGGCCGTAGAATCAAAACGTGGTATTGGAGGAATTTCTACAGTGGCTGATGTGGAAAAACTTAATAATTTACTTTTATGATCTTTACTCGTACACCGTTTAGATTGCCGTTGGGAGGAGGCTCGACCGATTTACCAGCTTATTACGAAAAACACGGCGGTTTTATATTTTCCGTGGCCATTAATTTATATATGTATTTGGGACTGAATCGTCCGCCCGGTGACGATTTGATTCGACTCAAATATCGTGACAGTGAAGAGGTCGAACGATTGACTGACTTAAAACATAATATCGCGCGCGCGGCTTTACAAAGAACGGGTATTGCCAAAATGGTTGAGATTTCTTCGATGGCTGATGTTTCTGACGGTACAGGGTTAGGTAGTTCAGCCAGTTATTTGGTCGGTCTCTTGAATGCTCTGCATGCGCTCAAGGGGGAAAATACTTCTCGTCAACATTTGGCTGAAGAAGCCTTTGTGATTGCGACCGAAGATTTGGGTTTACCTGATGGTAAACAAGATTTTTATTTGGCTGCGTTTGGAAATTTTTGTGTACTGAATATCCATCAAAATGGGAAAGTCGATGTTTCCCCTGCACATATTTCACGTGCTACCCAACAAGAATTTGAAAAACGAAATTTGCTTTTCTATACCGGTGTTCGGCGTTCCAGTGTCGATATTTTAAAAGAGCAGCAGACAAATATTAGGGAAAATAAAATTGATGCTATTGAACTTAAACATCAAATAAAAAGAATTGGTTATGATATTTTGTCGACATTTGAAACCGGTAATTTGGATCGGTTTGGTGAACTTTTAGATGAGCATTGGCAGCTCAAGCGGCAGATGTCGCAGAAAATGTCCAATGATCTTTTTGATAATATTTATGAACAGGTAAAACATTCCGGAGCCTTGGGTGGAAAAATTGTTGGGGCCGGTGGTGGTGGTTTTTTCCTAGTCTATTGTCAAGATGGCAGCCAAACTGGGGTTCGAAAAGTATTCGCCGAGGCTGGAATGCGTGAAATTGAGTATCGTGTCGATGCGGGCGGTACGCAAGTATTACTAAATCGCCATCGTTCATTAAACACTATATAAAGTATGGCTTTATCAGGACATACTATTGGGGTAGTTGGGCTCTGGCATTTGGGTAGCGTATATTCCGCTGGTCTAGCTGATTTAGGTCACCGGGTTATTGGGTTTGACGATAATCCAGAAACTATTATGAATTTTCAAGCTCAACATCTGCCGGTGTATGAACCGGAACTCGCTGAACTTATAAAAAAAAATGTTTCTTCTGGACAACTGCAGTTTACAAACGATCCTTCGGCTTTGCGCGTCTGTGACGTTATTTGGTTGACCATTGATACACCACTCGCCGATGATGGTCATCCTGATATTTTTCCTTTGGAAATTATACTGCAACAGATCGCGCTTTATTTTCAAAACCCTGTGACATTGGTTGTTTCAAGTCAGGTTCCAATTGGGACGGCTGGAAAATTTTCTCAACTTATCAAGAATATTCGGCCAGATTTACAATTTCATTATGTGTATCAGCCGGAAAATTTACAATTGGGTCAAGCTTTGAAAAGTTTTTTTACACCCAGTAGAATTGTAATAGGGGCAGATGATCAAATTGTAATTGGAGTTATACAAGAAATTTTTGCCAAATTAAACACGCCAATTTCAATAGTGAGTACGGCATCGGCTGAAATGATTAAACACGCCCTCAATGCTTTTTTGGGGACATCGTTGAGTTTTATATACGATATAGCAGATCTATGTGATGTTTATGGTGCTGATGTACTTGAAGTAAGTCGTGCCCTAAAGAGTGACCAACGTATTGGTAATAGTGCTTACCTCGATGCCAGCTTAGGATTTTCTGGTGGGACACTTGATCGTGATTTATCAATTTTGGTGTTGAAAGCCAAAGAACAGGGGATTATGGTGCCAGTTATTGAACAAGTTGCCAGAAAAAATAAAAATCATTGGCTGACACTAATAAAATTTTTAGAATCGAATATCGCTGATTTGTCACACACGACGATTGGCATATTGGGTTTGACTTACAAACCTGGCACTTCGACCCTCCGTCATTCACTATCAATAAAGGTGGCACAAGCTTTGGTTCCGCTCGTAAAAGAAATACGCGGTCACGATCCATTGGCGAGCACGGAAGAGATAATTGCTGAGGTAGCCCCAATGGTGGTGTCTGACGACGTGTATACAATGAGTCAAGGTTGTTCTGCACTTCTCGTCATGACTGCTTCACCAGAATATAAGACTCTTGATTTTTATGCATTGAGCCAAGTTTTGATTGGACCAAAGATTTTATTTGACGCAAAGAATTTTCTTCACGAACAGGAAGAAGAGATAAAGAAACATGGCTTACAGTACCGTGGCGTAGGTCGAGGACATAGTACACTATTATGATTTTATCAAATAAACACGCCATTATTACCGGTGGCTCGAAGGGTATTGGCAGGGCAATCGCAAAAGCTTTTGTTCAGCGTGGCGCCACAATTTTAATTGTGGCGCGTAGTCTTTCAGAATTACAGGCAACCCAAGCCGAATTGGGTTCTGACTCAGTTTCAATTTATCAGGCTGACATTTCTCAGCCGTTGGAAGTTGATAACCTTTTTGTTGAGATAAAAAAAAAGTGGGGAGATAAACTTGATATTCTCATTAACGCTGCCGCGATCTACGGATCAAAAGGTTTTTTGGAAGATACCAATGTGGAAGATTGGCTACAAACTATTATGATTAACACTTACGGCACTATGCTCATGACGCGCGGAGCATTGCCACTTATGAAATCCCAGATTAAAGGTCGGATAATTAATTTTTCTGGTGGTGGCGAAGGATCATTTCCTCGTTTTAGCGCATATGCTACTTCCAAAGGCGCAATCATCCGTTTTACCGAAAGTATTGCCGAAGAAGTTAAGCCTTGGGATATAACGGTGAATGCCATTGCCCCTGGCCCAGTTAATACTTCGTTATTGCAAGAAGTTTTGGATGCTGGCCCAGAAATAGTAGGAACTGACTTTTATGAGCGGTCAAAAATGCAACAAAAAGAAGGCGGCGTATCACCGGAGAAAGCCGGAGAATTATGTCTTTGGTTAGCATCCAAGCAATCGGATGGATTAACAGGAAAAGTTTTAAGCGCGGTCTGGGACAAATACGAAGATATTCCCCAACACCTTGAAGAGATTATGAATTCCGATGTTTACAATTGGCGTCGAATTAAACCTAAAGATCGCGGTTATGAGTGGTAAAAAAATTTCTTTGGCTCTCATTGGCGTGGGTGGAATTGGTAAACGGTACGCGCAAGCCTTAATGCATATTTCAACTATTAAATTGGTTGCCATTGTTGACTCCGACATTTCCAAGGCAGAAATTGTAGCGCGTCAGTTTTCTGATTGCCATGGAATTGCTGATTGGAAACATTTGCTTCATCGTAGGGATATTGACGCAGTCATTGTTGCTACTCCCCACGTATTACTCGCACCGATTTCTTTGGCTTTTTTACAAGCTGGCAAACATGTACTGTCTGAAAAACCTGGCGGCATTCGTTCCAGCCAGATAGAACAAAATATACAAATGGCTCAAAAAAATTATCGGCAGTATATGATTGGCTTCAACCATCGCTTTCACGAATCTTTTATTTTAGCCAAAAAATTAGTTGATCAGAACAAAATCGGTGAGCTGATGTTTATCCGTTCGCGGTATGGTTTTGGTGGCCGGAAAAATTTTGATAAAGAATGGCGTCATAATCGCAGTATCAGCGGTGGTGGTGAATTGATTGATCAGGGTGTTCATATGATTGACATGGCGCGATTTTTTTTGGGTGATTTTAATGTCGTCTGTGGTTTTGCTGATTCATTATATTGGAATACTCAAGTTGAAGACAATGGTTTTGTCTTGCTTCGCAACAAAAAGAAACAAACGGCCTCTATCCACGTGAGCTGGTCAAATTGGAAACCAATCCATGAATTTGAAATTTACGGAACCAAAGGTTATATTCACATCATCGGCCTGGGCAGAAAGTATGGTGGCACAGAAAAGGTAATTTTGGGGAAACGAAAAGAAAACGACCCCGATCATCCTCTGGAAAAAGAATTTATCTGTGATCCTGATGCTGACAAATCTTTGTCGCGTGAAGTTGAAGCGTTCGTACGTGCCATTCATGGCGGCAAGAATATGATTCCAACCGGCCAAGATGGATTCGCGGCTTTAAAAATAGTAGAAAAAATTTACGGCTCACAAAAAAAATATGGAATATAAAAAAATTTTAGTTACCGGTGGCGCCGGTTTAATTGGTTCTCACGTAGTGGATGAATTGTTGAAAGTTGGCTACAAAGTAAGAATAATGGATAATCTGGGTCAGCCGACCCACGATGGTAGTATTCCGCCGTGGCTTAATAAAAATGCCGAATTTATTCAAGGGGATATTCGCATTAAAATCGATTGGCAGAAAGCTCTCATTGATGTTGACGCGATAATTCATCTAGCAGCGTACATGGATTTTCATCTTGATTTCAGCACGTATATTCGTACCAATGTAGAAAGTGTTGCGCTTATGTTTGAGGTGATTACGGAAAATAAATTACCAATTAAAAAAATTATTGCGGCGTCATCACAATCAGTCTACGGAGAAGGAAAGTATTATTGTACTAAACATGGTGAAATGTATTTGCCGCCACGTGAAAGAGAGCAATTATCGCGCCATGATTGGGAACAACATTGTGCAAAGTGTAACGAGGTGGCTGTGCCAGTTGCGGAATTAGAGAATGATTTGTTATCACCATTCATTCCCTACGCAGTTTCAAAGTTGTCCAGTGAACAATTGCTTTTTTCTTTGGGGAAATTATATAATATTCCAACAGTGGCTTTGCGCTACAGTATTGTTCTGGGAGCCCGTCAGTCATTTCGTCATTTTTATTCTGGCGCATTGCGTGCATTTACAGTGAATGTTTTGAATCATGAACCAATTAGTATGAATGAAGATGGACAACAAATTCGTGATTTTGTACATGTACACGATGTAGCGCAAGCGCATTTAGTTGTATTACAAGACGAACGAGCAAACGATCAAATTTTTAATGTTGGAAGTGGCGAAAGTACGTGTGTGGTGGATTTGGCCAAGATCGTGGCAGAAGTTGCCGGCGTCCGATTTGAACCATTATTAACCAATCGGTATAGAGTTGGTGGCGCGAGGCATTCTGTTATGAATGTTTCCAAATTAAAAAATTTGGGTTGGGAGCCAACACAGACATTAAATCGAATGGTTAGTGATTATCTGGCTTGGGTTCGTCAATTTAAAAATTTTAGTGGAGTACTCAAGAACAACGAAGATGAAATGCGAGCGCAGGGATTATTAAAGTAACTGTAAATTTATTTTTAATATATGTCCATTGATTTTAAGCCTTATATTTCCATCATAAATGATTGGCCCAAACCAGGGATAACAACCTATGATGTGGGGCCACTTCTCCGTAATCCGGTTCATTTTAAAAATATAATTGAAGAATTGGCTCAGCCGTACTTAGATAAAAAAATCACGGCTGTTGTCGGGATTGAAGCTCGAGGTTTTTTGTTGGCTGCAGCTTTAGCGTATCGCTTGGATACGGGCGTGGTACTTATTCGTAAAAAGGGTAAATTGCCTCCGCCCACAATTGAGGAAGAATATAATTATGAATATGCTTCCCATGTGATTGAAATTCAAACCGGAGCAATTAATCCCGGAGAACATGTGGTACTCATTGACGATATACTGGCAACCGGTGGAACCATGTCTGCGGCCGTTAAACTGGTAAAAAAATTAGGTGGAGAAATTATTGGTTTATCGTTTATTATCTACATGTCATTGATGGCGGGCGAAGATCGGCTCAAAGGGCAAAATATTAATTATTTAATTAATTATCAATAAATATATGAATGAATTACAAAATCGTCGTTATGCCAGTGACTACTTAACCCAGGTTGGCACAGTGACTGATATTTTAAAAAAAGAGTATAGTGAAAAATTAGAAATGGCCATTGATGTTTTATTTGAAGCTTGGCAGAATGGTCATTGGGTTTATATTATGGGTAACGGCGGCTCAGCTTCAACCGCCACGCATTTGGCCGCTGATTTAAATAAAACAATTTGCAGTAGTCCTGAAGATAAAGGCCTTAAGTCATTGGCGCTTGTTGATAATATCCCTTTGGTGAGTGCCTTGACCAATGATTGGGGTTGGGAAGATGTGTATGTTAATCAACTTAAAACCATGTATCAACCGGGCGGAATTGGAATCGCGTTTAGTGTTCATGGTGGTAGTGGCAATGATTTGGCCGGAAAATGGTCTCAAAACGTGATGAAGGGTTTGCAGTATATCAAGGATAATGGCGGAAAGACAATTGGGTTCTCGGGATTCGACGGCGGTCCGATGAAAGATTTGGCCACAGTGGGCATTGTTGTCCCGGCTGATTCCACACCAATTGTGGAAGGTATGCATGTGGTTTTGCATCATCTCGTCGTCTTTGGTCTCAAAGAAAGAATTGTTCAATCAAAAAAAATGTAATTTTTATGAAACATCGCGCAGTTTTTTTTGATCGTGATGGGATTCTTAATGATACGGTTGATCGCGGTGAAGATTTTTTTGTTCAAGGCAAAAAGGTGCGTTATACCGCACCTTTTTCTTATAAAGAATTTTGTCCCAAAACAGGAATAGAGGAAGTCCTAAACACTATACATTCTCTTGATTTTTTGTGTATACTGGTTACTAACCAACCGGATATAACATACGGCACAATGTCGCTTGTAGAGCATGAAAGAATAATGTCTGAGGTTAAGACCTGGCCACTTGACGACATCTTTGTTTGCATGCATGGTCGAGATGGGGGCTGTGTATGTAAAAAACCTTTGCCGGGAATGATCTTGGAAGCGGCCAAAAAATGGAATATTGATCTGGGACGTTCTTTTATAGTAGGAGATACTCAGAATGATATTCAAGCTGGGACTAACGCGGGCTGCCAAGCTATTCTAATTGACGCAGTGAATAATCAAGAATTAGCTGCCGAGCATCGAATCAAGAATCTTGACGAGTTACCAAAGCTTTTGTCTACGCTATAATAAAATTATTTTTTAAATTAAAAATATGAAAATATTTATTGATACTGCGAATTTAGCCGACATTGAAGCTGGTTTGAAGCGAGGATTTGCGCGCGGCGTAACAACCAATCCTTCACTCTTGGCCAAGGAACCAAAAACATCATTCTCCACCCATGTCGGAAAAATACTTGAGCTTATTAATCGTTACCAACCAGGCATTCATCTGAGTATTGAGGTTTTTTCTCGCAATCCAGCAGAAATTTTGCGGCAGGCCAAAGAATTCATGGCTGAATTTAAATATCCAAGTTTAAGTATTAAAGTTCAGGTTGGTTGGGATGAGCTGGAAGTAATTAAAGAATTGAGTGCGGCCGATATTTCGGTCAATTGTACGGCTTGCATGACTGTGAGCCAGGCTATAATGGCCGCGCAGGCTGGAGCCAAATACGTAAGTCTGTTTTCGGGGCGCATCCGTGATGGTGGTACTGATGAAACAGTGACTACTGTTCGGTCTGACATGCTGGCTCGAAAAGTTTTGGATGAAAAAGACTTTGACCCAAACACAGTAATTAGATCTGTTCGTCAGCTTTTGGATGATAGTAATTTGGCAACTGAAATTATTGTGGGAAGTATTCGAAGTGTGGTTGATATTCGCGATGCGGCTTTGGCTGGCGCCCATATTATTACTATTCCACCGAAATTTTTTCCTGACATGATGAATCATTATAAAACCGATCAAGTGGTGCAACAATTTTTGGCTGATTTTTCTGACTGGCTATCATAAATTTTATGACTCATGCTGAGTTTTGCGCACGGTATATTCCTGTCCAAGGTCGTGTGCTTGATGTTGGTTCGGGACGGGGAAATTTTGTGGTTGCTATGGCTCAACTTGGTTTTGTGGTTTCGGGAATTGAAATTAACCCCGAGTATGTTGCCGAATCTCAAAATAAAGCTGTCACTGCCTCTGTTTCGGTCTCACTTGTGACTGGACAGGCAGAAGAATTACCTTATGTAGATAATTTTTTTGATTTTGCCAATTGCGCGGAAGTAACTGAACATACTAATAATCCGGAAAAAATTTGCCAGGGAATATACCGAGTTTTAAAGCCGGGTGGTTCAGCCTACATAAGTTTCCATAATCGGTTTGGTGTTTATGATTATCATTACCATCTCTACGGGATAAATTGGATACCTCGGTCGTGGACAGAAGTAATTTTGCGTGTGATAGGACGCCAAAAACCAGACGGGGAAAAGGGGAGACAGAAATTAACGACCATGCATTATTATACGTTTCGACAAGCCGTCGATTTATTGGCTCGTTCGGGTTTCCAGGTGACCGATATTCGAGTGCAGAAGATTAAAGAACGTTTTGGTTTGGTAGCGCCGGCAATTATTTTTTTGTATTATGTTTGTCTTCGACCTTTTTATTTTAATACATTTCATTTTCTGATTGAAAAAGTTTAAGCAAATTGCAAAAATATGAATCGATTTAAAATATACAGTAGTAAGATGAGATCGCATTTTCGCCAACATGCTCTAGGTTGGTTGGTAGCCGGCCTGGTGGGTTTTATCTGTGTGGCTCCGCAAATATTTTTCATTACTCGTCTTGGTTCTTCATATCAAGGGATCCACTTTTTTGCTACGCCAAATGAAGAAGCTTATTTGGCAATAATTCATGAAGTACTGGACGGTCATCCTTTGGTAGCATCAATGCCGTTTTTTGAATATAAAAATCAACTTCCGCTTTTGCCTCCCACCATGGCCTATGGCTATGTGTTGGTAAGTATTTTTTTTAATATAAGTTTAGTCACTACGTTAATAATATCTAAATTTTTTCTTCCTGCATTTTTATTTTTTTTAGTCTATTTTTTACTTGTTAAACTGCTGGAGGATGAAGAGAGAAATTCTGTGTGTTTAACTGCAATCTGCGGCGGGCTAATGGTAACGTTTGGTTTTGATTTGGTTGATTATCGTACCTTAATTAAATATTTTTCAGAAAGTCTAGTACCAAGCGGTTTTTTAATTTGGACTCGACCATTAAATCCGATTGCTGGCGCAATTTTATTGTTCTTTTTTTTAATCAATATTTTTTCTTTTTTAAAAAATAGAAATACGGTTATTAAAACTATTGTTTGGCCGGCGCTGGCCTTGGCGCTTATGATGGCTAGCTATTTTTTTAGCTGGAGTCTGGCCTTGACTATTCTCGGTGTTTTAGGAATATGGGCGTTGACACGGCAAGATTGGCGATTTATTCGTTATGCTAGTTTGATTGTACTTGTGGCAATGGTTATTTCTGCACCCTATTGGTTTGTCGTTATCAAAGCCTCAATGTTACCTTGGTACGCCGAGGCAGCGGCGCGCATTGGCTTGTGGAAAACACATCTGCCACACGTCAATAAGTTTTTGACACTGATATTTTTGTGGTTTATCGGCCTATCATTTTGGGAATATAGAAAAAATGGCCTGGCGGTTTTTAAAAAACAATGGTGGCAATTTTGTTTGGCACTCCTAGTTGCCGGTTTTCTGGTGTATAACCAGCAAATCATTACTGGCCGTGAAATTTGGTATTATCACTATGTTTTTTATACGATTCCGATTGGCTATGTTGTTTTTTTGACTTCCGGATTTTTTATTGTTCGGCCAAGTTTTAAAAAAATATGGAATAGTCTGCTTATTTTTTTTGGGTTAAGCGCCCTGACTTTGGGTATTTTTACACAGGTAAGTGCTTACCGATCCCAGTTTTCATATTATGAATCTCTGCAAAAGTATCGGCCATTATTTGATTATTTTAATAATCAAGCCCCTAAAGATTCTGTTGTTTTGGTTAATGAAATAAGTAATTTCCCTGCTACGTTAATCCCTGCCTTTACTCATTCTAACATATATATCTCAGGAGAGCGTCTTGTAATTGCTCCGCAGGAACGATTTGTTCATAATTATATGGTGTGGCTACGCTTACAAGGGATTGGCGATAAGGAGGTTGAAACATATCTACAAAAACATCGCGCCGAAGTGGCCGGATTATTGTACTATCAATTGCAGTCAACTTTGGGTTTTCCTGATCCTAAATTTGAGGAAACATTGAAAAAATTACCAATTGAATACAAAGAATTTTTGCAAAAAGATTTTAGTGCTGAGTTAAAAAAATATCGAATTGATTACATCCTTTCCCCCGAGTCATTTAATACCCAATTGCTGCGTGAAGTACCAACAGCATCGCCGGTATTTACTGTCTCCGGCATGATTATTTATCAGTTACCCTAAGTTTTCATTAAATGCGAAAGCCGAATAGAAAATGTCCATTCGGCTGCTTCTCTCTCCTTTTTGATTGTTTTTTCACTCGGCGACTCGCGTGCGGATTTCACGCGCGATTCGTCCCTCTTTGTATGCCACGGTGTTGACCTGATCCCAGGCTTCATCGCGAAGCTGGACGATGCGCTCCGGTGGGACTGTTGTGTTGACCATAACCGCGTTTTTCCAGTTCATCTGATCTGGATCGAAATCTGGCTGAAGATGGCCATGGTCGAGTGCGTAGCGGAACAGTTGACTCCCTGGGAAGGGAATCGGAATGAAAAACGTGATGTATGGAGCTCCAGCGCTGACCAGTCGTTTGGCCAGTTCAATGCTTTGGCTCATTTCACCTTCTGTCTCATCCGGAAATCCCAACATCATGTTGACCGGACAAGTAATACCTGCCTTGGCTGCGACATTGACCAGCTCGAGTACATCGAGTCGATCGTGTCGCAGTTTGCCTGTAGCGTACTTGTCGAGTATTCGTTGTGAGCCAGATTCAACAGGGAACACGATTTCGTTGAACCCCGCGGAAGCAATCGTTTCGAGGTACTCTTGGTCGGGGTGGAGTTGACCGTCTGAACCAGGCTTGCTCAGATGGACCAGGTTGACCCCGTTCACATTACTGATCTTCAACCCAAGTCCCGTCAATCTACGGAAGATTTCAGTCACTCTCGCTTTCTTGGCCAGGAGACTGTCATCCTCGAAGTAGATGTGAGTCACGCCGAGGTTCTGTAAGATCTCGAATTCCTTCATGACTCGTTCGATGGACTTGAGTCTGAGGGATCCGAGGTTGCCTGCCATGCTGTCATCTCGTCGTTCTTCGCTGACATGGCAGTAAGCGCACCTGAAAGGACACCCGCGCGATGTCATAAGTGGCGCGTAGCGTCGCTGTGTACCAGGCGTAATACTACCATGAGGGGAGTTTACTCCATCGTACTTCTCGAATGGCAGAAGATCCCACGCTGGAAACGGCAGTTGATCAAGATTGGTGTGGTAGGTCGTTGACCTTGTTGGCCGTACGACAGTTTTTCCATCATGTGAAAATACCACCCCGTCGATTTCGTTGAATGAGCGCCCCTGTTGCCAAGTACGCACAATTTCAACGATGGTTCGTTCAGCTTCGCTTAACGCAATGATGTCTACGAAGCCAGTTGTCATGAAGCGATCAGCCATAGCTCGGCCATTTACCCCACCGGCGATCACGAAAGCATTCGGATTTACCTCTTTAGCAATCCGAGCTACCTCCAGTGCCATACGCGTTTGGGGGGTGAAGTTCGAGCTGATGCCGATGATATCGAACTGGCCGCGAGTTAGATACTCGCGAATTCGCTCCGGCGTCATGCCAATGCGGGTGAGACCGTTCGGCTGTAGTACACGGTGGTGGAATGTCTCCTTGAGATCGTCTTCGGGTGTGCCTACTGACGCATCAAGAATTTCCACCTCAATTCCGGCTGCGCGAAGAGCGCCAGCCAGATATAATGGTCCCAATGAACCGTCTGGCCGTGGAATCTCCACGGCCATCAACTGATTGGGTGGGTAGATTAAAACTACCCGCGTATTACTTCTGGACATGCATCCTCCACAAAGACTACGGGGATTATAGGACTAAAATAAACGAAAAGTCAAACATCTGTCTTTATTTTTGTCTTGACGAACAAGTCTTTTTTTTATATAATTTGAGCATTAAATTGTATGAAAGTTGTTATCTTAGCCGCCGGTGAAGGAAGAAGGATGTTACCCTTGACCCTCAAAATTCCCAAGCCATTACTTCGGATTGGTAATAAGACAATTCTTGATTACATTTTTGATGCCCTACCTGAAGAAATTGATAGTGTCATCGTGGTGGTTGGTTATCTCAAGAAAAAAATTCAGCAGCATTTGGGCAATCGTTATCAAGGTCGGTCAATTCGCTACGTTACCCAGTCTATTTTAGATGGTTCAGCTACAGCTCTTTTGACCACTAAAGATTTTTTTTTACCAAGTGAACGGTTTTTGATTATTTATGGCGATGAATTGCCGACTAAACAAGAAGTATCTGATTGTCTAAGTCATGAATTCACTTGGCTTTGTTCCCCGGCTGAGCATCCACGTCAATCCGGTATTGCTACTATCGCATCTGATGGTAGAATAATTGAGGTGATTGAAAAACCTGAAAATCCTATTTCCAATCTTTCTGCGGCGGGTATTATGGTCGTAGATAGTACTATTTTTAATTACAGACCAGTCCAACATTCTAATGGTGAGTTTTATCTAACTTCGCTTATGAACCAATTTCTTCAGTCGCACTCAGTTCAAGTCGTGTATGGTAATATGCGCCCTGCTTTTGTTTCACCTGATGAATTACAAAAAATTTCTTTTTAATTATTTTTTTTATGATCTCAGTTATTTTCCCAGTTTATAATGAGGAGGGATCCGTAGAGGAGCTTCATGGTCGATTAGTTAAAGTTTTGTCTAATCTTGGCGAGCCATATGAGATTATTGCCGTTGATGATGGCTCTTCGGACGGTTCTCGTCAAAAGCTAGTCTCCCTTAATCCAATAACCGTAGTGATGTTATCTAGAAATTTTGGTCAAAACGCGGCGCTTGACGCGGGTTTTCAAGTGGCCATTGGGGATATTGTAGTAACTATTGATGCTGATTTGCAAAATCAACCTGAAGATATTCCCCAGTTGATAGAAAAATTAAGGACAGGTTATGGAGCGGCTGTGGGTTGGCGGAAAAATCGCCGTGATAGCTGGTCGCGGCGTTTATTTTCTCTTGTTGCTAATTGGGTTGTCCGTCGAGTTACCGGTGTTCCACTTCATGATTTTAGTTGTTCGCTTAAAGCTTACCGTCGCGAATTCATTGATGGGGTTCAGTTACTTGGTGAGACATTTATTTTTATGCCGATTTTTGCTTATGATCGTGGCGCGAAACTTATCGAAGTCGAAGTCCAACATAGTAAGCGTTCCAGCGGGGTATCAAAGTATCATATTTCTGGAATGATGTTTGTCTTGTTTGATTTGCTGAGTGTTAAATTTTTGCTCAATTATTTTGCCCGTCCTTTGCGATTTTTTGGCAGTTGGGCAGTGGTATTTTTTGTGTCAGCTCTCTTCGTTTTTGGTGGAGCAGTCACTTTGAAATTGCTTCATCTCAAGGATTTAAGCGTCACTCCCTTACCACTTATTGGCACTATGTTGACTATTTTATCTGTCTTGACATTTATGCTTGGATTTGTAACCGAAATTTTACTACGAATTTATTATAACCAAAAAGATAGCACGCCTTATATGATTTATGAAATCATCAAAAAAAATTAAACCGCGTATTCTTTTGGTAGGCGCGGGTAATTTTGGCCAGCATCACGCGCGAGTGTGGATGAATTTTTTTAAAAAAAAACGAATCAGTTTTTTTGGAATTGTAGAACGGAATGAGCGTACGCGTACATTGTTAGCTCGTACCTACGATGTGCCCATGTATGAAGAAATTACCCCAGACCTTCTTCGGTCAGTAGATGCAGTCGATATCGCCACTCCCGCGGCCAGTCATTATCGATTGGTACATGAATGTTTAAGTTATACAAATGTCTTGGTAGAAAAACCATTGGCCTTGTCATCGAAAGAAGCCCAACAATTGACGGCAAAAGCTCAGCAATCAAATCATTTTCTTATGGTGGGGCATATTTATCGGTTTCATCCTCTTATTAAAAAGTTGGAACAGTTGGTAAGAGAATCATTGAATTCCTTGCGTTATATTGATGCTACGTTTGTGGATACGGTTGCCAATCCCACTATTGATTGTGGTGTCTTGTTGTCCGATCTTCATGCTTTTGATATTTTGGATGCTATTTTGGATCAATCTCCAAAAAGCGTTTATGCACAGACAGCATCTCATAAATCAGAGGATAAATTCGAGAATGATGCCACCATAGTTTTGAACTATAACTCTGGTTTAGATGCTACGATTAAACTTTCTTGGCAACAAGGACCAAAGACACGTCAGATGCGTTTTTTCTTTTCGGACAAACAAATCGTTGTTGATTTCCAAAAGTATAAGATTACTACTCAAACTTCAAAAAAGATAAAGCATTACACTGTCCAGTCCAGACTATCCCCTTTGGGAGTTGAATTATATACATGGCTTAATTGTTTGGAAACAAAAAGTAAACCTATCGTAGACGGACAGCTTGCAACTCGGATTATACGAGTAGTAGAAGCGGCGCAAAAATCTGCTGAAAAAGCAAAACCAATCCAATTTTTATCTTTATGAAACGACCACGAGTTGCTATTATTGGCGCGGGGATATTTGGGATAAGTTGTGCGCTAGAGTTGGCCGATCGTTGCGACGTAGTTATTTTTGAACAAAATGATGACATCATGCGTGGCGGTACCTATGGTAACCAATACCGGCATCATTTGGGTTTTCATTATCCTCGTAGTGCAGCCACGGTTGAACAATGTTTGGGGGCTCAAGACAGTTTTAAAAGTGTTTGGGGAGAATCCATTGATAGTCAGTACCCGGCTTATTATGCCATTGCCAAGGCGGGTACAAAAATTTCAGCCAATGATTTTTTGAATTTTTGCGATCAATTTAAATTATCGTATCAGATTGAATATCCAGGAGAAGAATGGTTGAATCCAGAAGCTGTGGAACTGTGTATCAAGACTGCCGAACCAATCTATAATTATCCGCGTTTACGAACAATGGCGCATAATAAAATTAAAGCTACATCAGGAATATCATTGCGGTTGAGTTCTGAGGTTACGAGTGTTAAACTTTTGGATAATGGAATAAAACAATTGGAAGTTTTGATCAATAAAAATGTCGAAGAAATAAGCGTTGACTACGTGGTCAACGCAATGTATACTAATCACAATTTATTATACCATTGGCTTGGTATCCCAGCTCCTTTGCTGGAGTTTAGATTGAAAGAGCTTGTGGTGATAAAACTGCCGGTTGACCAGTCAGTTGCGGTTACGATAATGGATGGTCAATTTGTTACCATAGTCCCTATGGCCGAGAAAGGGTTGTTTACTTTAGGCGATGTCGGTCGTTCAATTCACGAAATTTCCGTTTCCGCTCACGGCCAGCCTTGGGGAAGGGGAGAACAAGTTAACAAGATTTCTCATTTTCCTGAAATGCAAGAAGCCAATCCTTTTTTTATTCCTCTTATTCGTTCCGCGGAGTACGTCCGTTCAATTTTTACCGTATTGCCGGTGCGTCCTAACACTACTGAAACTGATGAGCGTACTACAACGGTCACTGCCCATGGACATGGCTGTTGGTCAGTTTTTGAAGGAAAAATAGTCACCTGTGTCAGCTTTGCTCGACAAGTAGCTCAAGAATTATTGAGAGGGATATAATTTTGTATTTTTGTATGTCATCAATAGGAATCAAAGAAAAAATCGTCCTCGTCGGTTTTGGCTGGGTAGGCCAAGCCAATGCCTTGTCACTTGTTCGTATGGGGTACGAGGTTTTTTATTATGATGTGGTTGAGCCCAAACATCATTACTCTGATACTTATTATGAAACATACGAGCAAATAAAATCGCTCAAGAATCTTTTGGATATTGATGGTGCGAATACTTGGTACATTGTGTGTATTGGTGATCGAGTGAGTCCTGAAGGTCACCAAGACATTAGTTTGATTGAACGAGCGCTCGAATCCCTGTCTTCAATAAAAGGAAAAATCATTCTACGTTCTACTGTTTTACCGCATCACCTTGAGAATTTGCGTTTTAATTTTTATGTGCCTGAATTTTTGCATGAAGTTCTAGCTGTTGAAGAATGTTTAAACCCATTTTATTTTGTACTGGGAAGTCGTCAGGTGGATGAAATAATGCCTAGTTTTTTGCAAGAATGGGAAAAGCGAGCCTATAAAGTATTCCATGGCACGCCCGAAGAAGCTTCGCATATAAAATATTTATCAAATATTTGGAATGCAGTGCGAATTGCTTTTGTCAATGAATTTGGCGACAGTATTGCCGAGCCTAGGGATGAAGTAGCGCGTCAAAAAATTGAATCAATGCTTGATTTTATTTTGGAACGCCGTAGCTATCTGCGGTATGGTAAAACATATGGCGGACATTGTTTGCCCAAAGATATGCGTGCGTATATTGCACACAAAACCGCAAACAAAAAATTAATTCCGCTTCTTATTGGCGCGCAAACAGCAAACGCGGCACACGAAGCAGTGGCTGAAAAATATCATTTGCCCCAATGGTTTTCTTCTTGGGAAGACCGTGGCCGCGAAGCTGTAATTTCTTCTGTGTTAATTCAGTGGTGGAATTCAGTAAATGCCAACCGTCATATCCAATATGCACGTCGGCATCTTCGCCCAATCCGTCGTTTGGTAGAAAAATTTTTACCAGACCGTACACTCACTCATAACAAAGATTCATGGAATATATGGGCTCGTCAAAATCCGTTGTATTACGCGTTTCCTGATAGTGTGAGCAAACGAAATATTGATGAATTCGAAATTCGAGCAAGTGGCGCGACTGATTACGCGCGCTATATAACCGATGATCCATTATTTAAAACATTTTTGGAACAGAGCAAAAACAAGATAGTTCTGGAAATTGGCGCTGGGGTGGGTAGGCTGACTGAATTTTTGGCGCGTGATTTTGGTCTCGTTCATGCTGTGGACATTTCTTCTCGAATGCTTGATGTGGCGCGTAAACGACTGACTGGTTTTAATAATGTTTCACTTTTTGAAAATCAAGGCAATGACTTGCCTTATCCAGATGCATCGATAGATTTTATTTTTTCCGCTTTGGTTTTCCGCCATTTGCCAAGCATTGTTTTGGTTCGTGATTATTTCCGTGAAATTAAACGCGTGCTTAAGCCTCATGGATTGGCTAAAATTCAATTGCGCACTGGTTTGGAAGCATATCGTTGGCGCTGGTTTTATGGCGTGTCGATGAGTCTAAATGAAACCAAGAAAATGGTCGAGCAACATGGCTTTATTGTTTTGAATATTGAAACAGAGAATGCCAAAAGCCTGTGGCTAGTTATTCAAAAACCAGAATAAATATATGAAAAAAATTCTCATTACGGGTGGAGCAGGCTTTATTGGCTATCATCTGGCAATTCGTCTCTTAATTGATCCGCTAAATCAATTAGTTTTAGTTGATAACTTGCAGCGTGGCAAAATGGACGCGGATTTGGCTGAATTATTAGAAAATGGTCGCGTGGAATTTATTCAAGCTGATTTAACGCAAGAATCATTTTATAAAACTTTGCCCACTGACTTTGATCATGTGTATCACTTGGCGGCAGTCAATGGCACAAAGTGGTTTTATAAAATTCCTGATGAAGTATTGCGGATTAATATCCTATCATTGGTGTATATTTTGGAATGGATCAAGGGTTTGGCCAAAAAACCAAAACTATGTTTTACTTCATCTAACGAAGCCTATGCCGGCGCTTTGGAATCATTTAATCAACTTCCCATTCCTACACCAGAAAATGTCCCCTTGGTAATTAGTGATACTTACAACCCGCGCTGGACATATGCTGGGACAAAATTGATTGGCGAACAATTAGTAATTTTTTATGCGCAAGTCCATAATTTCCCCGCAGTGATTGTGCGTCCGCATAATTTTTATGGTCCGCGGGCAGGCTACGATCATGTGTTGCCTGAATGGTGTGCAAAAATTCGCCAAAAAATGGATCCTTTTGTTTTGTATAGTCCCGACGAAACCCGTACATTTTGCTATATTTCCGACGCGGTCGAGGCCATGCAGATACTTATGGATTCGAGTGTTATGAATAATTCGCCTATTGAAACTGTGCATATCGGCGCCACTGACGAAGTTACGATGCAAGATTTATCCGAAAAATTATTTGCGATTGCTGGCTGGCATCCACAGAATTTGGAAATTAAACCATCACCTGCTGGTAGTGTGAAACGCCGATTGGCTGACATTACTAAGATTAAAAATTTGGTAGGGTGGGAACCCAAGACTTCGCTGGAAGATGGTCTGAAAAAAACCTTTGAATGGTATCAAAAAAATCCAAAGATTAGTTAAAAATTTCTATGTCGTCTCTGGTTTAATTTAGTTTTTGAAAAATTCTTTTATTTTTTCACAAACAGTAAGTACGTCTTCATCGGTTAATGTGTAGGCTGATGGCAGCCATACGGCCTGAGGAGACAAAAGAATGCTTTGGGGAAATAAATCATCAGGTTGTTTATAAGCTAATTGTCGGTGAATAGGGAACCAGTATTTTCGGCTGTCAATACTATTCGTTTTTAAATATTCTACTAATTCATCACGACGTTCAGGAATAAGAGCATCGGTCCACTGAGGCACTTCTTCCGTTCGAAATTTAAATAAGGATAAGTAAGGTAAATCACCAAGATTGGTTTGGTAGAGTTCATGATTCCGTTTCATTCGTTCAATTCGTTTTTTAAGCAAAGTTAATTGACCCAAACCAATAGCAGCTTGCAAATCTGTCATTTTAAAATTATACCCAATCGTATCATGCCTATCATCGCCGCCCGTTCCGCGTGTTGGCCGACCTTGGTCTTTCAGAGGGCGCAAACGGTTGTAGATTTTTTCGTCATTTGTCACAATCAGACCACCTTGGCCAGTGGTAATAGTTTTGTTTGGTGAAAAAGAAAAACAACCAGCCTGGCCAAAGGTTCCTAAATATTGACTGCCTTGTTTGGACATCAAAGCCTCAGCTGCGTCTTCAACTACAAATAAATTATGTCTTGTGGCAAGTGCCATTACTGCGCTCATATCTGCTCCGCGGCCAGTTACATGTACTGGCATGATGGCTTTGGTTTTTGCGGTAATACGTTTTTCTGCTTGTCCGCAATCAATCGTAAATGTAGCGGGATCAACATCAACCAAAATTGGCGTAGCACCGCACAGATCAACCGCGTTGGCAGTGGCAATAAATGTAATATCGGGGACTAATACTTCGTCACCGTGTCCAATTCCCAAAGCTTTTAATGCCAAAAATAATCCGACTGTGCAGCTCGGCGTAGCGATAGCATATTTGGCATTTACTAGAGCAGCAATTTTGGTTTCAAATTGGGTCACGAGTGGCCCTTCATTAATGTAGTTATTATCGAGAGCTTGGGTCAAAAAAATACGTTCAGCCCCTGAACCAACTTGCGGCAACCACCAAGGAATTTTTGCAGGCATACTTTTATTAAATAATTCGTGGTTTGGGCAATGGCATAATGTACTTGCCTTTGTACCCATTTTTTTTCATGATTTTGATGAGTTCTTCGCCAATGTGCCAAGAGAGAATTAAAGCGTATTCAGGCTGGTCGCGGTACAATTCCTCTTCATCGATTACCGGAATATGAGTACCAGGAGTGTAAAGGCCAATCTTGGGCGAACCCTTTTTCTCCACCGCGTAATCGAGCAGTTCATTGGTAATGTGCGAAAAACCCAATAAAGTATTGGCTCGAGCTGGACTGCCAATACCCACAATGTGCGCGCCGTTTTTTTTGCATTTGAGCAAAAGTGCGAGCAGATCATTGCGTACTTTTTGAATTTCCTTTCCCCACGCAATCAATTTTTCCAAACTGTATAAACCAGCTTGCTCTTCGGCTTGAATTAAATTCTTTACTCGGGCGTTCATAGGCTGCTTACCTTTTTTGGCGTATACACGAATTGAGCCGCCGGCCGCGGAAATGCGTTCTGCGTCGATTAAACTCATGTCATATTTGTTAAACAAGATTTGCAATGGTTTGAGCGCATAAAAACGCAAGTGTTCGTGGTAAACAGTGTCAAATTCTTTTTTTTCTACTATATCCAGAAGATATTGGGATTCCGAGACAAAAATGCCGTCGCTTTTGAGTAAGTCACGGACATTACGCATGAGTTCCGGCACATTATTAATATGCGCGAAAACATTGGTCGCGGTAATAACTCGAGCCGATCCATATTTTTTTTTGGCCTTAGTAACACTGGCTTTATCAAAAAAAGTCTGAAACGTTGTAATGCCATTTTTATTGGCATCTTTGGCTGCGTTGGTTGGTTCAATGCCGAGCACCTGCATACCTTTGGCTTTAAAGCCTTTCAGTAGTGTGCCATCATTGGATCCAATATCTACAATTAAATCTTTTGGTTTTAATTCGTATTTTTTTTCCAGTACATCGGCCAATTCCAAAAAATTACGAATAAGCATGCTCGTAAGACCGGTGCGGTAGGGGTAATCGGGAAAAAATACTTTGCCTGGTTCGGGGACATAATCAATTTGAACCAGACTGCAGTTGGAACAGCGAACTAGGTTGAGCGGATATCGTGTTTCAGATTCGTGAAGTTCTTCAGCTCGCAAATATTCTTGCACAATTGGCTGATGACCCAAATTTAGAATATTTTTTAAATTGTCTGCCCTGCAAATTTGGCAGGTAAGACTATAACCAGTGTAGTTATTTTTTTTCATAAATAATAAATTTTTTATCCCCTAAATTAAAACTAGGTGGAGGGAATGGAGCAAAAGTCATGGCTCTAATCCAGTTGCGTATTTGCTCACCATTCCATGACCAATCAATTTCCCCATCACCCGGTAGCCCTTTGGGATAGTATGTTGCTTGGCTTTCATCTTGGGGTACAACGACTATTTCCTTGCCAGTCAGCCACGTTTCCAGAAAATCAGCGAATAATTTTGTTCCGGTAGCAGTGAATTTGTCATACACCGATCTTCCTGTGTCATCAGAGGTAATTTCAAATTGTTCTTGCTTAATGATTGGTCCTGAGTCAATGCCGGCATCCATCCAGTGGATTGTTACGCCCGTGTGCGTTTCGCCATTGAAAATCGCGTGCGCCGTAGAGAAACGACCGCGATATTTAGGCAAAAGAGCCGGATGAATATTGAGCGTGCCGAGTCGAGGAACTGCCAAAACTTCGGGGGGAATTATTTGCATCCCACCAATACAAAAAATAATATCTGGTTGTATGTCTTGAATTTTTTTGACAATTGTTTCGTCGCGAACTTTGGTGTCGCGAATGAGGGGTAGATCCAAGGTAGTGGCAATTTTCATCAAAGATTCATACCAAGTATCCTCTCCCGTATCATCCAGATTAGGAATAACAATTTCTGGTCGTACACCATGTTCGACCAGTAACCGCAGACAGTTTGCGCCAATTTGTTTTCCACCAACAAAGATGCATTTTTCCATAAAAAAAACTTACAAAAACTCATTAAAGTATAGCCAAAACCGGCAGAGGTGTCAATATAATTTTGGACTTTTCTGATTGACATTCAGAAGAAATCAAGGATATACTATCCTGATTAAACTCTCGGGAAATTATGCCGATATGAAAATATTTTTTATTACTTCAAAACTTAATTTCGTTAGTGCTGGCGGCTCGGTGGAGGAGTTTGATCTTATTATCAAGACGCTTCAGAAGTGGGAAAATGAAGTAACGGTTATCACGGTATTTTCGGAATTCAATGATATCCCAACTACATTGTCGTATTCTTTGATTCAGGAAAATATAGTACCCCGCAGTCTATGGGGAATTCAAAAAGGTATTTTTAAAATTTTACAAAAATATGAATCCCAGGCCGATGTGTTTCATCTCGATGGCCACTTATTTTTATTTGGCGCTGGCGCCTATCGCCGTTGGGGTGGAAAAATCCCTGTTTCTGCGTTTTTTAATCGTGAACTAACTTCCTGGCCTGAGCTTATATCAGTATTTTTTGGTCGCTCATCGTATTCACTATTCAAAAAAATGAAAAGAGGACTGCGTTATGTGGCTGAGCGATATATTGGTATGTTTCTGGCCAATGGAATTGATTTAACGACTTTCATTAGTCCTTTTTTCCAACAAGCTTATGAAGATTTTGGTCTAAGAAAAAAAAGTAATTCTTTGGTCATCGGCGATCCGATTGATTGGCGGGGAATTATGAAAAATAATTCTATTTCTTCAGAATTTTATTGTGCGAGAAATAAAATTAGGCAACCAATTACTTTATTTTATTCAAGTCGAATGGCGGCAGGTAAGGGTTTTGACGTACTGCTAAAAGGTTTTTCTGAAATTAAAAAAAAAGAAAATTTTCGTTTAGTTTTGGGTGGGAATGGTCCGGAAGAAAAAAAGGTCCGAGCCATGATACAGGATTTACAATTGACGCCGTATGTTGATTTATTGGGCTGGGTTTCCAAAGAACGACTGTACGAACTTCACAAGACAGTAGATATATTTATTCAGGCTGATTGGATGCCAATTGGTACGTCTATTTCTTTGGTCTACGCAATGGCTTTTGGCATCCCTTCAATTTTACCGGCTGGAGGAGGTTTAGCATGGATGGCTGGGGACTGCGCGCTTTATTTTTCTCGATATAATACGAAGGAATTGGCTCAAGCAATCGAAAAACTAGGGAATGATCCAGAACTCAGAAGTCAGTTATCTAGGAACTGTTATCGCAGATTAGCTCGACCACAATTTGATTATGAATATCAAATAAACCTTCTTTATCAGGAAATGGGTAAACTAAAAAATGAATTATGAGTAATAGTCCCGCGACTACGGGCTTACACAGCAAGACCATTAAAGGTGCTCAATGGTTATTGGTAGATAATATCTTGCAGAAAGTACTTAATATCGTAACTTTTCTTGTTTTGGCGCATAAATTGTTGCCCGCGGATTATGGTGTTATGGCCGTACTTTTTATGGTGACGGGATTTTTTGACATGGTCACAACCCCGGGATTTGAAAAGGCTTTACTACAACGTCCGCGTGAAGAAACCATTCGCTATTTGGATACCGCTTGGACGTTTCACCTCATAAAGTCCTTCTTTATATCATTTTTTATTTTTTTGGCAGCTCCGCTGATAGTTGATTTTTTTCACATTGAAAGTTTTGTAAAAATAATCCAAGTTGGTGCTTGGCTTATTTTTATTGGTAGTCTGGGTAATAGTCAACAATTATATTTTTTTAAAGATTTTCAATACCACAAGATATTTTATCGTGATATAGGTTCTCAAATTAGTTATATGGCGGTGGCTTTTTTCTGGATTGTCTTTGTCGAGGCCTCAGTGTGGGCTCTTCTCATGGGGCATATGGCACGCTACGCCACAGGAGTCATTCTAACGTACGTTCTTAGTTCAGAAAGATCCCACTTTTCATTTGAGTTTAAAAAATTACGTGATTTGTTTAACTATAGTAAATGGGTAATGGGACAAAATGTCGTAGGCTATGTTTTGGGAATTTTGGATACGATATATATTGGTCGACTTCTCGATTCAGCTCGACTTGGTTTGTACACCAAGGCGCGTGATCTTTCATTTAGTGTTGTCGCTCCGTTTTTTAATATTCTCAATAAGATTGGTTTAACGGTTTATGCTGAAATTCAAGACAAGAATGCCAAATTGCAAGAAGGGTTTCTTCGTTCCCTTGATATTATGTTGGGGATCACTATCCCTGTATTTTTTTTACTGTTAGCCGAAGGGGGAATGATTGTTAATGTACTTCTTGGATCACGATGGCTAGGAATTGTTGTGCCGCTTAAAATTTTAGCCGGAGCAACAATTTTTAGTAGTTTAGTTACTATCACAAAACCGATTTTTGATGGAATTGGACGGCCGGATATTAATTTTAAATTAAATATAATTCAGTTGTTGGCTTCGTTGTTGTTTATTTTTGTTGGTATCAAATATTTTGGATTAAATGGAGTGGCTTGGGCAATGGCTGCTATCTGGTTTTTGCTTTCGGCAGTTTGTATATTGACGCTTAAGTCGATTCTTAAACTTGGTGCGGTAATGATGTGGCCGACTATTGCTACATTGGGCGGAGCATTGTTTACAACTTTGGGTATTGCCGTACCGATGTATTTACTACGCATGCGTTACGAACATAATCCACTTCTGGTGATTGGTTGGTTAGTTGGGTTGGCAATAGTGTATTTTTTTTCAATCAAAATAATTGGCCAACGATTTTCTCGTGGGCCATGGCAAACGTGGTTGTCGCTGTGGCATGAAGTCAAACGTTCAACTATTAACGTTTCTGTTTGAAGAAGATTATTTTTGTACCAGATTGAGTTTTTGTGCCAGGAGTAACACCATGGACTGTAGGCCGATTTTTTTCTTTTCATGGTCTGGTTCGTACTCCCAGAGCTGAGTCATATTGATAGGAATTGATTCGTCGAGAATTGCCTGTACAAAACGGATGACTTCATCCTCATTATAGACAAAATTGTTCAGTTGTTCCTGAACAAGGTATGGAAGTTCCTTCATGGTTGGACATTTTTTTACACTACTTAGAAATTTGTAAAATTGATTGCCAAACATTATGACTGGTTTTTTGAGGAGAGTTGCTTCCCAGCCAACGGTTCCGGTTATTGTGGTAATAAGACGGGCGTATGGGATAATATCAAAACTACTTATTCTCGGATTAATAAGTTTTACATTAGGATTTTTTTTAAGAGCCTTATAAAAACTACGGGGGCGAAATTCCACCATGGCAGGATGTTCTTTGATATACAGTTTATAATGGACGGGTAGCGAGTGAGCAATTTGGTTTATAAGATTGAGTTGGTTGGTGTGCCATGGGGCTTGCAATAAAAGAGCAATTTCTGGTTCATAATGCAAGGGGAAAAAAGCAAAATCTTCTTCTGGATTGAATTCATCATAGAGGTCATTCACGCCAATTGCGTTGCGTATTTTTCGTTTTATATGGTCAACAAGATAGTATGCTGGGTGCGTATCATAGGAATAATCATGGTTTTTTCTCTGTTCCCTATACTGAGTTAATATTTCTTTGTACCAATTCACTGAACGAAGTAGCTTTGCTGGTCGTAAAAATTGAAATTGACTTGACCGAGTAGTGTTTTTGAGGTAGTTAGGGATTGCTGGCGAGTAAGCTTTTGGTTTATTGCGAAATTCAGCCAGAAAGTCAGTGGCTGATTTGAAGAAATCCAATGGTTTGTCTTTGTATAATTCGTACAAAGATTCGGCACCGGTAAAAGAATCATATTCCTCACTAATAAGATAGCGGGTTCCCGTACAGGTAGGCAGAGTCACCAAGGTCTTTATACCCATTTTTTTGGCCATTTCCCATAAGAGCAAGTTACCCAATCCGCCAACAACGGAAGCAAATACAAAATCTGGTTTTTCTTCTATGAGCATAGTTTCAATCGTCCTGGCGTGCACTTGCAGAATACGAAGCATGGTTTCGTGGTCAAATGGTGGTTGGTCATAAGGATATTCTCTAACTAGTTGATTGGACATGAGAATTCGGTCAATCGTCAAGTAAGGCCAGAGATTAGGGATGCCGTATGTTTCTTCGAGATAAGCTAGATATTTTTTGTCGACTTTCTCCTCTTTATATTTTTTGTGAATGTCTTCATCAAGAAGAAGTGTGCCATAGTTAATATCTTTTTGTGAGCGCAAAAAATCATAACTGGAGCGCTGGTATACATATCCACAAAAATCAGTTACTCCATATTGTTCTTTGAGACTTCTGATAATTGCATGTCCCAAATAGGCAAATCGGCGTTGAAGAAGAAAGCATCCTTTCATAGTAAAATGAAAATAATTTACTGGTCTATGATAACTAAAGCAACATGATAAGTCAATCGGCTTGTCGGTTGACAAGGGGTTATGTTATTATAAGTTTGAATTAAAAATTATGTATCAAAAATTCCCCCAAAAGATTGTTGCCACTATTGAAGCCCGAATGACATCTTCCCGTTTGCCGGGCAAAGTCATGTTGCCCCTCGCAGGCAAGCCTTCCACTGAGCGTCTTATTGAGCGGCTCAAACGAAGCGCGTATATTGATGAAATAATCATTGCGACTACTGTGAACGTGGCTGATGATATTTTGGAAGAATTAGCTAACTGTCTCAGGGTCAAATGTTTTAGAGGAAGCGAAGAAGATGTTTTGGGACGAGTACTCGCGGCCGCCGAAGCCAATAAGGCTGAGATTATTGTCGAAGTCACCGGTGATTGTCCCTTGGTTGACCACCGACTCATTGACCGTGGAATTGAAGAGTTTTTTAACCGAAAGATTGATTATGCCTCCAATATCATTCCCGTGACTTTCCCTATTGGTTTTGATGTTCAGGTTTTTCCCACCAAAGTTTTGGCTGAAGTTGCTCGCCTCACAACTGATCCAGTTGACCGAGTTCACGTCTCGTATTATATTTATAATCATCCGGAGCAGTATCGTCTGTATAATTGGTCGGCTGAAGGCGAATATTATTGGCCGGAGCTTCGGGTAACTTTGGATGAAAAAGCCGATTATGAACTTTTAAAAATAATTTTTGAGCGTTTATTGCCAATTAATGAGGACTTTACAGCTTTGGAAGTAATCAAATTTTTGCGAGCCAATCCAAAACTATTAGATATTAATAAACATGTCAGACAAAAAGAAATTGATGAAGAATAAGTATAAGGCTGTAATTATTGGTGCTGGCCGGATTGCGGCTGGTTTTGATACGCCAAAAAGTAAGGCGGTATTGACACATGCCCATGCGTATACACTTCATTCATCTGTGGATTTGGCAGGAATATGTGATACTGATCATGAAAAAACAAGAGCAAAGGCCAAAAAATGGTCAATACGGGCTTTCGATAATCTGGCCGAGATGTGCATACATGTTAAGCCTGATATCATAAGTGTTTGTACTCCGGATGAAACTCATTTTGAAGTATTGAAAACAATTTTAAAATATTCTCCGAAATTAGTTATTTGCGAAAAGCCCGTTACAATTAACATTGACCATACTAAAAAAATTATTGGTTTATATAAACGAGAGCGGATTCCACTTTTGGTAAATTATTCACGTCGTTTTGATACGACAGTTCAAAATTTTAAGGCTAAAATTGAATCAGGCGAGTATGGTAAGGTTCTAGGAGCCACAGGTATTTATACTAAAGGCATCTTGCATAATGGTTCGCACATGATTGATTTGGTTCAGTATTTATTTGGTGAAATTAATGCGAAAATTAATGCACTATATTCCCAGTCAGATTATTTGCCAACGGATAAAACAGTTTCGGCCTTTTTACAATTTAAAAATTGTCCGCAGTTTTTTTTAATGGGCAGTGATGAGCGCTCGTATAGTATTTTTGAACTAGATATTTTATTTGCCAAAAAACGGATACGATTCTTGGAGTCTGGTTTTTATGTTTCTGAACAAAATCTATTTTCTGACCCTCTGTATAGTGGGTATACTGTATTAGATAAACCAATCATTCGGACTACAAATTTGTCTACAGCTCTATCTTGTCTAGTTGAAAATGCTGTGGAACATTTGGAAACTGGCGCCCCTCTTTTGTGTGATGGTGCCGATGCTTACAAAACTCAAGTCGTCTGTTCAAAAATTTTAAAAAAACTTTAAAAATAATATGTCAGAGTTAGCAATTTTTGGGGGTAAACCAGTGAGAAAGAAATTATTTCCAGCCTATACGTTTATTGGTATTGAAGAAAAAGCAGCCGTTAATCGGGTGATGGACTCTGGAGTTCTATCTCGTTTTTTAGGATGCTGGCATCCAGATTTTTACGGTGGCACTGAGATCCAGGCATTTGAAAAAGAATGGGCCGAATATATGGGAATAAAACATGCGATTGCAGTTAATTCCTGTACTTCGGGCTTGCAAGCTGCGGTTGGTGCGTTGGGAATTTCACCGGGTGATGAGGTGATCGTATCTCCTTTTACTATGGCCGCGTCAGCTACCGCTCCGCTTTTGTACGGGGGCATACCAGTATTCGCGGATATTGAACCAGAATATTTTTGTTTAGATGTGGAATCAGTGCGGCAGAAAATTACTGTAAGAACCAAAGCAATAATCGTAGTAGATATTTTTGGCCAGCCCTATAATGTTCAGGCCTTGAATGTCCTTGCTAAAGAATATAATATTCCCATTATTGAAGATTGTGCCCAAGGTCCTGGCGCTCAGTTTCAAGGTCGTTACGCTGGGACTTTGGCTGATATTGGGGTTTATTCACTCAACTACCATAAACATATTCACACTGGCGAAGGCGGAATGATTGTTACTAATAATGACGATCTGGCAGAACGCATGCGTTTGATTCGTAATCATGCCGAAGCTGTTGTTGAAGATAAAGGCACTGAAGATTTGGTAAATATGGTAGGCTTTAATTTTCGTTTAACTGAGCTTCAGGCTGCGATTGGGCGTGAACAATTAAAAAAATTAAAAACTCTTTTTGACGAACGAATTAAAAATTGTAATTATTTAAATGAACAGCTATCAAAAATTCCTGGAATTCGTAGTCCAGGATTAAGACCTGACGCCACCCATGCTTATTATTTGCATCCGTTTTTATTTGATGAAGCAAAAGTCGGTGTTCACCGAGACATATTTATCAATGCGGTTAAAGCAGAACTTCCAGCCACAGCATTGCGCGAATTAGAAGGTCAGCAAATTGGTGTTGGATATACTAAGCCTTTGTATTTATTGCCACTCTTTCAGAAACAAATTGCCATCGGCTCCAAAGGTTTTCCCTTTACGACTGCTTCACATCTTTTGTCGTACGAGAAGGGACTATGTCCAGTGGCTGAAGATTTGTATGAGAAAAAATTATTCACCCATGAGTTTATGCGTCCGCCAGCTACTCGAGAGGATCTTAACGATGTGATCAGGGCTTTTCAGAAAGTATATGAGCACCGTAATGAATTAATTTTTTAAATATGCGTAACCCGTTTTTAATTGGTGAACAAATATATCTTCGTACTATCGAACCAAACGATTTGAATGAAGAATATATTTCTTGGTTCAATGATCCGGAAGTTTGCCGCTTCAATGATCATCATCGTTTTCCCATGTATCGCGAAAGACTTGAGGATTACTATGATTCAGTCATAAAATCAAATAGTGCGATAGTTCTAGCTATTATTACTCAGGGTACTGATGAACATATTGGTAATGTATCATTACAAGGTATTGACCTTGTCAATCGTTCTGCCGAGTTTGCGCTTATCATAGGAAATAAATTTTGGTGGGGAAAAGGTGTTGGCAGAGAGGTTGGAAGATTAATGTTGCAACATGGCTTTGAAAATTTACACCTCCACCGAATTTATTGTGGGACAGCTAGTGATAACGAAGGAATGAAAAAATTAGCCCTTGCCCTTGGTTTTATTGAAGAAGGTAAGGCACGCGAGGCTTTATTCAAAAATGGTGAATATCGTAATCTTCTTACGTATAGTATTTTGGAACATGAATTCAGCTTCTAAAATATTAGTAGTTTGCCATGACGCTGGTGGTGCAGAAATAGTATCTTGTTTTGTGGCGGCTCAAATTGATCCAGATAATTTTATATGCCTTATCGCTGGTCCAGCTATACCTATTTTTAAACACCACGGAGTAAAAGTTATACCTATTCAAGAAAATCAGTCAGGAGAACACATTCTGGATGCATATCCAAACGTTAAGTATGTATTGACTGGTTCAAGTTGGTCAACCGCTCTTGAACTTGGTGTTATTAGTGCGGCTAAAAAAAGAAATATTCCCACAAGTCTTTTTCTTGATCATTGGGTAAATTATCGTGAACGTTTTGGTTTTCCAAAACCAGGCTGGGAAGCCCATCTACCGGATGAATTAATCATGGGAGATAGCTATGCTTTTGAAATTGCCAAGAATTTTTTTCCAGATAAAAATATTCGTTTAGAACCAAATCATTATTTCGATTATATTAAAGAGCGCGCCAAAGTTATGCAGGACTTCTATAGTGAAGAAGCAGGGACTATTTTGTGGATTAGTGAGCCATTTAGTCAACCAATCAATGTCTTTGGTGATAAAGCCGAAAACTCAGTAACTGAGTATGATATTTTAAGTGGCCTCCTGGAAATAATTAATAAAGATAATCGATTCCTCAAGTTTAAAATTCGTTTACACCCTTCAGAATCTGGAGAGAAATATAGGAAATTAATGAAACAAAAAGCCTCGGGTCTCTCCTGTACGCTTTCTACTGAAACTGAATTGTTGGTTGATATTTTTGAAGCTAACTATATTATTGGTATTGAAAGTATGGCTTTAGTAGTGGCGATGTTGGCAGGGAAACCTGTGGCGAGCTTTGTTCCTGATGTAGAGTACATCTGCCCTTTGCCCTTTTCAGGGATTAAAAAAATTAATTCCGAACATGATTTAAGTCTTTTTTTGGCTTAGTTGCTGACTTTGGGTCAAGTCTGCATAAGTTAACATACATCCTGCACTCCTTGGAAACCCAAGGACTATGCAAGTACACCGACTATCGTATGGAGTAA
>Ga0155111_111_pt1 | contig 9437 bp, 9 predicted proteins | sample RifCSPhighO2_01_FD_106079 | JGI IMG/M metagenome (GOLD analysis project Ga0155111, IMG submission 106079) | Candidatus Magasanikbacteria bacterium RIFCSPHIGHO2_01_FULL_41_23
ATTTTTTGAAGAATGAAACTGGAAATAAAAAGTCCAAACAAGAGCGTATTAAAAATATACAGGCCTATGTAGAAAAGTATCTTTCTAGAGAACTGACGTATGAAGAAATTGAAAAAATATGTCCCGACGAAATCATTAAATATGAAAGGCTGAAAAGCGATATATTCAACTTGATGAAACAGGCAGATTCTGTGGCAACGAGCATAAGAGATAAGATAAAAAGTTATGAGGAAAACTAAAAAACTAAAAGCTATAGACTTGTTCGCAGGCATCGGCGGAATCCGGATGGGTTTTGAATCCACCGGATTTGAAACAATATACGCGAACGACTCTGATAAAAAAGCTGCGGAAACATACCGCTTAAATTTTGGAGATATCCATGAGGCCAACCTTTTCGACGTTATCGCCGCCAGAGACATGAGGCCGATTCCGAAGCGATTCGATATCCTGCTGGGAGGTTTCCCGTGCCAGCCGTTTTCCGTCGCGGGGCACAAGCGCGGCTTTGCCGATAAAGGCAGAGGAGATCTCCTTTTCGGAGTAATTGAGATACTTAAAACAAGAAAGCCGAAAGCGGTGTTTCTTGAGAATGTAAAACATTTGAAAAATCATGATGATGAAAAAACATTCAAGCGGATACAGGATGAGCTGAAGAAGGCCGGATACTATATGAAAGCGGAAGTGATGAATAGTATGACGCACGGCAATGTCCCTCAGACCAGAGAGCGGATTTATATTGTAGGATTCCGATCTCCTAGAACGCTTATGAAATTCCACTTTCCGGACAAAATGGCACTAACGAAAACGATGGCAAGCATTCTGGAAAAAGGCGCGGAGGAAAACTATTACTATTCCGATAGATATCCAGAAATTTATCCGAAATTAAAGGCGGCCGTTAAACACCGAGACCGTTTCTACCAGTACCGCCGCATCTATGTGCGCGAGAACAAAAATGGCGTATGTCCGACGCTTACCGCCAGCATGGGCGAAGGCGGGCACAATGTTCCTATAATTAGGGACTCAAAAGGCATCAGAAAACTCACGCCTCGGGAATGCGCAAGACTGCAGGGTTTTCCTGAATCATTCTTATTGCCCAGAACTCAAGCAAATGCGCATCTCTATAAGCAGATCGGCAATTCGGTATCTGTGCCTGTCGTTTCGCGCATCGCTGAAAATATCCGCATCGCTCTCGAATCATAAATATATGTCGGATGTTTTTTCAAAAGAAAAGCGGAGCGAGATCATGTCCCGCATCCGCGCTAAAAATACCGGGATCGAGAAAACGGTTTTCTCGTATCTTCGTAAACGAAAAGTACATTTCTGCAAACATTACGATCGGATCCCCGGAAAGCCGGACATTGCGCTACCCTCTGAAAAGAAAGCCGTTTTTATAAACGGCGATTTCTGGCATGGCTATCGTTTTGGAACGTGGAAACAGCGGATCCCCAAAAAATACTGGAGAGATAAAATCGAATCGAATATCGCGAGAGACAAAAAGAGATATGCCGCGATGAAAAAGAGAGGATGGAAAATCTTAAAAGTGTGGGGCCATGATGTAATGAAGCGCCCTGAAGAAGCCTGCAAGAAAATAGAAAAATTCCTGAGATCAAAGCGATAAAACCCCCTTCTGGGGGTTTTATCGCAGCTATTGACACCCTGTATCGTAGGAGCTAGTATTGACATCAACAATCATCCAGTTATAAAATAGCTGCAAAGCTGCAAAATATGGATAAAAGAAAAGACAATTTTAAAAGGCTCGCGGAGGCCAGAACTAAAGAGGTTCTGCGCCGCCTTAAAATCCTTGGAAACTGCGGAAACCGCAGCCATTACGACTATACTGAGGAACAGGTAAATAAGATATTCGCTGAGGTGGAAAAGAAACTAAGGGAGACGAAGGCGAAATTCACTTTCCCTCACAAAGATAACGACTTCAAGCTATAAACTATGGCAAAACTCGAAAAAAAATCTAGCGGATCAAAGACTCAAGCGGAAACACTCTGCTGGTATTTTCCTAGCACTGATCACGGCGAAAACGATGGATTCGCCGATTCTCTTTTGGAATACTTCCAAGGAGACCATGAAAAATACATCGCACGGGAAACGATACAAAACGCCGTAGATGCCAGACTCGACTACGACAAACCTGTTTCCGTGGTTTTCGAGCGGCTATCTATTCCAGCAAGCTCTTTGCCAGGCCACGGAGAGTTCCTCAATAGACTGAACCGCTGCTTTGCATTCATTAAAGGCCAAGATAAGGCAGAGCAATTTTTCAACTCAGCAATTGCGATAGTAAAAGGGGGAAAGCTGCCCTTGTTGCGGATCAGCGATTTTAACACAGTTGGGTTGTCAGGCGCAGACGATGACGTAGACGGAAACTGGTACAGGTTGGTAAAAGCAGCAGGCACCAGCTCTCCAAAAGGAGTGGCTGGCGGCTCATTCGGCATTGGGAAAGGAGCGCCGATCGCGGCATCTACTCTCAGAACAGTTTTTTATTCAAGCGTGAACGATAAAGGTGAAGCAGTATTCCAAGGAAAGGCGCGACTGGTTAGCCATCATGATGAAGATAGAGATGTCCGCCAGGGCGTCGGTTTCTTCGGTATCAGCGGGTATAAAGCCGTAAGAAACGCGGATGTCGTCCCAGAATTGTTTAAGCGGTCAGAACGCGGGACTGATATTTTGATTACTGGATACAAATCGGGCGAGGATTGGCAGCGCAAATTGATAAAATCCGTGCTGCACAATTTTTGGCTTTCGATATTGCACGGCGACCTTGAAGTGACGGTAAAGAATGGTTCGGAAAAAACGATCACGAAGGAGAATCTGAGAGACTGCCTTGAGGAATATGATGCTGAGGACGCGAAATTCTTTTTCGAAGCAGTTTCAAATTGGACCCAGAAATTCGAGCAGGATTTGAAATATCTAGGCAAGGTATCGCTATTCGTAAGAAAGCAAGAGAATTATCCCGGCAAGGTGATGATGGCAAGAAAGCCGAAAATGCTAGTTTGGGAGAAACCGTATCGAGTCTTAAGAGAGCCTTATGCCGGAGTTTTTATCTGTAGCAACGATAAGGGTAACGATCTACTGCGTGATCTTGAACCGCCCGCACATGACAAGTGGGATAGAGACCGTGCCGTAAACGGCTGGGCCGCAATGAAGGAATTAGATGATTTTATAAAACAATCCCTAAAAAGCATGGGCGAAGCCATTACAAGCGAACCTCAAGATATACCTGGTCTTGATCGCTATCTTCCAGACAGCGAGGACAGAGACTATATGCCACAGCACGGTCCTGATCCAATTGATCCTTCTGAACTGTTCGGCGAGGAAGAAAGCGGACGCGAAGTCGGAGCTGAAAAAGAGCCTGCGGATGCGGAAATCGAAACTGTAATCAGAAAAGGAATCGTAACTAATAAATCCGCTGGCACAGTAAAGCCAACGCCGCCCAAGGGCCCTGGGGAAGGGCCACGTGGACGGCCAACCGGAGAGGAAGGCGGAGAAAAAGAGGGAGCGCGAATAAAGACTTCGAGCATCAGCTTCAGGAGCTTTGTTCAAAAGTCCGAAGGCGGTTTCGAATACCACTTTGTAATTACAGGACGCGATGATTGCGAAGGGGCTATCCGCCTGGTTGCCGTCGGCGACGATGGAAACTATCCAGTCGATATTAAATCCGCGACGGAAACGGCATCGGGCAAGAAGTACAAAATCGGTGATTCGATGATTATGGATTTGTCCGTAAAAAACGGGAAGTCTTTGAAGCTTACTGTGCAGCTTGCATCTAAGAAAAAATATGCGCTAGGCATAGAAAATTATGAGGGTTAACACTAAATCATATCCGCATCCGGTCTTAGGCAACGGGGACGACCTCGGCGGGTTTTTTAAAGTGGAGTTCAAATACGAACTCGGCAAAGAAGAGATCGCGCTGAATCCAACGTTCAGTTTGAAAAATACTGCCATTGAAGAGCTTTTGAAAAAGGAGAAGGCATCCTTCATTTCCGAAGTGGAATGCCGAGGTACCTTTTTTAGGACAAGCTTCTCAACCAGAAAGCAGTTCGATCGATTTACGCTTCCCTCTAGGGTTCTCAGAGAGCGCGTAACAATCGGTTTTTACATATGCGCTGACCAGAATCTTCCGAGCTATCGTCCCTCAGAATCGCACCCTGACTATGAAGGGGTAGAATTTGATATTGAGGCTGGGGATGTTCTTGCTGTTGGCGGATACTGTTCTTTCATCGCAGAGAAGAGCTTCGACCCCTTAAGGCCGCCCGTTTCTTCTTTTATGTCCATTATGCAAGGCAATCATCATGAAGGGCCGATGCTTGTTGATTACGAAACCGACAAGATTACTATCATTCTCTCAAAAGACGATTGGAAAAATTATTTAGAGGTGCGCGGGCAGAAACTTGCAGAGGGAATCCTCCATGCTTCAATAGTATTTCCGACACTCATAGATGCCATTCACCAAGTTCAGAATCCTAACAGCGACTACGAGGGAATGAATTGGTTCGGCAAAGTTGAGACGATACTTGACGCAAAGGGGCTGCGGGATAAAGAACCCTTCGAGGCCGCGCAGAAGATACTCGAAAATCCGGCAAGCAGAAGCTTCCGCGGAATCGGATCGCTGCTTGAAGTAACCAATGATCAAGAATATGAATAAAAACAAATTCCAAAAAATATTCAAAAGGGCAACGGTGGAGCAGATGCGAGTGGATTTGCACTCCGGACATTCTCTGAAAGGATATTTTGAGGCATCGTATCCTATAAAAGAACGGGGGCTCCTGACTTCAACCATTGAAACGCCGGGTAAGTTGCCGGCTCTTAAAGCGCCGAAGAAAGACCCTGTTTCAGCTGATGTGGAGAACTCCATAGCGCTACACGGGTATTATGGCGACCTCGACGAGACCCAGGCATCAGATCCCCGCCTATGGGCTTACCTTAGCCATGTAGAATTCAGGAAATATACGCTCGCCCGCTGGGGATTGGACGGCCACTATTCAGATCTGAAAGACGGCGCTTCAAAAAAGAGGGCGATAAACCAGCTTATGGAACACTGGTTCGTCAGCGGAAATGATCGCGACCTGCGGCGGCATGCTATTGCCCGGCTCTGGTGGGCATCGCATCTTACATATGCTCCGTGGGAAAAAGACCCGGAATTCTTCGGTGATTTAAAAAATAAAGACCCTTATTTTTATACGCGAATTTTGCTTTCGACGCAGGATATTTATCAGCAAGTACTTGAGCGGGCAATGGGACGCTCAAGTCATGTACTAATCACCGTACTCGACTATCTCGGGAAGAATAAGGAGTTCGCACAATCGCGCGAGAATGTTAGGAGCTTAATGAAGGAATTAAATCTTGTTTACGGAACAAAAAAGATTATCACGCTTAATCGGCCAGCGCTTGAGAATCTTATTTCAAGGGTCGCTTCTGAAATTACCGATTGATTGGCGCATCGCTAAGGTTCATGGCCGACGAATCACCGGAAATCATTGATTTTAAAATATGCCTAAAGATCTAAGCAAAAAAAGCAATATCGCAATATGGAAAATTGATACCAGCATCGACAATTTTTTGGGTAAAAGCGCGGATGAAGCCCTAGACATGATTAAGGCTTCTTATACAAAAAGAAAGCTGGATGTTTTGGAGTTGAAAAACGATTCGTATGAAGGCAAAAAAGTGAAAGTTTTTCACACGGAAAGATTTTCGGATGGCTGGTCTCAGTTCTTGAGAACCCTTTTACCAGATAGTCTTACTGATGAAAAAAAGCAAAAAATCTTTCACGGTATCAATAAAGACCTTATTCTTTTTGTTTATGATGATAAAAATATTTTTGCCATCACCAGCGGCGCAGGATACTTTATAATTCAAAATTATATAGACGAGAGATTTCCTTTCGAGGTGGCGAAGCGAATGCTAACGGGTGGGTTCAAAAGCGCGGAAATGCGCGACTTAACCGGACTCATATATTCACAGTCAAGAAATTTTAGGCGAAACTATAATTTTTCTCGCCGGGAGGCCTTTGGAAAGGTTTGGAAAAAACTAACCGGCAAGGTGGACAGCGGTGTTCTAAAAAATAGCGAGTTCATTGCCGACTTTATTAGCGAAGATGGCAAAAAAACTTTTAATGCCGATATAAAGTCATCTTTCACCTTTCGGAAAACGGTTAGTCTAGATGATGTGCTTAGTGTAATGAAAGAAATAGAGCAATTACTGGTAAAAAATCCGACGGACGATCAAAAGAGGGCATTTAGTTTTCTCGACACTCTGAAAGAAATAACGAACAAAAAAGTTAAAGAGAAGCTTCGCGACGCACTACTTAACAAGCTATATGAGTTTATTGCTTCGACGAACAATGATTCGGATTTTGATTTTTGTCATTCAAAGGAGATGGTTACATTTTTGCATGGTGGCCTTTTTAAAATTGCGGACGGCCTATCATGGGATCAAGCCCCCTCTGCATCCGACGTCCTTATAAAGCTACGCGATGCGGGTATTAAATTTATTGACAAGAGCGACTTCGTGAAATTCAAAGAAAGCTTTCTTAAACTGTCCTTATCTTTTACTGGAGACGATGAAGACGGCCTCCCGTTTACTGATGATTTATGGAAGTATTTTCATGGCGAAATTGACCTTAACGGCAAAAAATACTTTTTTATTGACGGAAAATGGTATGAGGTCGTAGGAGATTTTCTCAAGAGACTCGCCGAGGATTTTCAAGAAGAGGTATTTGGCGAGAAAGCTATTTTGATTTCGGATATTCCATTTATATCATGGGGTGTGCAGGATGAGGGTGAATTCAATAAGGCACAAGCAAAAGAGAGCGGGTTCTATATCGGAGATAAGATTTTCCTTAAACAAAGCGAGAAGGGCAAAATTGAATTATTTGATCTTATTTTTACTAAAGACGATAGGACGTATTTGATTCAAGTTAAAGATGGGTTTGGTGCATCAATTCGAGATGCGTGTTCGCAAGTTCAAATGGCGGCTGAAATTATAGAAAATTCCCTTGTTTCTAACAATAACAGCGAGCTGGAGAGCTACTATGAAGAATTTAATAAATCAAACACTGGCGTAAGTAAGAATGAGTTTTTTAAACTACTGAAAAAGAATCGGCAATATGTTCTGGCTTTTTCTACAAAAGACGCCTTTACAAAAGCCAATTTTTTAGCGAAAAAATTTCAATCTGAAATAGCAAGGTTTGAAGTCCTCGGTCTATCTCACGAGTTCCGAGCAAATGTGCGACAATTTCAGATCGCGCACATCAAAAAATCATAGTTTTGTGGAAGTCGAATTAAACTAATCATTTATGTATGGCAAACAATAACCAAACCGACAAAATAAAATGTCCCGAATGTAATGCCTTGATTCCGATCACGGAGACTTTGCAGCACCAGTTAACGGAAACTGTCCGTAAAGAATATGAAGAAAAATTGGCAGAACAGAAACACGCGCTTTCAAAGCAACAAAAGGAGTTAACTCAAAAAGAGAAAGCGCTTGAAGAAAAAGAAAAAGACATCGATGAAAGGATTCGGCAAGGTCTTAAGGTTGAGATAGAGGCGCAAAAGAAGATTCTATCCGAAAAAGCCAAAAAGGAGGCGCGCGATGAGATTTCGCTTGAAATGAAGGATTTGCGTGACGATCTGAAAACAAAAGAAGAAAAATTGGAAGAAGCTAAGAAAACAGAGCTTCAGCTACGAAAACGCGAGCGCGAGTTAGAGGCGCGAACAAAGGATATTGAGTTAGAGGTTGCTCGTAAAATAGATCAGGAACGGAAAAGAGTGGAAGAAGAAGTTGTAAAAAGAATTTCGGACGAGCGCCGAATGAAAGATGCGGAAAAGGATAAGCAGATAAATGACATGAGGAGACAAATAGAAGACTTAAAGAGGCGCGCCGAGCAGGGGTCTCAACAAACTCAAGGAGAAGTCCAGGAACTGGAATTGGAAAAAGAAATTTCGCAGCTTTTTCCGATAGACAATGTTCAGTCAGTACCGAAGGGCATGCAAGGAGCCGATGTTATTCAAGAGGTGCTAACGAATAGCGGGAATCGTTGCGGTGCGATCATATGGGAATCAAAGCGCACGAAAAATTGGAGCGACGGATGGATCTCTAAACTAAAAGATGATCAGCGCACGGCAAAGGCAGATGTCGCTGTTATCGTGACCGAAGTATTGCCAAAAGACGTAAGAAATTTCAGTTTTATTGATGGCGTTTGGGTAACAAATTATGCAAGTTTTCATGGTCTCGCGCTTGCACTTAGACAAAAACTGACCGAGCTTGCTTTCACAAAAGCAATGTCCGTGAGTAAAGATAAAAAGGCGGACATTCTTTTCCATTATCTTACCGGCCCGGAATTTCGACAGAGGGTCGAAGCGATAATCGAAGCCTTTTCAGATATGAAGACAGAGCTTGATAAGGAAAAACGGCTTTATGAACGCTCATGGGCAAAGCGCGAAAAACAGCTTCAATCAGTGCTTCTTAATACTGCCGGTATGTATGGAGATTTACAGGGCATGATCGGATCTTCGATGCAAACTATACCAGCGCTTGAAGCTGGAAGTCCTGATGAGGATATAGATTCCGAAAAAGAATCAGCTCAAAAACCAAAACGGAAATCAAAAAAAGACCCCAAAGAAGAACCTGAAGATTTACCTTTCTAACGCGCCCAATCCGCTAACTTTATGCTTCCAAAGAAAGCAATTGAAGAATTCAAGAAGATTTACAAGAAATCCTACGGGGTGGATCTTTCGGATGAGGAGGCCACGGATAAGGCCAACAGATTAGTGAATTTGTACAAGGCGGTTTATTCGGATGAGAAATGGACTTTGCCGAAAAATCTCAATGAAAAGGAGTAATTCCTTGCGTGATTTTTTGCGCGATTCTTGCGCGTTTCACATCTGATACGCTTTTGTCATAGTTCTGAAACGCAAAACTCCCTTTCGGGAGTTTTTGCTCGCAACAAGCACTTCTTCATCTTATCTCGTAATCCACCAGCGCGTCGGATTCGGCTTCTCGATGAAGGAATGAAGCACGAGATGGGCGAATGCATCCGCCAGATCATCGTATTTCTCAACTCCGAAATGCACGAGCTGCTGGATAAGCTGCTCCGCGCCTTTTCGGGGGAAAAGCACCTTGCCTGTTTTGATGTGGTGCGCGGTGAGCACGATTCGGCTACGCTTGTCCTGGCTGCCCGGCCGCACGGATTTCACAATGAGTCCATTAACTTCCAGTTGTTGAGGCAGCGCTTTCTGATACCCTACGTCTTCCACGATAAAGACCGGCTGACAGTATTCGTTGACAGCGGCGTAATTTCCGTGGAGCACCTTGCAGGTTTCTACGGTTTCGGGGAAATTCATTTTCTTGTTCACGATGTTGGGCAGAATGTAGAGAACGTACTCGCTTTCGGTGTGAATATCATCTCTCTTGATTTCATAGAGGACCCCGGG